>Ga0209386_1000547_pt1 | contig 18159 bp, 16 predicted proteins | sample NGEPertwo_FD_184510 | JGI IMG/M metagenome (GOLD analysis project Ga0209386, IMG submission 184510) | Arctic peat soil microbial communities from the Barrow Environmental Observatory site, Barrow, Alaska, USA - NGEE Permafrost154B-two... | ecosystem: Environmental > Terrestrial > Soil > Wetlands...
AGACTACGTAGCCGTGAGGCATCCCGGTGACTACCGCATCATCCCGAATGGGGTGTCCCCGGGCGCCTACGCCGATGCTTGGCTGGGGGGGAAGCAACCCGGGCGGGTGTTGTTCATCGGCCGGCCGGAACCGCGCAAAGGCCTGCACGTGCTGCTTCGAGCCTTCCAGGGCGTGCGTGAGAATCACCCGAACGCTTCGCTGCACGTGGTGGGAACGGCGCCCCACGATCTTCAACGAGTGGCCAACGAGATCTGGCCCGGGCTGAGGGGACCCTTGCCCGGCGTCAAGGCGCTTGGCCGGGTGAGCCACGACGACAAGGTTCGCGAGATGAGGGCCGCCGAAGTGGTGGCCGTACCCTCCCTGCAGAGCGAGAGTTTTGGCGTGGTGCTTATCGAGGCAATGGCGGCCGGTCTGCCGGTGGTGGCCTCGGACCTGGCCGGCTATCGTGCGGTACTCGACGAGGGGCGCTTGGGCAGACTGGTGGCCCCGGGAGACCAACGGGCGTTGGCCGAATCGATCCTGGGTTTGCTGGCTGACGAACGGCTTCGTCAGCGCATGTCGGTCAAGGGCCGCACGGCGGTGCATCAGTTCGCCTGGGACCGCGTCGCCGGCGACGTGCTCACGATCTACGAGGAGGCTACTGGATCGGTGCGCCTTCCCACGGAGACAGAGTCCGAATCCACCTCCGTTCTCGTGGGCGATGCGGTGGGCGCTTCGGTACGACGCCGCTGAATCCGTCTAGACTTATCCTTAGGACCGCTGAGACAAGAGGAGCTTGAACATGCGAAAGCTAATCGTACATCTGGCGGGCGGCACGGAGGTCACCATGGAGACGCCCGCGGATCCCGGCGCAATCTATGAAGCGTTGACGGGGAAAGATGATTGGTTGATCGTGGAAGACAAGCATGACGAACGCCACTACCTCTCGATCCGCCAGATCGCCTACCTCACCTTCGTGTCTAGGCAGGATATCGGCTTCTCTTAGGGCACCCTCGGCCGCGGGCCGTCAGTCCAGGAGCATTCGATCGACCACTAGGCTCTCGCCTGCCACCTCGTGGAACTTCGCCACCAGATCCGCCACCTCGAGGCCGGACTTGTCTTTCTGGCCGACGTCGAGCACGATCCGGCCCTGGTGCATCATCACCAGCCGGTTCCCCCAGCGAAGCGCCAGCTCCATGTTGTGCGTCACCATTAGGGTAGTGAGCCGCTTCTCCATGACGATCTTGCCGGTCAGGTCCATGATGGTCTGAGCGACTTTGGGATCCAGGGCGGCGGTGTGTTCGTCCAGCAGCAGGAGACGCGGTTCGGCGATGGTTGCCATCAGGAGTGACACGGCCTGACGTTGCCCCCCGGACAATTTGGCGACCTCGGCGGTCACCCGGTCCTCGAGACTCATCCCGAGCAGACCGAGCTGATCCTGGATCTCCCTGCGGCGGCTGCCGTTCACCCCGCGGCGCAATCCCCGCCGCCGTCCGCGGAGCATGGCCATGCTCAGGTTCTCTTCGATCGACATCGAGGGCGCCGTTCCGGCGCGGGGATCCTGGAATACCCGCCCCACAAGACGAGCGCGGGTGTGCTCGGCCTCACGAGTCACGTTCCTGCCGGCGATGACGATACTGCCCCGATCCACCGGGAAGGTCCCGGCGATGGCATTGAGGAGCGTGGACTTGCCGGCCCCGTTCGAACCGATGATGGTGACGAAGTCCCCGGGGTTCACCAGCAGGTCGACGCGGTCGAGGGCTACGACCTCGTTGGGAGTGCCGGGGAAGAAGGCCTTGCGCATGTTGGTTACCAGCAGGCCGTCGTCGTCGGGCCTCTGCCGGGGTTGCTCAGCAGCTTGAGCGTTCACATCCTCACCACCTTGCGGCGGACGGTGGGGGTGGCCAGCGCGATCACCACGAGGATCGCCGTCAACAGCCGAAGGTCGGTGGGGTCGATCTGTTCGACGCGGAGCGCCCCCGCAATGAGCAGCCGGTAGACTACCGAACCGCCAATCACCGAAAAGAGCACCCAGGTCACGCTGCGGCTCCCGAAGAGGACCTCGCCGATGATCACTCCGGCCAGGCCGGCGACAATGGTGCCGATCCCCATGCCGATGTCGGCAAAGCCTTGAGTCTGCGCCACCAGTGCCCCTGACAGGGCAACCAGGGCGTTCGCCAGACCGAGGCCGGCAATTCGCACAATGGTGGTGTTGACCCCGAGAGCCTTGATCATCTGCTCGTTGTCGCCGGTGGCCTGCATCGCCAGGCCTACCTCGGTGTGTAAGAACCAGTCGAGCACCAGTTTCACCATCAGCGCCAGGATCGCCAGAGCGGCGATGAGCCGCCAGGTGGTGAGTTCGATCGACAGCAGATTCTCGATGGATTCGATCAGCGTGGGCTCCCCCAGGAGCGGCACGTTGCTGCGGGCGGTGGCACTCGTGCCCAACCCCATGATGCGCAGGTTGAGGCTGTAGAGTGCGGTCATGGTGAGGATGCCGGCCAGCAGCTTGGGACCGTAATTGGTGGCGTCGGACCCCGACTTGAGCAGCACGTGCAGAACCCCGGTCACCGTCCCCGCCGCGAAACCGGCCAGGGTGCCCGTCGCCGTGGCGAGCGCGGGCGACCAGCCGTTCGTGAGCAGCATGGCGGTCACGGCCGCGCCGGTGACGATGCTCCCGTCAACGGTCAAGTCGGGGAAGTCCAGGACCCGGAAGGTGACGAAAACCCCGAGGACCATGAAGCTGAAGACGAGGCCTTGTTCCAGCCCACTCGTCAGAATGCCGGTCATACGGGAAGCTCTTCCTCCAAAATGGGGAACCGGGGCGGGCCCCGGTTCCCTCGTGGTCTCGTTTGAGGGCGGCGCCACGCGGCGCCGCCCGGCATTGTACTAGACCCGCGCCGTCGCCGGGTCCGGAATCGACCCTAGAAGACCTCGCCGGCCTCCTGCTGCATGGCGTCAGGGATGGTTATGCCCATCTGCTCGGCGGAGGCGGGATTCACGGCGAGCACCAGGTCTTGCGCGAATTCCACCGGAAGCTGGTCGATCGGGGTACCGGTCAGCCAGCGCGCCGCCATGCGGCCGGCCTGGCGTCCGTGCTCGTAGTAGTCGAAGGCGTAGGCCGCTGCCGCGCCGCGCTCGACGCTGTCGATGTCACCGGCGATTACCGGGATGCCGTTCTCTTGGCCCACCTTGACCACGCTCTCGAAGGCCGAAACCACAGTGTTGTCGGTGAGCACCGAGATGGCGTCGACCCGGCCGATGAGAGATTGAGCGGCGGAGAGGACTTCGGCGGAAGAAGCCACCGTGGCCTCCTGTACCTCCCAGCCCATTTCCTCGGCCAGTTGACGCTCTTCTTCCACGAGGGCGACGGAGTTTGCTTCGCCCGCGTTGTAGATCACGCCCAAGGTCTGGATGTCGGGCACCAATTCCTGCACGAGGTCCAGATGGGGCTGCATGGGAAGCTTGTCGCTGACCCCGGTGACGTTGGCCGTGGGATTCTCCGGATCGTCCACTAGGCCGGCGGCCACGGGATCGGTAACGGCGGCAAACAGCACGGGGATTTCGTCGGTTGCCTGGACCGCGGCCTGGCTGGTCGGCGTCGCGATGGCGAGAATCAGATCCACGTTGTCCGCGACGAATTTCTCGGCAATGGTGGAGGCCACGGGCAACTCGCCCTGCGCGTTCTGCTCGTCGAAGTTGGCCTGGATGCCCTCTTCTTCCAGGGCATCCTTGAAGCCCTGGGCGACGGCGTCGAGCGCCGGGTGGCTCACGATCTGGGTGATGCCGATGTTGTAGGTCTCGCCGCTCGCGGCGGCGGCGTCGGCCTCGCTGGTCTCGGTCGTCTCCTCGGTGGCGTCGGAGGTGTCGGTGGTCTCGGCGGCCTCGGTGGTGTCGGTGGTGGTCTCGTCGTCCCCACAGCCGGCCAGCACCGGCAGGGCCGCGAGAAGGAGTACCAGCAGCAGGCCCGTGAGCAGGGCGATTCTTCGGTTCATCGTGCTCCTCTACAATGATGGGGGAAAGGGCAACTTATCCTAGCGATGCACCGGGTTCGGTGCAAGTTTATGCACCACGGCCAAAAGTCTCTCGGCGGTCATGAAGCGGGAGGTCTGATAGCATGCGGCGGCCTGCGTTCGAGTTCGGTAGGAGAGTTTTTGAGATGAAATACAGAGTGACCTGCATACCCGGGGACGGCATCGGCCCGGAAATCATGGCCGCCACCAAAGAAGCCGTCGGCGCAACCGGAGTCGACATCGAATGGGTCGACGTCGAGGCCGGGGCCGATGTGATCGAAAAGTACGGCACCCCGCTGCCGCAGGGAACGTTGGACGCCGTCCGCGAAACCAAGGTGGCGATCAAGGGCCCGTTGACCACCCCGGTGGGCTCCGGCTTCCGCAGCGTAAACGTCGCTTTGCGCAAGGAATTGGACCTCTACGCCAACCTGCGTCCTGCCATCAGCATCCCCGGGGTGAAGAGCCGCTATGAGGACATCGACTTGGTGGTGGTGCGGGAGAACACCGAGGATCTCTACGCGGGGATCGAGCACTCCGTGGGCAAGGACGCCGCGGAGTCGATCAAGATCATCACCCGCTACGCTTCCGAGCGGATCGCCCGCTTCGCCTTCGAGTACGCCCGGCGGGAAGGTCGGCGCAAGGTCACGGCCGTGCATAAAGCCAACATCATGAAGTATACGGACGGGCTTTTTCTCGAGGTGGCGCGCGGGGTGGCCGCGGAATACGGTGACATCGAGTTCGAGGACCGCATCGTCGACAACATGGCCATGCAGCTCGTGCAGAAGCCCGAACTCTACGACGTGATCCTCTGTCCCAACCTCTACGGCGACATCCTCTCTGACCTCTGCGCCGGCCTGGTGGGCGGCCTGGGCATGGCGCCCGGGGCCAACCTGGGCGACGAGCTGGCCCTCTTCGAGCCGGTCCATGGCTCTGCCCCCAAGTACGCCGGGCTGAACAAGGTGAATCCCGGCGCCCTCATCCTGAGCGCGGTCCTCATGCTGCGCCACCTGGGCGAGCGCGAGGCGGCGGACCAGCTGTTCCACGCGGTCAGGGATGTGGTCGGCGCCGGTCAGGACGTGACCTACGACCTGGGCGGGACCGCGGGAACGCGGGAGATGGGTCAGGCGATTGCCCGGCGGATCGGGGAGCTGCAAAGCTAGAGGTGACTCGGTGATGGCGACGGGGCCGCTGACCGTTGAGGAGTTGACCGGAGCGGAGGAGCTCGGCCTGCGTCTCGTCGCCGGCCTCGGTGGCCGCGCCCGCGAGATTCGCGGAGTGCACATCTCCGAAATGCCTGATCCCACCCCCTGGCTCGGGGAGGGTGACGTCCTGCTGATGACCGGACTCGCCATCTACGACAAGCCCGGCGATAGGGTTCGCGTGGTCAGGCGGCTCGCGGAGAGTGGAGCCGCCGCGCTGGGTTTGGGCGTCGGCCTCTACTTTGACGAGGCACCGACGGACATGTGCGCGGCGGCGGACCGCACCGGCCTGCCCCTGTTCGAGGTTCCTGTCGAGGTGCCTTTCAAGGGCATCACCGGCTTCATCCTGGATCGGCTGAAGCGCCCTTCTCTCTATCAACTCAAGCGCGGGCTCACCGCTCAGGATCACCTGCTGGCGCTGCTTCTCGAGGAACGCGGGCTGGACCACCTGGTCTCTGCTGCGGCCATGCTGCTCTCGGCCTCGGTGCTGGTCTTCGACGGACGCGGAGAGGTCCTCTCGCAGGCCGATGCCCGCACCAAGCTAACCGTGGAGCTCCGGGAAGCGATCTGGGAGCTCTACCGCGCTGCCGGTCCCATCACTGAGCGCGACCCCGGGCGGGTCGACGAGCACCGGGTGGTGCTTCGCGACGTGCGGCTGGGGGGCAGGGTGGAGCAGGTGCTGGGCCTGGTCTACTCCGATGACGATCCGCCCGGCGAGACTGCCCAGGTGCTTGCCGAGTACGTGCGCAAACTGCTGACGCTGGAGCTTCACCGCTACCGCGAGGAGGCACTGGTTCGCGTCCGCATGCGCGAGGGACTGCTGGACGAACTGCTTTCCGGCAGCAGTCGCCCGGAAGAGCTCGAGGAAAGATTGCGCAATCTGGGGTTCCGCACGGACGTTCCCCGGGGCAGGTTGCTGGTCTGCGACGTGGACAACTTCTCCGGTACGGTTTCGGCGCGCCTCGGGAGCGTCAAAGAAGAGGCCATCCAGGAGCTCAAGAGCGAGTTCAAGGAACGGGTGGACGATTTCTTCTCGGACCTGCGGGTCCCCTTCATTTCCGTGGGAAAGAGTGATTCGGTGATCGTGCTCGTCCAATCCGGGGAGGAGGATCCCGGCTCGGACGACAAGCTGCTGGAGTTGGGCGAGGGGCTGCGGCAGAGGCTCGTGGAGGGGCCGCCCCGCCTGTCGGTCACCATTGGTATCAGCAACCCGGTCGAGAGTGCGGATAGTGCTCCCGACGCGCTGCTTCAAGCTCGCGAGGCGGTACGGGCCGCCGGCAGTCGCCGATCCTCGCACGTGCGCCTGTTCTCCCGGCTGGGCCCGAGCGTGCGCGCGCTGGACACCTCCGATGCGTTGAAGCTGGAGTCGGTGGCCCGGCAGTATCTCGACCCCTTGCTGAGACACGACCGGGAGCGCGGGGAGAAGCTGGTGGAGAGCCTTCGGGCCTATCTGGACGAGAACCGAAACGTGACCCGCGCCGCCGGGATCCTCTACGTTCACCCCAACACCCTGCGCAACCGGCTGCACAAGATCGAAGGTCTGCTGGGGCGCTCCCTGGAGGAGACCGAGGTGCTGGTCGACCTGGCGCTCGCCCTGATCTGCCTGCGCTTCGGCCGGAAGGCCTAGACCGAGCGCGCCTCCCAGACCGCTCCCATCACGTCGAGCAGCAGGCGGGCGGCGAGAATCGCGGTGATCTCCCCGTGATCGTAGGCCGGATTCACCTCCACCAGATCCACTCCCAATATGGGTCCCCGCCGGGCCAACAACCGCACCAACTCAACCACCTCGGGGTACCCAAGGCCCCCGGGTTCGGGCGTTCCCGTTCCGGGAGCGATGGAGGGATCGAAGACGTCGATGTCGATGGAGAGGTAGAGCGCCTCCTCTTCGGGGACCTGTTCGAGCGCGTGAGCGTGTCCCCGGGTCCTGAATTCTCGCGCGGTTACTACGCGCACCCCGCGGCGGCCCGCCTCCAGCCAGTCTTCGTATCCGCTGTTTAGCCCGCGGATCCCGATCTGCGTGACCCCCGAGACCAGTCCTTCGTCCACGGCGTGGCGGATCGGGGTGCCGTGGGTGTGCGGCGGCAGGTAGGAGTCGAAGTCCATGTGGGTATCGAGGTGCACCAGGTGAGGAGTCGCCGAGGAGTCCGACACGGCCCGCAGGACCGGGGCGCTTACGGAGTGATCGCCGCCCAGACAGACGGGGATCGCGCCCGAGGCGATGATCCGGCGTACGGCGTCCGAGACGGCCTCGCGGTTCTGCGCGCCGCCCCCCGGCACGATCGGGACGTCTCCGGCGTCCGCGATTCGCGCGCCCGCCAGGATCTTGCGGCCGAGCTCCACGTCGAATAGCTCGGCGTTTCCTTCATAGGAGTAGAGGGTGGACGCATTCCTGATGGCGCGGGGCCCAAAGCGGGCTCCCGGCCGGTTGGAAGCTCCCTCGTCGTAGGGCAGGCCGAGTATCAGGAAATGCCAACCGGAAGCGTCGGGAGTCACTACGGGCAGCTTCAGGAACGAAGGGATGCCGACGAAGGGCATCGAACCCAACTGGCCCGCTTCGGCTCCGTCTTCGCCCGCCCTGCTCGACTCCGGCACCATTGGTTCCCCTCTCCATAGCTCGATTCGGCGTCCGGCCACTCCTCAGCCGGCACTGGACGGCCGGCTGCCTGCCGCCCGCCGATTCCGGCGCCAAAGGTATCAGAAGCGCCTCGCTCGGCCCATCGGCCTTCGTCCGGCCGTCGGCCCTATGCCGGTCGGCCCTATGTTGACGTCTGGTCGCGCAATTCGGCAGATGGAGACCATGATCGGTGCTGTACCTGCAATTTTGTCGAGAAGATAATGCCGAATATCGACTGCGGCTTGCCTTTTGGTACCTGATGGTAATACCGTTCAACTATCCGCTGGGGAGCAGGGGTTTCCCTAGGCAGCTTGGGGATCACGTCTATCGTCATTGGGGGCACGCTGGAGGCGCATCAGTCATTCCGGCAGGTCGATCTGGACCGAGCCGATGAGCAGATCATCGCGGCGCTTAAGGAAGACGCGCGAATGCCGTTCTCCGAGATCGCCCGTCGTCTCGACGTTTCTCCGGGGATGATCCGCCAACGCTTCCAGCGTCTGGTTCGGGAGAAGGCCCTGCAGGTCACCGTCGTCACCAATCGCCTGGCCCTGGGCGACTCCATGATGGCGCTGGTCGGGATCAAGGCGGACAGCAGCCGGCTGGACGAAATCGCGGAGGAGATCGCCCGCCAGGACGAGGTCATCTACCTGGTCGCCCTGGCCGGCAACTACAATCTGTTGGCCGAGGTCGGCTGTCACGATCATCAGCACGTGCTGCGGTTTCTCACCCGGTTGGGATCAATCAGCGGCGTCAGAGACTTCGAGACCTTCGTCCATCTCAAGATCATCAAGGAGATCTACAGCTGATGAGCGGAGAAGACTACGCGATCCGTCTGGAAGGGGTCACAAAGCTCTTCGGTGATCTGCGCGCCGTCGACGACCTGAGCCTCGGCATCCGCAAGGGTGAGTTTTTCTCCCTGCTCGGCCCGAGCGGTTGCGGCAAGACCACCTGCCTGCGCATGATCGCCGGCTTCGAGGAGCCTAGCGAGGGGGCCATCTACCTGGAAGGCACCGACGTCGCCCGCCTCCCGCCTTATCGGCGCAACGTCAATACAGTTTTTCAGAACTACGCCCTCTTCCCTCATCTGAACGTGGAGAAGAACGTCGCCTTCGGGCTCAAGCGCAAGAAGCTGCCCAAGGCCGAGATCGACCAGCGCGTGCACGATGCCCTGCGCATGGTGGAGCTCGAGGATCGCGGCAAGAACAAGCCCACTCAGCTCTCTGGAGGGATGCAGCAACGCGTGGCCTTGGCCCGTGCCCTGGTCAACCTCCCCGCGGTTCTGCTGCTCGATGAACCCCTCGGCGCCCTGGACCTCAAGCTGCGCCGGCAGATGCAGTTAGAGCTCAAGCATATCCACGAAAGCGTGGGCATTACCTTTATCTACGTGACCCACGATCAGGAGGAAGCCCTGACCATGTCGGACCGCATCGCCGTCATGAAGCAGGGGCGGGTCGAGCAGGTGGGAGAACCGGAAGAGCTTTACGAAGCTCCCGCCACGCGCTTTGTCGCGGGCTTCATCGGGGTCTCCAACTTCATCGAAGGCCGAGTGGAGAGCAGCAATGGGATGGGCGCACTGTCTTACGGCGAGAATCAGCGGGTGATATTCGGCAAGCCCCAAGACTCCCCGGTGGGGGATACCGTTTCGCTGTCGGTTAGACCTGAGAAGATCCGCCTGCTGGAACTCCACGAAGAGCCGCCGGAGGAGAACTGCGTGCTCAAAGGAATTGTCCGCGATGTGGTCTACCTCGGGATGACCACGCAGTACAAGATCGACGTGCCGGCGTTGCAGTCGCAGTTCACCGTACTCGAGCAGAACGTGCAGGTCGCGTCCGACAAGACGCTTTGGGTGCCGGGGGAAGAGACCGTCCTCACCTGGCACCCGTACCACAACCGGGTGCTCCCGGAGCAGGCGACGGTAGGGTCGACGGAGGAGGTTGCGTGATGGGGAAGCGTGAAGACGAACTGAAGGTTCTGTTCATCAAGGGGATGAACGAGCCCATGTCCCGGCGGGGTTTCCTGCGCCGGGCGGGCACAACGGGGCTCGTCTTGGCCGGGGCCGGCTGGCTGGCCGGTTGCGGCGGCGACGAGGGCGGCAGCGGCGACACCGAAATGTCGGATCAGCTGAACATCTACAACTGGTCGGATTACATCGCCGAGGACACCATCCCGAACTTCGAAGAGGAGTTCGGCGTCTCGGTCACGTATGACAATTATTCCAGCAACGACACGCTGCTCGCCAAGCTGCAGAGCGGGGCCGCCGGGTACGACATCATCGTGCCCAGCGACTACATGGTCACCACCATGCTCCAGCTCGACCTGCTTCAGCCCATCAACCTGGACAACGTGCCGAACATCGAGAACCTGTATCCCCGCTTCCGCGAGACCCCCTTCGATCCGGGCAACGAGTACTCCATCCCCTGGCAGTGGGGCACCACCGGCATCGGTTACAACATGGAGCGGGTTCCCGACTTCCGGCCGAGCTGGGAAATGATGTGGGACGAGCAGTACAGCGGCAACATCACCATGCTGACCGAGATCCGCGACGTCTTCGCCGTTGCCCTCTTCCGGCTGGGCTACGACATCAACACCACGGACGAGGCCCAGATCAACGAAGCCAAGGAATTGTTGCTCGAGCAGAAACCGCTGCTCAAGCACTACACCTCGGACACCTACATCGATGAACTGGCCTCCAACGACACCTGGCTGGCCCATGGGTACTCGGGCGACGTCTTCCAGGCGGTCGCCGAGAACGAATCTGTGGGCTACGCGATCCCCGAAGAAGGGGCGGTCATCTGGGTCGACTCCATGTGCATCCCGAAGGACGCGCCGCACAAGTACACGGCCGAGGCCTTCATGAACTACGTGCTCCAGCCCGAGGTGGGCGCGGCGATCAGCAACTACGTCTGGTACGCCAGCCCCAATCAGGCCGCCGAGGAATTCATCGATCCCGAGATCCTCGACGATCCGGCGATCTATCCGCCCGCAGAGGTGGAGGCCCGTCTGCAGTTCATCGAGGATCTGGGCGAAGCCACCACGCTCTACAACGACGCCTTCGCGGAGTTGAGAGCCACCTAGATGTCGATGGACGCGAGTACGGCTACTCCGTCCCCGCCGGGCGAAGAGGCGGTCATCAGGAAGCCGGGGCTTTGGAGCCGGTTTGTCGACCGGTTCCGGGGCCGCAGCTTCCTGGTGGCCAACGTGCTTCTGGCTCCGACCATGCTGTGGCTGACGCTTTTTCTGGTGCTGCCGCTGCTCGTCATCTTCGTCTACAGCTTCGGCGGACGCGGCGCCTACGGCGACGTGGAACTGGGCTTCTCGCTCAGCAACTACACCAAAGCGTTCAGTCCCCTGTGGCTGCCGGTCATCCTGCGCTCCTTTGCCTTCGCGGGGATCGCCACGGTGCTCACCCTGGCGCTGGGCTACCCCCTGGCCTACTTCATCGCGATCTACGGCGGCGAGAAGAAGAACATCTTCCTGATCTTGATCATGCTGCCCTTCTGGACCAGCTACCTGATCCGCACCTACTCCTGGATCGTGATCCTGCGGACCGAGGGGGTGGTCAATACCTCGCTCAGCTGGCTCGGGGTCATCAGCGAGCCGCTCAATCTGCTCAATACGCCGTTTTCGGTGGTTCTCGGGCTGACCTACGGCTTCTTGCCCTTCATGACCCTGCCCCTCTACGCCAGCCTGGAGAAGCTGGACAAGAGCCTGCTGGAGGCCGCGCAGGACCTGGGCGCCAACCGACTGTGGACGCTCCTCAGGGTCACCCTGCCGCTTTCGCTCCCGGGGGTCGTCGCAGGCACGCTCTTGACCTTCATCCCGGCGGTGGGCGACTTCGTCACCCCGGACCTCCTGGGCGGTCCGAACACCCTCATGATCGGCAACGTCATCCAGCAGCAGTTCCTGTCGGCGCGTGACTGGGCCTACGGCTCCGCGCTGTCGTTCAGTCTGATGGCCATCCTGCTCGTCGGGATCTTCTTCTATGTGCGGAAGATGGGCTCCGAGGACCTGATGTGAAAAGGAAACCGAAGGACCAGCGCACCAAAGCCAAGGGCCTGCGGGCATACGTGGCCCTGGTGTACGCGTTCCTGTTCGCGCCGATCGTGGTGCTCGTCCTGTTCAGCTTCAACGATTCCCGGCGGAACGCGACTTGGCAAGGGTTCACCATGCGTTGGTACGGCGAGTTGATCAACGACGGCCCGGTGCTGGACGCTCTGGCCAACACCATGAAGATTGCGCTGGTGGCCACCGTCCTGGCCACGGTGATGGGGGCGCTCGCGGCCTACGCGCTCACGCGGTACCGGTTCCGCGGCTCCGGCCTCTACAATGGCGCGATCTACGTTCCGCTGGTGATTCCCGAGATCGTCTTCGGCGTGGCGTTGCTCAGCGGCTTCAACGCAGCCGGTGTCTCGCTCAGCCTGCAAACCCTGATCGTGGCCCACGTGGCCTTCATGATCTCGTTTGTCATCGTCATCGTGCGGGCGCGCATGTCCGGCTTCGACCGCACCCTGGAAGAAGCGGCCATGGACCTGGGAGCGAACGAGTTTCAGACCTTCCTGCTGGTGACTCTGCCCTTTATGGCGCCGGGGATCATAGCCGGAGGTCTGCTCGCCTTCGTGCTCAGCTTCGACGACTTCGTCATCACCTTCTTCAACTCGGGCGTGGGCAACACCACCCTGCCTCTCAAGGTTTACTCCATGGTGAAGTTCGGGGTCACGCCGGAGATCAACGCCATCTCGGTATTCATGCTGGCCTTCTCCTCGCTGCTCCTGTTGCTCAGCTGGCGGATTCAGCGCCAGTCGGGAAAGCCGGTCGTCACCGACGAGGAGTAGAGGCCCGCGGTCCCGCGGAGCCGAGCCTAGCCGCTAGGCTCGGCGGGCTCCTCCGAGCTGCCTGGTTGGGGCCGGGCGAGCGCCGCGGCCAGGCCGACCAGAGCACCGCCCACCGGCATTGGCCAGAACCCCGCCCAGGGCACGGCGAGCACCAGCAACAAGATCCCCGGAGGCCAAAGAAGGGTCACGCGCCTCAGCAAGGCGCCGTACACGGCGGTGGCGGCAAGGATGGTAGCGATGGCGACCAGGAGCACCAAGAAGACGCCCGACTCCGTGCCCGCAACTGCCCCGTTGGCCGCGAGGAGGGCCAGCACGAGAAGCCCCAGCGTGACCGCGTAGACCAGGAGCCCGGCGACAGCGAGTGCCGTGACTGCCCGCCACCGCCAATCAGGCCGGTCGTAATTTTCCTCAGGGAGCATCTCCCACAGGTCCCCCGCGGCTGGGCAGTTGAACCGAGAAGCGCTTGGCGTGGTGTGAGGGGGACCGCAAAAGGCGACGGCCGGGCGATGCCGCCCGGCCGTCAGCAGAGATCGTCGTGTGACGAGAAGCTAGCTGGTCAGTTCCGCGACGAAGTCGGCGAAGACCTCCAGGTGGCGGTCGATGTCCGCGTCGGTATGTTGGACCGAGATCAGCCACTGCTCGTCCAAGCCCGGGGGCAGGAAGATGCCGTGGGTCACCATGTAGATCCAGTGGGCGTAGGCCAGGTCGAAGTCAGTCGCCTTGTAGTCGCGGTAGGTGCGCACCGGTTCCTTGGAGTAGGTGATGCAGCCCTTCGCGCCTAGTTGGACGGTATGCGCCGGCAGCCCGGCATCTTCGATGATCTTCCGGCAACCAGCGATCAGACGATCGTTCTTCTCCTTGGCCTCCTGCCAGTGCTCCTCGGTACAGGCTTGGGTCAGCACCGCTTTGGCGGCCGCCATCACTAGAGGGTTGCCGTTGAAGGTGCCCTGATGCGCAACTTCCCAGTTGGTGATCAGGTCCATGATCTCCTTGCGCGCGCCGAAGGCTCCCAAGGGCACCCCGCCGCCGATGGATTTGGCCAGGCAGATAATGTCCGCCTCTACGCCGTAGATCGCGCTCGCGCCCCGGGGGTGGGAGGTGATGCCCGTCTTCACCTCGTCGAAGATCAAGAGGGCGCCGTGCCGCCGGGTGATCTCGGCCACCTTCTGCAGGTAGCCCTCCTTGGGAAGCACGATCCCCATGTTCTCGGGCACCGGTTCCAGGATGAAGCAGGCCACCTCGCCCTCGTGCTCGCTGAAGGCCTGCTCGAGCGCCTCGACGTCGTTGAAGGGAACGACGATGACTTCTTCGATCGCCCCTTGAGTGATGCCGCCGAACCAGGGAATCGTGTTGGGGTGATCCGCGGGGCCGGCCTCATCGAGCGGCGGCTTGACCGACATCATGGCCAGGTCGTGATGCCCGTGATAGCCACCCTCGAGCTTGATGACCTTTTCCCGCTTGGTGAAGCCCCGGGCAAGGCGGATGGCGTCCATCGTGGCTTCGGTGCCCGAGTTGGTGAAGCGGACCTGCTCGAAGGGGAAGCGCTCGCACAGGGCTTCGGCCACCTCGGCGATGTGGGGGCTGGGAGTGACGAAAAGGGTGCCCTCGTCGGCCTGCTTCTTGATGGCCTCGACCACCTGGGGATGAGCGTGGCCGGCGAGCAGCGAGCCATAGCCCATGTTGAAGTCGATGTACTCGTTGCCGTCTACGTCCCACATGTGGCTGCCCTTGCCCCGCGCCATCACCACCGGGTGAGGATCGAAGAACTGGAAGTTGCTGGCGACCCCCATGGGGAGCACCTTCTTCGCCCGTGCGGTTGCCTTCTGGCTGCCGGGGCTCATCTCCTCGTAGCGCGGCATCTCCCGCTCGGTGATCTCTTTCGCCCGTTGGGTGAAGTCCCGGGCGACGGTGGTTCCCGCCGAGTCGCTCATCTTTTCTCCTCCTTGGTTCTCACGGTTATGCTGCCTTTGTCTGGGGACGTAGGGATGTGCCACTGGTGAACGTCCTTGACGGTGCGAGGCACCAGCATGGTGCGCACCCGGGCGATGCCGGGGATGCGGGCAATGGTGCCACTGACGAACTCGTGCAGCTCTTCGTTGCTGCGCGCATACACCTGGACGCTCAGGTTGCGTTCTCCGGTGGAGTAGGCCACGTAGCTGACCTCCTCGAGCTCCGCCAGACGCGCGGCTACCTGGGAAAGCCGATCGGCCACCGTGTCGATCCACACGTCGGCTATCACGTCGTAGCCGACCGCACGCGGGTTGACGATCGCACTCACGCTGATGGCTCCGCCTTCGACCAGGCGGTCGATGCGGTAGCGCACGGTGCGGTCGGAAACATCACCAAGCCGCCTCGCGGCGTCGGCGGACGACACGCGTCCGTCTTCCTGCAGCAGGCCGATGATGCGGCGGTCGAGTTGGTCGAGCTTGATGGAAATCCCCCGGTTCGTCGGCCCTCACTATAGGTAAGACCGATGCCGAAAGCAACAGCTCTGCCACATAACATTGCCTAAACGGCAAGATAGCGGCCATGCGGGCTGCCGAAAGGTGGAAGGCGCCCCCATCATCTCGGGACCAAGGGGTCCTAGCTGGGAGCTCCCTCCGGCCAACCGCGCACCGCGTAGTAGGCGGCGAGCGTTCGCTTGAACTCACCCTCGTCCAGGGCGGGCGCCCGCTCCAGTTCCTCCTCGAAGAAACGGCGGGGCAGGCGATCCTCGGCGGCGGTCATGCCCATGGCGAAGTTCAGCCGCCGCACCCGGGTCAGCAGGTCGCGCACGACTTCGCGCAGCTCGGGCTGCTCCACCGGCCTCCCCGCGAGTTCGCCGACCATCGCCTCGAGCGTGGGCCAGTCGAGAAAGTCGCGGTAGAACCGGCACATGGTCAGGCAGTCGTGCAGGAACAACCGGTCCTCGTAGTCGGTGAACAATTCGGCCAGTTCGGCCTCGTCCAGGCCCTGCGTCAGGCCGGAAAGCGAAGGTTTGTAGAAGGTGGCGCGCAGGTGGCAGGCTCCGCGGGGGCTGGTGGCGTAGGCCAGGTCCATCCCCCGAGTGGCCCGCGGGTCGTAACCGGCGGGTTCCATCCCTTTGACTTGCACGGCTTCCTCGCCGAGCCCCAATTCCTCCGCGGCGATCCGGGTGCCCTTGGCCAGGGAGCGGCCCAATTCGGTGGAGCCGTCGGCGATTTCGCCCACGAGGCGCATGGTCCCGTCGAAGTCGCCGTACTCGGGAACGTCCTGCCGCACGCCTCGCTTGCCCAGTTCCATCGCCAGGGCGACGGCATTGCCGGCGGTAATGGTGTCCATGCCCAGGCGGTTGCACTCCTCGTGGAGCACGGCCACCTGCTGCGGGTCCTCGATCAAGCAGAGCCCGCCGAAGGCGTAGATGGTCTCGTACTCGGGTCCGTGGAAGGCGCGGCCGGCGTAGGGCCCTTCCTTGACCTCCAGGCGCTTGCGGCAACGCATGGGGCAGGGGGGGCAGTTCTCGGTCTTGACCTCGGCCCAGTCGGTGTAACCCTCGGCCTCCAGGCGCTCCCGGTGGGCCACCTCGCCGCTCTGCCAGTAGGCGGAGGGGAAGCCTCCGGCCTCGTTCATCAGGGCGACCAACATTGGGGTTCCCAGACGGCGATAGGCCTGCGCCGTGGGAGAACCACCGGCCTCCCCGGTCACCTTCCGCCGAGCGGCGGCGAAGGCTTCGCCGACCTCGCCCTGCTTGGACGAGCCCGGGGAATGCACCGTAATCGCCTTGAGCTGCTTGGCGCCAAACACCGCTCCCAGCCCGCCTCGGCCCATTGCATGGAACTTGTCGTTGTGGACGGAGGCATAGGTCACGCCGTTCTCGCCGGCGGTGCCGATGACGAGGCGGGCGGTCCGACGATCTCCCGTACCCGCCAGCAAATCATCGGCCTCGAAGACATCGGCGCCCCAAAGATCTGCGGCCGCGACCAACTCGCCGCCCGCCTCCGTTATCTGCAGGTGGATGGGCTCAGACGAAGCCCCCCGCAGCACCACGGCGTCCCAGCCGGCCTCGCGCAGAGCCTTGCTCCAGGAACCCCCGGAGTAGGTCTCGAGAAACCGGCCCGTGAGCGGACTCTTGGTGTACATGCCTCCGCGGTTGGATCCGGGGAAGGCATAACCGGCCATCTCGCTCGAGGTCAGGATCACCAGGTTCGCGGGAGCGAGGGGATCGATCGAGGGGTCCAGTTCCCGCTCGAGCAGCGAGAGCGCGAGCGCCTTCCCGCCCAGACCCAACGGGCGCTGGAGCTCGTCGTCCCGGCCCTCCGCGGTCCCCTGATCCAGATCCACCCAGAGAACGCGCGAGGAGGTCTGGGACGGGGTCACGAGGAAGACTCCTCAGTCGCCGAGAACCCCAGACCCCTCGCATATTCTTCCAGGTCGAGCTCCGCCAGCAGTTGCGCCGTCGGCCGGCCTGCCTCATCCCAGCCGCGAAGGCGGTAGTAATCCGCCTTCATCTGGGCAAACACCTCGGGGGCGAGCACCCGCCCGCTGTCCTCGAGAGGCTTGTCCAGGCCCGGCGGGACCACGTCATCGGCCGCGGTGAAGCCCTCGCGCAGGTTGATCAGGCGGGTCAGGTTCCACACCCGCCGCCCCATGCGCAGGTACTCCTCAGGGGTCATCTCGATCCCCAGGCTGCCCAGCATCTTGGCGGCATCCTCGGCTCCGTAGACGATGAAGTCGCAGCCCACCAGGGACCACTCGGCCGCGTTCTCGTCCTGCTCGCCGATCACGAATTCCGATTTGCCTTCGGGGCTGTAGGGATCGGCGGCGTCATCCTCGCCCAGCGCGTCGGCGGCGATCGGCCAGGAGGGCATGTGGCAGGCGCCGCGGTCGGCAGTGGCGTAGGCGATGGCCATGCCCACCGAGCCCCGCGGGTCGTAGGCCGGGAACTCCATGCCCTTGACCTCGAAGACGTTGACCTTGTCCCGGTCGATGCCCCACTTCTCGGCGGCGGCGCGGGTCCCGTCGGCCAGATCCACGCCCAAACCGCTGCGGTCGCTGATGGCCTGCGTCAGCTCCGCTTGGCCGGCCGAGTCGCCGAAACGGATGGGATGGTCGATCAGCCCCTTTTCGGCGCAGTCCATGGCGAAGGCGATCGCTGCTCCCGCGGAAATGGTGTCCAAGCCGAGTTCGTCGCAGAGCTCGCTGAACTTCACGATGCTGGAGAAATCTGCGTTCCCCGTGTTGGAGGCGCCCATTCCGATGGTCTCGTACTCCACCTTGTCGGCGAAAGCACCGGGGAAGGCGCCGCCCATGGTCTTCACCTGCTGGCCGCAGTTGACCGGGCAGTTGTAGCAGCCGACCTGGGCTTCTCTCTCGGCCTTGATGGCTTCGTGACCGATGGCCTCGGCGCCTTCGAAGCTGCCGCTCGTCCAGTTGCGGGTGGGCAGGACGTGCACTCCGTCTGTCCAGTCGACGATTATCGGCGTACCCGCTTCGAAGAGCCAGGAGGAATCGGAGTCGTCCTTCTTGATCCGCTTGGAGAACTCGCCCCGCAGGCCTTTGACCT
>Ga0209386_1000548_pt1 | contig 18153 bp, 12 predicted proteins | sample NGEPertwo_FD_184510 | JGI IMG/M metagenome (GOLD analysis project Ga0209386, IMG submission 184510) | Arctic peat soil microbial communities from the Barrow Environmental Observatory site, Barrow, Alaska, USA - NGEE Permafrost154B-two... | ecosystem: Environmental > Terrestrial > Soil > Wetlands...
AGTGTAGGCATAGATTACCGCCTAGTAGCAAGGATCAGAAAATAGCGCCTAAACCCAGAAGAATATAGGCGCATATTTTCTGATCCTTGCTTTTATGATAATGGTGTATTTACTTGGTGATGGGGCATTATGCAGTATCTGACCTCTGACCAGTAACCTTTGTTTACCTACTTAAAAAAATAAAATATTAATCGTTTACCAGGGCATGGGGCAAAAAGTTATTTTGCTAAGCAATAAAAATCATGCAGCGGATTGGGATTTGAGCAGATTTTGTCAATGAAATCTATTTGCAAGGGGTACAACGGAGAAATTGTTATCTTTTTCAGCGAGGATACTTAATGAACTTGACGATTTCCTTGACGGCTATTTTCTGTTGCTCCTCTCTGGTGATACTCGCTTGCCCATCTCCCTTTTGCTCGCCGTAGTTGCCAAAATAAGCATGATTTCCTCCAATGATTTCAAGTTTGTTGGTAGTGGTCTCCAGTTTTGTTTTATCAAGCGCAATATCTTCACTACCATAGATCGCGAGTGTTGGAACCTCAGAAGCATTGACGGGGTAAGCACCTAATAAAATGAGTCCTTTTACTTTAGCGCTATTTCCCCCCATATAACTGCTAGCCATTGCGCCGCCTAAGGAGTGTCCTGCTAAGTACCAATTTTTAATTTCTGGCATTTTACTATAAACTTTGTCCGCGGCGTTTACATCAAAGACAGCCAGATTTAGGGGCATTTTCAGTAAGACACACGTAATACCCTCATTAGAAAGTTGCGTTAGCAGCGGTGCATAAGCGCTATATTGGACTTTACCTCCAGGGTAGAAAATAACAGCGGTATCCTTCAAGTTTTCCGTAGGAGAACGAAACACAATCATATCTTCAGCATTTTGTACTAACTTAGAGCCTGTCGAAAAGGCCTTAAGTGCATTATAGTCTGCTCTTGAATAATCAGAGGCATAAATATAAAATCCAACCAATAGAAAAGTAATGATCGTTGTTAAGCTAATAAGGGTGACCTTTAGAGCGGTCTTATTAATTTTCATGAACTTTACCTCGCTTACAGTATATCGTTGTAAAACTGTTTCAACTATAGGAAAGTATTGTAAAGTAAAGTTTGAATTTGAGAAGATAAGATCCAGCTTTGAGTCCCGCGTAGGTTCCGGTCTTGCTTGCTTCTGATGCTTCAAATTAGGTTAATGGACACATTCTCTGTGTTGATGGCAGTTGGATGGCTTATTAGAAATATTTTTCAGTTTAGTCATAGCTGTCGCCTGAAGGCGGGAGCTTTTTTTAAGTCTAAGAAGGTCTGAAACAGGTGCAGCTATAAAGTTGCCGATGGAAGAGGAAGCGATCAAGAGAGCCGACCGCGGTGAATATGAAGGAAGTCTGTAAGTGCTGGAAGAAAGCATAAACGCCTTGAATTCGCTAGCCCTTGAGACCAATGATCAGGAACTCCGGGCGGAAATTATGGAGCTGAATTCATCTCTCCAGTTCATGTCTGAAGATAATTATGATAAATCGGTTCGTAAGAAGATGTCCTCTCAGGCTTATCAGCAGAGGAGCGGTCATACCTTGTAATGATATGGCTGGCTATTCACAGCCATTTATAAGGAAATTGGAAATTTGACCATAGAATTGCAGGTTAATTAAGAAAAAGTGTAGAAATAACGTAATAACAGAAATTCGACCCTACAACGAAAAGAATGGAGTCAACCCATGCATGAAGGACACAGAAGCAGATTAAAAAATCGTTTTATAGAAGAAGGACTGGACGGCTTTGAAGATCATCAAATCTTAGAACTTCTGTTGTTTTACGCCATACCGAGAAGGGATACCAACGAACTCGCTCATGCCTTAATTCATAAATATGGGTCTTTGTCTGGAGTCTTGGAAGCGGATCCCAAAGACTTGGGGTCTATTCCTGGTTTGGGAGAAAACTCAGCCGTTTTGTTGGCACTTATACCTTCTTTGGCACGAATTTATCTAAAAGACCGTTGGGGAACAAGGCCTGTCCTCAATAGTACTGCCAAAGCTGGGGAATATATCTTATCACTCTTTGCTGGAAGGACGTACGAAGTGTTTTATGTCATCTGTCTGGATGCCCAGCATAACGTGATCTATCCAGCGCTCGTCCATGAGGGGACCATCGATCAGGCACCGGTTTATCCAAGGATCATTGTGGAAACGGCCTTGAGACATAAAGCCCATAGCGTAATCTTGGCTCACAATCACCCTGGAGGAAGCCCTACTCCTTCGCCACAAGATATTGAAGTGACGAAGAGAATCCGGGTTGCTTTAGAGCCCATTTCAATTACTGTGCTTGACCACATCATAGCTGCTGGGCATGTCTATGTTAGTTGTTCGGAAAAGGGACTGATTTAATTTCGTTTAAATAATAGGGTGAATGAGAACAATAACCGATATAGCTTAAATTTGGAAGTGATACAGTGGACCAACAATACTTATCGAATCTCACGCGTGAAACCTATTTATATTATGAACTGAAGCAAGTTGCCAAGCTAACCTTGGATGGTCTTTCACCTTTAGAAATAAGAACAAAAATTAAGAATGAAAACCTATTCCAGTGTACCACCCATAAGGGCGTCGATAGACTATTAAGTGCTACCCATAAGCGGGTAGCAGTTTTAGATAAAATAATGTTGAACCTGTTGGTACGCGGATCCCTGCATATCAGCAAACTTGTGGCCTTAATCGCTATCATGAAAACGAATCAGTTGTTTTTGGAGTTTATAGAAGAAGTCTACCTGGAAAAAATACGGTTAGGCGAACAAGAACTAGAGCCTAGGGATTTTCGCATATTTTTTAATAATAAAGCAGAGCAAAGTCCCAATGTAGCAGGATGGCAAGAATCCACCCTCAAGAAATTGTCGCAGGTCTATAGTAAGATACTCTGTGAGGCGGGTCTGATCAATAATACTCATAAGAAAATGCTAACTCCACCTACTATTGAAGAAGAACTACTCGCCCATCTGAGAACAATAGGCGATGTTAGACTTATTATTGCTATGACAGGAGGGAGAATGTAATGTCTTTGATCAGAGATCGCTTGAATAAGATACTGGAAAAAATCCAAGCCCCTGCCTTTTTAGCGAACAAGGGTTTAGGCAACGAAATCGGCTTTTACATCTTTGACTATGATGCCCGTGACGAACTCTTGGTTCGAGAGCACATCGCCTACTTAAAACGCACCTTAAATTCCGGACCATCGAGCCGAAAGATCATTGAATTTGACCTATATGAAATGATTCTAGATTTGTTGCGCAGGGAAGAGGTTTTAGCGGATTTGCCCCAGATGGAGGAGGAACAGGGGTCGGCCTACCTTGCTGAAGCCTTACAAGATATAGCCAGTCCTGAAGTGTATATCGAACTGATTGCTGATCAGGTTGAGGGATCGGATATCGTCTTTCTTACGGGAGTGGGGAAAGCCTGGCCTATGGTCAGATCCCATAACATCCTCAATAATTTACACCACGTCTTAGATAGGGTGCCCGTTATCATGTTTTTTCCAGGCAATTATGACGGTGCAGAACTGAAATTATTTAATAAACTCAAAGATGACAATTACTATAGAGCTTTTCGTCTGATCGAAAAGTAGGAATCGGGAGGAGAAATCATGAAATTAGAAGCAATCTATGAAAAATGGATTGGCAGGGATATCAAAGGCGTTATCAAGGTTGGACAATTAGAACAAGAAGAAATCTTTCAAGAGTTAGATGAATATGTCGTGACGAAAGAGCTCAACCGGCACTTCGCCTCTTTCTTTGATGCGTACATAAAAGGGATCAATCAACCGACCGATGAGATGGGCGTCTGGATCTCCGGTTTCTTCGGATCTGGTAAATCTCACTTCCTAAAGATCATATCCTACATATTAGATAACCAAGAGGTGGCAGGAAGAGATGCCGTCAGCTTCTTTGACAGCAAAATTAAGGACCCTCTCTTACTGGCTAATCTTAAACGAGCAGGACAAGCCCCTGCGAAGGTCGTCTTATTCAACATAGATTCCAAAAGTGACTATGGTACTGGTAGTCAGAAAGACGCCATTCTCAAGGTCTTTATTAAAGTCTTTTATGAGATGCAAGGCTTATATGGAAGTAAACCCTGGGTTGCAGATATGGAAAGCCTGTTAGTTAAAGAAGGAAAATACGAGGCGTTCAAAACGATCATTCAGGACAAGACGGGTGATATCTGGGAAAATCGCAGACGGCGTGTCTTGTTTGACAGAGATATTATTGTGAACGCTCTGATGGAAGTGCGGAGCTGTTCCAAGGATTCTGCGCTAGAATGGTTTAATAACAAGGACAACAATTTTACCATGAGCATCGGAGAATTCGCCTTGATGGTCAAAGCTTATCTGGAGGAGACAGGGCGCGACCATCATATCGTCTTTCTGGTCGACGAAATCGGACAATACATAGGCGACAACACTCAGATGATGCTTGACTTGCAGACTATCGTCGAAGAACTAGGCGCCAAATGTAAGGGTAAAGCTTGGGTGATCGTCACGTCACAGGAGGACATTGATGCTATCACCCCTAAAGTCAAGGGACGAGACTTCTCTAAAATTCAGGGTCGTTTCAACACACGTATCAACTTATCCAGCAGTAACGTAGACGAAGTCATCAAGAAACGTCTTTTAGAGAAAAAACCACCAGCGCGGGATACTTTAGGTATGCTTTATGAAGAGAGTAACGCTAAGCTACGCAATACTATTTGCTTTGCTTCAGGTACTGCGGAAATGAAAAACTTTGCCGATAAGGCAGACTTTATCGAGGTATATCCCTTTATCCCGTACCAATTCAACCTCTTGCAAAAAGTATTCTCGGGTATTCGAAAGCATGGCTCATCCGGCAAACACTTGGCAGAAGGAGAACGCTCCCTGCTCAGTGCCTTCCAAGAATCGGCACAGCTCTATCGACAGAAATCAATCGGGGCGCTTATCCCATTTTACACGTTTTATAATTCCATCGAAACCTTTCTTGATGGGTCGATCAGGCGAGTGATTGACCAAGCCCAGGAGAACAGCCAATTACACCCAGAAGATCTCGATGTCTTGAAACTTCTGTTCATGATCAAATACGTTAAGGAAATTTTGCCCAAGATAGATAACCTAGCAACCTTAATGGTCACGAAAATTGATGAGGATAAAATTTCTCTCAAAGAGCGCATTGCAAAATCCCTCAGAAGGTTGGTTCAAGAAACTCTGATCCAAAAAGATGGGGACGAATATGTCTTCTTAACCGATGATGAGCAGGATGTTAACCGGGAGATCAAAAACATGCTGATTGACCCCAGTGACGTCAGTGGTAAAATCGGTGAGGTAATTTTCGAGGACATTTATCCGGACAAAAAGTACAAGTATAATAGCAAGTATGACTTCGCATTCAACCAACAGATCGATGATCGCTTCCGTGGTAAACAAGATGGAGAAATGGGGATTCGGATCATTACGCCATTTTTCGACCACTACAGCGAGTATGGAGAACAGGAATTTAAGAATTTATCGTTTGGTGGAGACAAAGTGGTCGTGAAACTCCCACCAGACCCGGACTTTTGGTATGAGATGGAAGAAGTCCTTAAGATTGAAAATTACCGCACCAAAACCGCCTCCATCAGCTTACCGGAAGCCATCCGCGCAATTATAGATAATAAAACCAGGGAGTTAAAAACCAAAAAGGAACGGGTTAAGATTTTATTGATTACGGCTATTACTGAAGCAGACATCTATATCAACTCTCAAAAAGTCGAGATCAAGAGCGGACAACCCGTTGAAAAAGTCAACAGGGCTTTTCAGTCTATGGTGGAAAGTATCTATACTAAGCTGAACTATATTAAGAAGTTTGTATCTGTCAATAGTGACCTGTGGCAAATCCTCACAGAGGATGATCGACAAATTAAACTGATTGAAGACGAGTCCAATCAATTAGCCTTGGACGAACTGAATCATTACATCGGGAGGAATCACGAACGAAATGTCCGAGTATCCATGAAAATGTTGCTTGACCACTTCAAGGCGGCACCCTATGGCTGGAAGGAAATTGACATCGCTGCACAAGTGGCTAAATTATTCAAGCTTCAAGAGATTAAGCTACAGTACGGTGCAGAATATCTCGAGATAACGGATCGAGAAATACCCAACTACTTAACCAAGAAAACAGAAGTGGAAAAATTAGTGATTATTACTAGGATTCAAGTCCCCCAGGAACTCTTGCACAAGGCTAGAAATATCGGACGGAATATTTTTGACCACAGCGCCCTGCCTCAGGACGAAGATAGCTTGATGATGGGCTTGAAAGACTTAATGGTTAAAGAAATGGGCGAAATTAACGGATCAATTAGTCGCTATCAGCATGGCAAATACCCTGGTAAGGATGCCCTGGATGTCTGCCTGACGGTCTTAAAGCAACTCTCTGAAATAAAAATTACACTGGAGTTCTATAATTCCTTACTCGAAAAGGAAAGCGAACTCAACTTAGCAATGCAGGATGTTAAAAAGGTCAAAGGATTCTTTAAAAACCAACTCCCCCATTTTGATAAAGCGGTTAAAATGCTGGAGATATACAAAGACAATGAGACGTATGTCCTAGATAAGGAGATCAATGAAACCGTCGGCAAAGTGAAGATGATCGTAGACAATCCAATTCCTTATTCGGAGATCATCCAATTACCAGCTTTAGTTGCTAAGTTCAATGACCGTTTTGTCCAGTTACTTCAGACAATCTGTCAGCCCATTAGAGTCCAAATCCAGGCAGACTATGCCCAAGTGAAGGATGAATTAAGTCAAGCTAAGGTGGACAACAGTTTTCAAGAGCGGATCAAAAAGCCCTTCGAGAATTTACTCGACAGAATAGATTCTGTCAATAATTTCTATAAAGCAATCGCCATGAAAACAGAAAGCGAAATTCTGAAGTTAAGGTCTTTTGAATCAATCGCCGAAATGAATCGACCTATCGATCCTCTGCCAACTCCAGATCCACAGCCTGATCCTGGGCCTGGAGGAACAGTAGCGCCACGCCCAATTCCGCCCGTCGTAGAACCACCGTCTCGATTTACTCAACATATTCAAATTGTTGAGCTGTTTAGATCCGCACCACTCATGACAACGGAGGCCGAAGTGGATGCTTTGACGAATGAATTCGGAAATAAGTTGAAGAAGTATATTCGGGAGAACAAAAATGTCAGACTTGTATAGTGGGAGGAAGAGCCTTGAATAAATCTGCCATTAAAAACTTTGCCGTCAGCGCTCGCAAGAAATTGATCGAGCAAGTCATGCAAGAGGCTTTTCAAATAGGCATTACGGCTAAAACTGTCACAGAGTTAAAGCAAGAAGCGGACCATATCATCCTTAACAATATCCCACAGGAAAAAGGCTTTAAGCTTCAACGGGATAAGCTGATCAAGGAGATCGAGCAAAAAGGGTATGATCAAGTCATGGAGGAGGTTGCCTATACCTGGTTTAACCGATTTATTGCTTTACGTTTCATGGAGGTCAACGACTATCTGCCCACAGGCGTAAGGGTCTTATCCTCCCTCGATCCGAGCCGAGCGGAGCCGGATATCATACGGGAGGCTTTGAATGTCGGTTTAGTAGTTGATCAAACTATGATTTATGGCTTTCAAGATAGCAATGACTCAGAAGGGTTGTTCAAGTATTTACTTATTCACCAATGCAATGACTTAAATAAAATATTGCCCTTTATGTTTGAAACGATCTCTAATTATACCGAACTACTCTTTCCGAGCAATTTGTTGCAGGAAGGGTCTGTCATCCGGGATCTGGTGACTTCAATTCCTGAGGACGACTGGAAAGAAGTCGAGATCATCGGGTGGTTGTACCAGTATTATATTTCTGAGAAAAAGGATGAAGTCTTTGCCGATCTGAAGAAAAACATAAAGATCACCAAGGAAAATATCCCGGCAGCGACCCAACTCTTTACGCCGAAGTGGATTGTCCAATACATGGTGGAGAATTCCTTGGGTAGATTATGGTTGGAATCCCACCCCGATGACGAACTGAAAGCTCAGTGGAAGTATTATCTTGAGGAAGCAGAACAAGAACCTGAAGTTCAACAACAACTGGAAGCCTTGAAAAATCCCGACCTTAACCCTATAGACATTAAAGCTCTGGACCCTTGCTGTGGCTCAGGGCATATTCTCGTCTATGCTTTTGAAGTACTGTATGAAATCTATAAGAATCACGGATATATGGAAGAGGATATCCCCAAGCTGATCTTGGAGAATAATCTATATGGTTTAGATATTGATGACCGTGCAGCTCAACTGGCCTCCTTTGCCGTCATGATGAAGGCGAGGAGTAAGAACCGAGGGGTATTTAGAGAGAATATTAAGCTGAATATCTGCGCTATTCAAGAGAGTAATTGGATGAGCAATGAAGTAAGAGAGATTCTGGTTGATCGTGATGCCATGGAACTTGAACAGAACCGTCAGCGGGAACTTATTACTTATTTAGCTGATACTTTTAAGGATGCTAAGGAATTCGGGTCTATATTAGATGTGCGGGAAATAGATCTGGAGTTTCTGGAGCAAAGATTCGATGAGGTAGCAAACAGTGTTGCAAGAGATCTGTTTGAGGATCCTTATAGGGATGTTATTTTAGAAAAACTGTCTGGGTTAATTTTACAGGCGAGGATTATGGCTAAAAAGTATGATGTGGTTTGTACTAATCCGCCTTATATGGGAAGAAAAGGTATGAATCCAAGGTTAACGGACTATGTTGAGAAGAAATTTGCTGATAGTAAAAGTGATTTGTTTGCGGTATTTATTCAGCGTAATTTTAGTTTCTTAAAACAAGAGGGATTTAACGCAATGGTAACTATGCATTCTTGGATGTTTTTAGACGCTTATCTAAAATTCAGAAAAATGATTTTATCCGACCACTGTATATACTCAATATTGCATTTAGGAATGGAGGCTTTTGAAAATATTATTGGTAAAGTAGTCCAGACTGCAGCATTTATATTTAGGAATAAAAAAATTGGTGAAATTAAACCAGTATGCATCAGACTAGTTGATTTTTATGACTCTCGTAAGTATGAAAAAGAAATTCAGTTTTTCGATCCTAAAAACCTATTTTCTAGGGTAAAACAAGAGGAGTTTAATAAGATTCCATGCGCTCCCATCGCATATTGGGTTAGTGATAAAGTTTTTGCATTATTTGATAAAAACATATTAGTTGGAGATTTTGGATACGCGAGACAGGGATTAGCTACATCAGATAATAATAGATTTCTCAGACAATGGTACGAGGTTGAGTATAATAGAATTAGTTTAATAACTACTGATTGCGATGATACATTACATAATGGTTATAAGTGGTACCCATATAACAAAGGCGGAGATTTCAGAAAATGGTATGGGAATAACGCTTTTATAGTTAATTTTGAAAAGAATGGAGAAGAAATTAAAGAGACTGTACTCAAAAAGTATCCTTATTTAAAAACACCTGATTTTGTAGTTAAAAATACGTCTGACTATTTTAAATCAGGTTTAACTTGGAGTGATGTATCATCAAGTACGTTCAGTTGTAGATATATAGAAAAAGGATTCATTTTTGCTGATGCAGGGCCTATGTTTTTTTGCGACCATAAAATTCAAAAATTTATGTTGGGTTGTTTTAACTCTATTCCATTTAAGTTGTTCCTTGAAATATTTTGCTCTGGAATACATTATAGTACAGGTCATATACCTCGTGTACCTTGTTTGATGCCTGAAAATCAACTAATGGATACAATCGAAGTTATTGTAAATCAAAATATAGTTATTTCGAAAACCGACTGGAACAGTTTCGAAATAAGTTGGGAATTTGATAAACATCAACTTTTGAAAATGAAACAGAAAAGTAATGGTTTTATACTGGAACAGCTTTTCAACAAATGGCAGGATTTTACCGAAACCCAATTTAATCAACTAAAAGACAACGAAGAGGAACTCAACCGTATCTTCATTGAAATTTACGGCTTACAAGACGAGCTCACCCCAGAAGTGGAGGACAAAGACATAACTATCCGCAAAGCGGATCAATCACGAGAAATCAAATCCTTCATCTCCTACGCCGTTGGTTGTATGCTAGGCAGATATTCTCTCGATGAGGAAGGGCTAATATTAGCCGGTGGAAAGTTCGATCCAGAACGATACAAAACCTTTAAGGCAGATGACGACGGAGTACTGCCAGTCTTAAGTGATGCCTATTTTGATAATGATATCGTGACCCAATTTGCGGAGTTCGTTAAAGTCATTTTTGGACAGAGTACCCTAGCCACAAATCTCGATTACATTGCCGAAACCTTAGCCAGAAAGACCAATGAATCTAGCAGAGAGTGCATCCAAAGGTATTTTCTGAAGGATTTCTACAAGGATCATGTTCAGATGTATAAGAAACGGCCAATCTACTGGATGTTCACGTCAGGCAAAGAACAAGGGTTTAATGCCCTAGTCTATATGCACCGCTATGACAGTAGTATGGTCTCACGAGTACGCACGGATTACCTGCATCCACTGCAAAATAAACTGGAGGCAGAGTTCCTGCGGTTAAATCAAGTATTAGTGTCGGAAGATTCACCAACCGAAAAGACCAAAGCCACAAAACGGTTGAAAGTGTTAACCAAACAGATGGATGAACTGAAAAAATACGATGAAGTGATTCATAATCTTGCCGATCAACAAATTGAAATTGACCTGGATGATGGGGTTGTCGTTAATTACGCTAAATTCGAGAAGGTGCTGGCGAAGATATAAGGACTGTGTCAAGGGGATTGAGAAAGCCAAGTCAGCATGTTATGATTATACCAATAATTGGATATATATGGGGTCGAACCAGTTGAACATTTACAATTAATTTAATGTAATTTACAAGGAGGGCATCTACTATGGGTATGGTTGAGGGATTTAGAATCCAGAATTTTGGAGTCTTAAAGGATGTCAAGATTGGAAGACTATGGTCTGATGATAATAAGACACCTCCGTTAAATTCTCTTGCTGTCGTTATCGGGAAAAATGGTGTAGGTAAAAGCACGTTGTTTGATACCTTTGGGTTTATTTCTGATTGTTTGAAGTTTGGACTTGAAGAAGCCTGTGATCTCAAACAACGGGGGGGGTATGAAAGAATCGTTTCACTGGGTTCCCGTGAATCTATCAAATTAGAACTTTATTATAGAGAAGGTAAGGATGAAAGACCCATAACTTATGAACTAGAGATCGATGTCGAAAAAAATGGTAGACCTTATGTCAAGGTGGAGCGTCTGCGACAAAGAAGAAAAGGTCAAAAAAAAGGACAACCGTTTATGTTTTTAGATCTCATCAAAGGCAAAGGCAAAGCCTGGAAAGGTAATAGTTTTAGCGATGAGGAATCAGAAAAAGTCCTTGTCGAATTAACAGATTCTCGTCATTTAGGGATAGCTACATTAGGTGCTTTAAAGGAACACCCCAGAATTGCGGCTTTTCGGGAATTTCTAGAGGGATGGTACTTATGCTACTTTACTCCAGATGCAGCGCGAAGCCTCCCCATGGCAGGACCACAAAAGTATTTAAATATGCATGGGGATAATTTGGGTAATGTAGTTCAGTATATGGAAAGGGAAAGCCCTGAAGTATTAAAAAAGATATTGGAAAAAATTGCGTCAAAGATACCAGGCATTAATAAAATATCTACTAAAAAAACGGATGATGGTCGCTTACTATTGAAATTTAATGACAAAGGCTTTAAAGATCCCTTTTATGCTCAAAGAATGTCCGATGGAACGCTAAAGTATTTTGCTTATATGCTCTTGTTAGAGGAAGCTTCCCAACGACCGTTTATTTGCATCGAAGAACCTGAAAATGGATTGTATCATGGGATATTAAATTCACTTGCGATTGAATTCAAGAGGCATGCCTCTGAAAAAAAAGCTAAATCACAAATTTTCATTACGACCCATAGTCCGAATTTTGTTGACGCACTGAGTCCAGAAGACGTTTGGATTTTAGAAAAAGAAGACAATGGTTTCTCTAAAATCCGTAGAGCATCTGATGACTCTCTGGTCAATGGTCTCGTGGAAGAGGGTATTCCCCTAGGAAGCTTATGGTATAGTGATTATTTGGATATGAGGTGAATTAGGTGCATCTTGAAATTCTGGTAGAAGATCGATCCGGTAAGATAATATTGGAAAATATTTTAAAGAAAATTAGTACAAGTTTGTCATTGAATTTAACAAATCGCATTCATGCTTATAATGGTCTTGGAAAACTCCCTAAAAATCTAAGTAAAGATAAGAATCCCCAAATAAGAGCTTTACTCAGTAAATTACCAATGCTCTTACGTGGGTATGGTAGAAGTCAAGGCGAGAATAGTGCAGTTGTGATTGTTATGGACTCTGATAATAATGACTGTAGAATGCTGAAGAATGAATTAAATAAAGTGTTAGATTCTTGTCTTATCCCCCCCAAGGTAGCCTTTTGTCTTGCTATTGAAGAAATGGAGGCGTGGCTGTTAGGTGATCGACAGGCACTTCTAGAAGCTTATCCTGATGCCAAAACATCTGTCTTGGACTGTTACTTACAGGATAGTGTTTGTAATACCTGGGAAGTATTGGCTGATGCGATTACGAAGGAAATGTCTAGGGGCTTGAAGAAAAGTGGGTATCCTGAAATTGGCATTCGAAAATGTGAATGGGCTGAAAAGATTTCCCCTCATATGAATATACAAAATAATAGTTCACAAAGCTTCCAGCATTTTGTGAATAAGATTACTGAGTTTGCAAGACAGTCTGCTTAAGGTTTTGTTCCCTGATAACAAAAGATATTAATGGAATGGAGACGCAGGTGTAATAATGAATTTAGACCAGATTAACTCTGCTTTGACCGATAAATTCCAGGTGCCTTGCCGAGACGGGGCCAAACGGCACATCATCTTTTGGTATGATCCTGAGGGAGATTTTCAAGAGATCGTCGATGAGCTGGAACTGCCTGAAGTGAAGCTTTGGAAGTTAACTGAAACTAATAAGTTTCTTTCAAAATATACGCTTGAAGTGTTAGATACTAACTCCCATTATCTAATCTATGCAGCTTTCGCTAAACCAGATGATCTGGATAATTGGTTGTTAGACATCGTGCTCTACTCTCATACGTTCATTGCTGACAAAATAGCTTTAATGATGGACGATCTTCACGTCGAACATAGCGGATTAAGACCCTTCTTTAAGCACTACGAAAAGTTCTTTCAAAGTAAGGAACGGTATGCTCGTTTTGCTTCGTTCTCTTTAGAAGCTTATGCAGAAGAATCCATAAATATTGGGGTGTTGTCGGCACTCGCTAAACGATCAACGCCAGATTTTGAAGATGCGCTGCGCGTCATTTTAATGAATTCTTTACAAGAAGATGAAAACAACGTCTGGCAAAACATTGTTAAGTATGGAGTTGTCGATGGGTTTTGGAATCTGACCGAAAAATATTATGGTTACTTTGCCCCAGAAAAATCCTTAAAAAGTTTGTTGACCTTTTTCATAATCAACGCACTTAGCAGCGTCCTTAATCGTATTCTACCGATGGAATGGCAAGGGTTAGTGTCCCCTAGGAGGGCTAACTGTGTCGTGTTCTTAGACCATTTTATGCATCACAGTGTGGATTACAAAGTTTACGACAAACTGGCAGAAGAAATCGAAGCGGATCTCCACCTTGGGGAGTACCTTGAGCAATGGGACATTCAAGACTATGAGCAGGTCGATCTGTTCCGAGCCGTTGACCGCTCCATTATCCTCAAATTGACGAACAGCCTACTCATTGGGTCCGAAGAATTTGCCCAATACAAGGAGATTGTTTCTCTTCGCAAGACCAAGCATTACTATCCAGAATTCGAAAATTATTACGAAGCCATCACTTGGGCTATTGAAATGCATGCTTTTAAGAAGAAATATAGTTCAGGAATACCTCAGCGAAATGCCTTGACCTTCTTTGAGGCTTATACCAAAGAATACTTCATCATGGACCAGGCGTATCGAAAGTTTTGCGCGTCGTTTGATAAAGAACGACAGAGTGATGTCTTAAAGCCCCTAAGTGCTGAAATAGAAAATCTCTACACCAACTGGTATCATACGGAATTGGCTATAAAATGGTCTTCTACAGTGGCTGAGGAAATGTTAACCTCATGGCCCATTCAGGGCATACCCCAACAACAAGGGTTCTTCCAGGATACGATCCAGAAGGCTGTCTATAATAACAAGAAATCCTTTGTGATTATCTCGGATGCCCTACGCTTTGAAGCCGCTGAAGATCTGATGCAACGACTCAATACAGAGATCGAGGGTTCTACCGAGCTTCGCTGGATGCAGGGGTGTGTTCCATCTTACACTCGATTGGGCATGGCCTCTTTGCTGCCACACAAGGCATTGACGATGCAGGGAGACGATATCTTGATTGATGGAGTCAGCACCAAGGACACCAGCGGGCGAAGAAAGATTCTCAAGTCAAACGTGACCGATTCGGACGTGGTTTTATTAAATGACCTTATTCCGATGACCCGACCAGAACTTAGAAACACCTTCAAAGGGAAAAACGTGGTTTATATATATCATAATGCGATCGACAGTGTGGGGGACAAGGGAGACGAAAGCAAAACATTCCAGGCAGTCGAGCAGGCCTTTGACGAGATCCAAGGGGTCATAAAAACTATTAATAAAAATCTTACAGAAGCTAATATCTATATCACATCTGACCACGGTTTTATCTATCGACGCAAGCCACTGGAAGAAAGTGATAAGACCTCAAAAGGAGACACTCTACCGCTCTATACCAATAAACGCTTCCTTATCTTTGATCAAGCAGTCGATCTACCGGGTTCGATTAACCTTCCTTTGGATGACATCTTCGGTAAGGATTGTGGGCTAACGGTTTGTGTTCCACGGGGGGATAACCGCTTCAAAACTCCAGGTGGTGGGCAAAACTTTGTTCATGGAGGGGCAAGTCTTCAAGAAATCGTGATACCGTTAATTAAATACCGAAATGACCGTAAAAAAGATGAGCGTATGTTAATCAGTAAAGTGGATATCAAACTCACCAATACCTCTCGGAAAATCACCAACAGTCTCTTCAGTTTGGACTTCTTTCAAACTGAAAAATTAGTGGATAAAAAAGTGGCCAGAACCGTGAAACTGTATTTTACGGATGAATCAGGGCAAAAGATTTCCAATGAACAGAGCATCTTGGCTGACAGGATATCCGAGAAGGCCAGTGAGAGAACGTTTAAGGCCAGTTTTAATTTAAAAAGTAGTCATTACAGTAGAACGGACAAGTACTATTTGGTCTTGGAAGATATAGAAGAACCCATTAAAAAAATGTATGATAAAATTCCTTTCAGTATCAGTTTAGGCATTGTCAATGAGTTCGATTTTTAAAGAGTACGGGACTGGGGGATAACCATGATCGACGAATTAAACCAAAAGTTAAACCAATACTTTGCCGGGCGAGTGGTTAGAAAAGATCTGACTAAGAAGATCAAAGAAGGGGCTAATGTTCCGGTTTATGTGTTGGAATATTTATTAGGGATGTACTGCGCTACGGATGATGAAGCCAGCATCAACGAAGGGGTAGACCGAGTCAAGTCTATCTTATCGGAGAACTTTGTCCGTTCCGATGAAGCGGAGAAAATCAAATCAAAGATCCGAGAATTAGGGCAATACACGGTGATTGATAAGATCACGGTGAGGCTCAACGAAAAGAAGGATACCTACGAAGCTGAATTCTCTAATCTAGGCTTAAAAGGCGTGTCCATTTCCCCCAAATTCGTCAATGAGTTCGAAAAACTTCTGACCGGCGGTATTTGGAGTATTTTAAAGATGACTTACTATTTTGATGAAGAAGCCAAAGGGGTAAACCCTTTCAGCATTACAGGGGTCACTCCGATTCAAATGCCTAACATGGATCTTAATGAAATTTTTGAAGGCAGGAAAAATTTTAACAAAGACGAATGGATGGATGCCTTATTGCGCTCAACAGGTATGGAGCCCACAAAGCTTGAACAAAGCGTCAAATGGCATCTCTTAGCTCGTCTGATTCCGCTGGTAGAGAACAATTACAACATGTGTGAACTGGGTCCAAGGGGAACAGGCAAGTCTCATGTTTATAAAGAAATATCCCCTAATTCCATCTTGGTATCTGGGGGACAGACGACGGTGGCTAATCTCTTTTACAACATGGCTTCTCGCACAATTGGCTTAGTGGGATTATGGGACGTGGTAGCCTTTGATGAAGTGGCCGGCATCACGTTTAAAGATAAAGACGGCATCCAGATCATGAAAGACTATATGGCGTCAGGTTCATTTGCCCGAGGTAAAGAAGAAAAGAATGCCAATGCCTCCATGGTCTTCGTGGGGAACATTAACCAAAGCGTGGATGTACTGATCAAGACCTCGCATTTGTTTGAACCGTTTCCCGAGGCAATGGCTGGAGATACAGCACTTTTTGATCGCATGCATTACTATATTCCAGGCTGGGAAGTTCCAAAAATGCGACCGGAATTTTTAACGAATGAGTACGGCTTTATTGTCGATTACTTGGCTGAATTTTTTCGAGAAATGCGCAAGAGATCGTTTTCTGATGCGCTGGACAAGTATTTTAAACTAGGGAATAATCTTAACCAAAGGGACGTCATTGCGGTCCGCAAGACAGTATCAGGCTTAGTGAAACTTATTTATCCCAACGGGGAATTTAACCAAGATGATATCGAAGAGATCTTGCGCTATGCCCTAGTGGGAAGACGACGGGTAAAGGAACAGCTTAAAAAAATCGGCGGCATGGAGTTTTATGACGTGCATTTTTCCTATATTGTCAATGAAACGCTTAATGAAGAGTTTGTCTCTGTCCCTGAACAAGGGGGCGGCAAGATCATTCCCGAAGGAATCGGGAAGCCCGGGCATGTCTACACCGTGGGTCGTGGGGATTCGGGGATGATTGGTGTGTATAAAATAGAAACGGAAGTCGTGACAGGCGCAGGGAAATTTGAGAGATCGGGTCTTGGAAACTGTAGAGAAGCTAAAGAAAACACACTGACTGCGTTTAATTACTTTAAAGCCAATAGTAAAAATATTAGCGGTGCCATAAGCACTAAAACCAAGGATTATTTAATGTATGTCCAGGACATCCAGGGCATTGGCATGACCCCTGACCTCGCTCTGACTGCATTTATCGCGATGTGTTCTGGAGCTATGGGGAAACCACCTCAAAGTCAGTTGGTTGTCTTGGGGTCTATGAGCCTCGGTGGCACCATTAATAAGGTTGAAGAGTTAGCGAATACTTTGCAAGTGTGCTTTGACGCTGGTGCAAAAAAAGTATTACTTCCTATGGCTTCTGCCACAGATATTGCGACCGTGCCACCGGAACTCTTTGCGAAGTTTCAGATGGCGTTTTATCAAAGCCCGGAAGATGCCGTGTTTAAGGCATTGGGTGTGGAATAGTGAAAATTAATTTTAAGGACGAAGGTGTTTAGTTTGTTCTCGTGATTCAGTACATTGTTGAATGCTGGTAATGTGGTTTCTATAGATATTGGAGAATGAGTGTAACGTTATACGTCATCATTATTTGAACGGGAAAATGTTTTAAAAAAATGCACTCAATGTGGCTTATGTTTTCGGAGGATTATTTAATCAACTTCTCCTGGCTGTCCTGGGCAGTTCCGCCGTAGGCCTATTTCAGGGGATGAAACGGATCGACTGGATGTGTGACGGTCTGAAAAAGATTGATCAATTATTTAAAGGAGATATACGTTATGAAACCATTTTATGAAGTGGGGCAAAAAACGAGAGATCGTGTGTGGGAACTTATTAAAAAATGTATTGAATTGAGATTAAGGAATATCAGTTTTGTATATTACGATGTGCCAGTTCTAGGTGAGGTATCTTTTTATCTAACAGAGGGTGGAAGAGGTTGGGAACTTATAGTTGAATCCAAACTCGGGACTGATGTTTATAATATGGTAGGCAGTATGCCTGATCACCAGTATTCAAAATAGCGTTCAGTCTCAATGTTAGGAAGAGTATAATTAGTTGTTTTTTTGTAAAGAACAACAAAAAAAAGACCAGTATTTTGTAATTTCATACAAAATACTGGTCTTTTTTGTTTAATCCATGATCTGGTTGGGGTTTGATAATTT
>Ga0209386_1000549_pt1 | contig 18134 bp, 14 predicted proteins | sample NGEPertwo_FD_184510 | JGI IMG/M metagenome (GOLD analysis project Ga0209386, IMG submission 184510) | Arctic peat soil microbial communities from the Barrow Environmental Observatory site, Barrow, Alaska, USA - NGEE Permafrost154B-two... | ecosystem: Environmental > Terrestrial > Soil > Wetlands...
TTAGTCGATTCAACAATTAAATAATTCGATAATTTGACAATTCTGAAATTTGAAAACCGGATATTCGTAATTCATAAATCGTAATTCGTAATTAAAATTTCCAGTTCATCCCCACATATCCTCCGGCCCTCTTTTGGAAACGATCTCCAATATCGACTGCCACTCCGAGATTGAAACTAAGTGGTAGCCGCAAAAGCTGGTAACGGCCTTCGGCAAGGTATGAGAACTGGTTTAATGGTACCGGATAATCCTTTTCATAGGTGCCATGACTACGCGACCAGGTCAGCAGTGATCTCCACGTCAACCGGTCATTAATGGTACCGCCAATGCCCAGATGGTGCATTTCGATCCTTGTATTGTCAAAACCTTTGGAGCGGCCATCAGCCCCGATCACCGGAATAAAAAGGGGGGTGCCCATCATCTTGTTATGAAAGACATGCCCTGAAGAGTAAAACCAATCGGAAACACCTATTCCAAGTGCAAAATAGTTGTCACGACCTCTGCCTGTCAATTCACCCGGTACGCCGGTTGGTTGAAGGTGCGAATTACCACTTTGATCCAGTGTGCTCATAAATTCATATACGATATCACTTACAAGCGCATTCCTTTTTTTGCCCTTGTAATGCAAACCCCACAGTCCATCCGGAAGGTTTTCCATTTCGAGGCCGGAACGGTCTTCAAAGGGGTGATTCCAGTAGAATGTGAGACGATTGCCCCCAAAATTCTTCTCCACCTCAAACACATACATTCCAATTGTATTTCCTGCAGCGTTCTTAATATCTGAAACTGATGAATTTTCTCCCCCTTTTAACCCCAGCACATAGCGCGGATAATATTCAAATCCGGGTGTTTTACCACGGGTTCTCGATGTTCCGCCCCAATAGACCCAGTGATCCAATCCGAGGGTAAAACTCCAATCTTTCAATGTTACTTTATTGTAGAGGTATTTGTGATGCAACATTGCGTTGGTCATATCACGTTGATCAATGAGGAAATTCTCCTCATAAAGTGCTTTGAATGTATACCACCTATTCTTTGAAAAGAGCGGGATATAACCATTGGTAGAGAAGGTAATGCCCGGTAAAGGGCGCGCGTTTCCCGACCACATCATATTGCCGTTCGAATGTGAAAGTCCTGCGAAGCGGATGCTATCGTTCCGGGCCCCTATTTTTACCGACAACCATTTATAGCGCGCTCCGAACCAGTACTGATTGAGTTGAAGATCTGCTTTATCCCCTACCCCTGCAATCATAGTTGTACCGTAGTTGAAACCCCAATTTTTCGTGGAGTCGGATAACAGCCCATGTGCAAAACCGGTCCTGAGCAATTGGTAATAACCATTCTCAGATGTAAAAGCGCCATTCTGATTACTCGTGAACCAAAAAGGGAGGTTCTTACCCGATGACATATACGAATTGAAACTGACCGTGAAATCAGTCTTCATCGAATCCCTCTCCTGAGCCATGATGACATTCGAGAGAAGGAGAATACAGAAAATTAGTGTGGATCGCTTCATAAAGATTAGTATTAATGAATTTAAAAACAAGAAGATGAAGCTACATCGCCAGCAAACTGCAGATCAATTCACTGTTTTCTTCTGCCACTCTTTTTGCATCGAATTTCTTTTCTACTTTAAGCAGCGACCTTTTTACGATCATCTCTTTAAAAGAGGTGTTTTTATAGATTTTAACGGAAGCTTCGACGATTTTTTTCACATTATCAACCGAAACTAAAATTCCGTTTTCATCATTTGTTATCAATTCAGGTATCCCACCTACATTTGTAGCAATAATTGGTTTGGAAGAAATCATATATTCAGCCAAAACAAGTCCAAACGCTTCCCACTTTGAAAGCAACATCGCCTGATCGAAAAGCCGGATATATTCCAATGGATTTGTGACCCAACCGGTAATAAAAACGCTTCTGCTTAATTCGTTTTTGATGATCAGGCTTTCAATTTCATCCCTGTCCTCTCCGTCTCCTACAATTATAAAAAAGGCCAAAGGAATTTGCTGTTTTATTAATTTGGCCGATTCGATAAACGTATCAACGGATTTACCCCTGCTTATTCTTCCTACAATCCCAATTACATAGGCATCCTTAGGAATTTTTAAATCCACCCTGTTAATTGTAAACGATCCTTTTGTGTTTTTAAAGGATTGAATGTCGATCCCATTATAGATTACCTTTAATTTCGATTCAGCGCAAATAGAATTATGTACTGCAATTTCTTTTTCAAATTTTGAGACCGTAACAATTGAATCGGTAAACGCAGAAAGACCCTTCTCAATATTGATATATATGAATTTTTTTATCTGTGAACCTATAATATTAAAAGCCCAGCCATGAGGGTTGTAGATCACCTTATTCTTTATAAAAAGATTGGCGATTCGTCCAACACCACCCGCTTTACTGCTGTGCATGTAAACAATTTGCGGGTGATACTTCTTAATTAGTTTTCTGATTTTATAAATAGCCACGATGTCTTTCTGAAAACTGATCTCCCGGCCCATCTCTACAGTTTCGAACACATCAACCAAATCGGTGAAATTCTCTTTTTTGTAGTCCTGAGAACATATTAAGATCTGTTCGTAAGAATCCCGATCCATATATTTTAATAACATCGAAATGTAATTCTCCACCCCGCCAGGGCATTGAACGATATGCATGATCCTTGTTTTTTTCAAACTATCTTTTAGTGGCGCTCTCAAAATTTCAGTATTACGTTTTACCAGCATACTTGTCTTTTTAAAATTTCAGCAATTATTTATTGATGTTATAACTTTGATAACGAATACAGTCAGCGAAATTCCAAGAATATTTCGGCCGCGGTGTGATCGGTGCAATATGGCTGTTATGTTAAAAGGAAAGGTGCGCAGCAATGGAGGCTGGCAGATGTTATTGGAAGTGAGAATGCGCTTAGCAATATGGCTCTGAAAGACGCTGCATATTTTAAATATGATAGTTTATTGTTCCCGTAGGACCAATCATTCATCCGAAACGATTTACCTCTTTACTCCCATGAATGCCTAAGCGTATTAAAGTTTACAGGTACTTCCCAGAAAAAATCAAAGGGATAAACATTTAGTTTCTTGAGTACTATCTGTGTAACAAAATAAGCAACCCCAATTACCAGAAACAGAATTATAACCAGGTTACGGTATTCAATCTTTTTAATGCTCATTGCCAGATTGGCACTGTACAGAATAATAAAAATGTGGAAATAGTAGAACAACCTAAAAGTCGCAGCGCGTCCGATTGACAGAATCGGCCATAACACAGCGCCTATTATCATCATGTATAAAAGACTTCTGGTAATCTCATCTTTTTTGATCTTTTCCAACATTATAAAACCCAAAACAATAAAGAACAGCATGGATATAAACATCCTTATACCGCCTGCATCTTCAGCGCCTGAATAATCAATCCGGGAAAAGGTCATTAATAAATTATAAATAATCCCCCGTAAAACGAATGACAAGCCGATCAGGGCAATCGTACCTGCAATTACATATTTATTTAACTGGATTCGTTTCATCCAATAGATTGGTAAAAATATGATCGCAGTCTGGTGGAACAAGAATGCAATTGATATGAATATTAAATACTTTAAGAGTTTATTCTGATTTGAATAGTGAAAGGCAATGATACAAAACGACATCGCTATTGCCTGGCGTAATCCGGACATATAGAATGTGAAATATCCAAACAGGATAAATAAAACGATGCTCAGCCATGGAATTTTTGAATATTTATAAATAATCCACATCACCGGAACAATCGTAATGACAGCCGTTATGAACAGAAAAACATAGTAGTTTCCAAAAAGGGATATAATGTATTCGTACAATACGAATCCCCACTCCGTTTTTACCTCTGTCAGGCTTTTAAACAGATTTCCTGTTTTATCTACATCGCGGAACAGAAAATAATATTGAGGTGTATCAAGACCTATTTTAATACTTCTTAATCCGCAAATGCAGACCAGGATAATTGTAAACAGGGAAAAATAAATGAGTTTACCCTGATTACGGATAACTTTGGAACTACTAATATTCTGAAAAAGGAGCAAACCCCTTTTATAGATGGGCGAAAGCAGCGCAACAAGAGACATTACAACGAAATAGATCATAAATCAGCTGTTTCTTTAGCTTTCACATTTTCCTTATACACATCAATGTATTTAAGCGCTTGCTTCTCCTTATTGTAGCTTTGAGATGCTTTTGCGATACAATAAGGGGAATACGATAACTTATTCTTTTCACGAACTTTGATAATTGCGTTTACAAGCTCATCCAGATTGCCTTTTGCGACGACTATACCAACATTATCATCGACTGATTCAGGACTTCCCCCGGTTCTGAAAGTAATGACCGGTGTACCGCAGGCAAGGGCCTCAAGATTGGTCGTGGGAAAGTTATCTCCAAGGGTTGGATTCACAAACATATCAGCCGCAGAATAGATCTCGGCCAACTCAACTGCATTATTTGTCTTTGTTATTCCGACGCAGTTATTCTTCGGTAATAGTTTTCTTTGATTTTCATCGATCCCAACAAGTACAAGACAATAGTCATCAGGAAGAAGGTCCGGCAATTGCAATAAATATTCAATCCCTTTTTGTTTACTCAATTTCATTGCCATGGCTAATACAATGGTCTTATTCTGCAAATTGTGTTTTTCCCTGAAGTTACTTTCCGTAACTTTAAATACACTTAGATCGATTCCATTGTTAATCACCTTTACCTTGTAATCTTTTAAGAAAGATTGCTTTACAAGATCGGCCAGCCATTGCGACGGCGTAATGATCGTCAGGTTATTCACCCCATTGAAAATCTTCTTTTTTCCGCTGTATATCTCTTTGCTCCTGTCAAAAAACCAGGTAAACGGGTACTCTTTCAAACTGGGACAATGCTCACATCCGGTTTTCCACTTATCACATCCCGAGAAATCAAAATTGGCGCACCAACCGGTGAAAGACCAGCAATCGTGCAACGTCCAGATGACCGGAATATCATGCATTTTTATATAATCAAAAAGCAGTTCTATGTTCACATAATCGTTATGGAGATTATGGAGATGAATGATATCGGGTTTTACCGTATCAATCCAATTTAGAAACCTTTTTGTAACGCCATTATTATAAAATCCATGCTTGCCAAAAACCCTTGTCTTTAGAATGTTGCATTTAAGGGTCGGAATATCTTCAATTTTATAGGTATTCTGATCTGCAGTTTTGGAATATTCATATCCAAATGCAATAAATGATTCTATATCTTCCTGACGCATCACCTGCGACAAATCGTAAACGATCCGGCCTGTACTCCCGCCATTTTTATAAACTGTATTAATCTGAAGAATTCGCATTTCAATTTATTTGATTTCCTTACTCACAAACTTTAGTCTTAAATCCTCACCAAAGAGGCCAACTACTTTTTTAACAACTTGTCGTGTTACTAAATAGGTTTGAAAAACAAATGCCTGTAAGTTATTTCCGCCATTTGAAATGACCATATTTTTTCTTTCTGCCATTTTTTTACTTTCCGGGACCTGAGAGACTCCCCCAAGGCGGAATACGGCAAGTTCTTTATTAATGTATTTCGACTTTGCTTTGCACCTGCTAAATCTTATCAGAAGATCAAGGTCCATAATGTATTTATAATCGACCCTGTAATTCCCGAATTTATGATACGCTTCTTTTGTGATAAATGTGGATGGATGGCACACATGCAAATTAAATGGCACGGTTGCAAGATTCATGCATGGGTATTCAATGCATCTAAAACCTGTAGTTTCATTCCACATGATTGTATTACCTCTGTATACTTCAATCCCTGTTTCATATTCAGAAGCCACAATCGCCAATGCTCCCTCTTTCAGAAGATCATCTGAATTGATCAGACCAATCAGTTCTCCGGTACAAAGCAGAATGCCCTTGTTAAAAGCGTCGCTGATTCCTTTGTCCTTCTCCGATATCACCGTTGCGATCTGACTACGGTACTTTTCAATGATGGCCATCGTGTTATCAGTTGATCCGCCATCAACAATGATATATTCTTTATTGCTGTAATTCTGATTGATAACACTAAGTATCGTTTTTTCAATCGTCTTTTCACTATTATAGGATACTGTAACAATAGAAATTTTGGGATTCATATATATTTGACCTTTACGTTCGATTCTAAATTTTGATTTTTTCTGTACCCAAAATCAGAAGGGTTCTTTTTATTTTTTTTCCAACACCTTATCCAGGTAGCTGTAACTATTTACCAGATTCGCATTTACCATTTTTCTTACCTTGGTATAATCAATGCTTTCTGTAAGATTTATCTGTTCCTGCGACGAGACATGACGATTCGACAGATTCAACAGGGAAAGAAAATCAATCATTCTCGAATTGTTATTTAAAGTCTTGATATTAAATACATAAAACTCCTTTTCGAAGATGATTGAGAATACGGTTCCGTGAAATGAATTCGAAATAAATAGCTGGCAGGAGTTGATTAACTCCATAAACTGGACCGGACCAGCATCAGAAATGTTCTTATCCGCATAGATTAATGGCAGATAATCGTTGATGGAATATATTTTCCACCCTTTCTCTTTTGCTATTCTTATTGCGGCTTCTTCAATAACCGGGTCATGGAGGAAATCATACACCAATAAATATTTCTCCTTAATCTCTTTTTTAATAATCGATGACCACTCTTCTCTGGTAAGAAGGAAAACCGGGTCTAACACCTGGGTTCCGCCTTTAACTTCCAATGATTCCAGAATTTTCAATCCGGTTGTTTCCCTAACCGATATGTAATTCAGTTTGTGAAGCATCTTCTGAGCAAATAATTCATACCCTTTTTCAATGTCGCTTATACCAAAACTCGCAGCATACGAAGCACGGACAGCTCCTTTTGGAACAAAGTCCAGATAGAAAGCAGGATCTTTGCCATTCTGCATCGCGGTATTCCAGACCTGGTCACTTCCTGTAATAAATAAGTCTGCCCTGGGTGCATCTATTTTTAATTCTTCATTTGATTCGTACCTGCAGTTAGTGATCTTCAGATATTTATCTTTAAACTTATCAAATGGTCTTTTTCGTGCAATCGTTTTGTGTCTTGAAGGATATTTCGCCAACGCAAATAAAAGGTGAATCAATTTATTCCTGTCGCATGATTTCCGATACCGCGACTTACTATCAATATACCAGAAACTATAGCGTGCACACAGATAATCCGGTTTATAATCGATGATTTGTACGTCGTGCCCTTTGCTTTCTAGGTATTTCATTAACGCATAAGCCTGAAGCGAGGCTCCATAGTTATATACATCATGACAAGTAATGGTTTTTATCTTCATCCGAAAAAAATTTGTTTTTTAGTGGCTATTTCAGGTGCAATATTTTCAATGATTTATTGAATACCCTGGCTGGGAATAAATAATAGCAATAGAATTTGTATATCTGTTTTATTGATTTTTCAGAAGCGAAACGGTTCATTAAATATTTTCTCAGTTTTGGTTCGTCCGGTGGGAATTTCATTTGTCCTTCCGCTACCACTGAGAATTTCTCCTCTTTAAATGTACAACCATCCATTTGTAAGATCACATCTTTACCGATATCTGTAAATGCAAGGACGGCGCTTATGCCATCTTTATCCTGGGCATATTTGCCGCCCCATAAATCTCCGATACGAATATCTGCAGCCGATTTGTCATATTTGTATTTGCACTTATCGTAACAGGCTTTGCCCAGGCAACTGTTTCCCAAAAAGAACTTGTAGAACAAATCACCTTTGGTCATCAATGAAAAATAATCTGCTTTAATTTTTTCCGGTATTGCTGTTTCGATATCGTCGTGCAATTCCGCCTTTACACAATTAGTTGAACCTTTAATTTCCATTGCCCATGAGTCATGCCAGCCGTTTCGCTTATTCCGCCATGAGGCAGCAGTAATTTTTCCCGTTTTCTGTTCAACCATCCCGGTATACTTCTTCCACATATTCATGGAAGGAACACCGTGGCAAAAGAAGTCCATCAATACAAAGTTCTCTTCGATCTTCATCTTTCGGATATACCGCCGAAGTGAATCAACCTGGCATGGTGTACCAGTTATAAAGTATTTGCAGCCTCTGCTAAACTGAGAAAACCCGCTCGGTGTATAACTCTGTATATATTTGGAGCCAATGCTTAGCCTAAAATCTTCGACAGTTTCAACCATAAAGTGTTCGGCACGGTTCAAAGTTGGATTATATTTTACGCCGCAAGCCTTATACCCTTTATTGATCAGAAATTTTCCAAGCTCGAAGCCAATTCCGCCCGAGGAGCACTTAAGTCTCACCTTTTCATCGTTGCTCCATGCTGCATATGCCTTTGTTTCAATTGCACGGTCATCTAAAAGCCGGTGATCATTGTATGCACAAACCGAGAGGCAAAGTCCGCATTGTGTACAAGACGCTTCGTCGAATAAATCGGGTTCGTAAAATCCATCCTTGTTTAAATCTATTTTGATAACCTTTTTAGGACAAACGATCGCGCAAACACCGCAACCATAGCAATCTTTAATCTGAGATATATTTTTTGAAGTCATCTACCCCTTTATTTTATTCATAACTAAACGATTCAATACATCCCGTTCACTTTTCTTTAAGCCGACTGTATAAATGCACAATCCGGTAGAAAATAACGCAACAAAAGTGGTGGCAATTAAACCTGTCCAACCAGCGCTAAAATGATCAACGAGCAATGGCAATGGCAAAGCCAGCAGTGTTACAAGGCTGACAACGAGAATTACTTCCCGTATATATTTTCCGGAAGGAAGATTTATTTTTGTTCTTAAATAGAAGATCCTCACAGCATAGTTTAATAAATTGATAAGCACCCTGACTATTAAAACACTCTCTGGCGGATATCCCAGTTTAAGTACCAAATAGGCCAATGGGAAATTCAAAAGGATCAGACTGCCAATTAATATCTGATAATTCCTTATCTCACCTGTCGCCTGAACCGACATCCACAAAGGAGCTGATATTGCATCAATAAGCAGAAAAAGAATGATCAACCTGCAAAAAGAGGCCGTATATTCCGGAACATTCGTCAGCCATACCTGGAGTATGAAATCTGTACTGATCAGTAAGGGAATCGATAACAGCAGCAAAAGATAATAGGAGAACTTTGAAGACTGAAATATTAAATTCATAAAATATGTCCGGTCGTTCATCGCGTATGATTTGACAATCTGTGGATTGAAAGCAGTCTGAAAGTTGGAGACAAAACCAAAAACGGCGCTGCTTACCTGGTTGGCGATCCCCATTGCAGCGTTGATCGCAACTCCGAAAAAGATATTCAGTAATATATTTAACCCTTGTTGAGCGCCTACATTTGCAACACTTCCGAACAAACTCCAGCCTGAGAAACTCATCAGCTTCTTGTAAAGCGACTTATCCCAGAAGAAATTATACCTGCAGGTTGTAAAGGCTTTATTACAATACAACTTATAAAGGATTAATACGATTAACGTGACGCCGCAAGTCAGTACAGCGTATAATTTCAGTTTATCCCAGCCAAAGAAAAGTAATAAGAAAACGATCAGTAATTTTAAAATGACCTCTATAATACCTATATAGGCATAGAAAGACATTTTTTCATACGCAATAATGCTCGCATTATAAGGTACCCGGATGATCTGAATACAAAATGTGAGTATGGTAAACTGATAAACCCAATTGGCGGCGTTCATCCGATCGGCAGGAATATTCAGTTGCGTATTCAGAAACCAGAGACCAATTGTTTCAGAAAGGATGACAACAATCAACGCGATACTTAAATGCGCTGTCATACTCATGCTAAACATCCGGTTTACATTTCCTTCTGCACCCTTACCCATCTCAAAATTCAGGAAGCGCTGGGTGGCAGTCGACATCGCATTGTTCAAAAAAGAGAACAGTACGACCACACCGCCTACAATATTATAAATACCAAAATCATCAACCCCCAGGGTTTTTAATACAACCATTGAGGTATACAACGTCACAGCCATTGTAAGAAGCATGCGGAAATATAGCAGGATGGTATTTTTGGCTATTCTTTTGTTATTTGCGGAGTTGGACATTTATTAAAAACAGATTACGCGGATTATTTAAGAAGATTACACGGATTGAAATAAAACCAGGTTGGTTAATATCGTGAAAACTCGCCGGTTTCCATGACCGGAATAAAACATCTACTTAGGAAGGTGCTGCGAATAATGGCTTTTTATAAAAACATCACCCTGTTGAATTTATTCGGCACGATTGATTCAACAGGGTGATCGATTTGATTTGTCAGATGAGGGCGCTACTTTGCCGGTTCATCATTGTCATTCTTCTTGCCGGAATTCTTTTTGCTGACGGGCTTGGTGGTAATCCGCACCTGTTTCTTGAGCTGGTTAAAAGTATATTCCTGCAGTTTCGCGGGATCTTTTCCGTAAAGAATTTTGCCCGTCGATAATATTTCGAGCAATTGCTTATACAAATCGTTGAACAAGGTCAAATTGTTTTGCACGATGCCTTTACGGTTTGTCAGTATCGCATATTGGGTATTTTTTTCCTTTGCAAAAATAGATGCTGCGGAAATAAACAACTCAATCATCGTTTCAGTAAGTCCCTGCTCCATCAGTATAACCTTGTATTTCCTGATATTGGAATTAACAACGTGCAGGTTTTTTGAAGCACCCTCCTGATCAAGGGCAGTAATGCTATCGCGCAGATGGTTCAACCCAAATTCAGCAGCCGAAATATTCAGCTTCTCGTGTGCAAGATTAAGGTAACCTCCGAGCCGTTTAATCGGATCATTCAGGCTAACCATCGCTGAATGGAGCCTTGCAGTACTGGCCGTGCGTTCCAGTGTTTCAGATTTAGGCTCAATAACATCTCTCGCATTAGCGATAGTTGTCATAAAGCTTTCAAGATACCCATTTTTAAACTTTGGCGAATAGTCGGTAAAATCAACCAGATCGCGCGTTAGACTAAAAGCTGCCAAATCACAAATTGTGGGTAATTCTTCGTCCCGGCAGCTGTACAACCGAACAAAATTTGTAGCCATAAGCTTGTAAATTAAAATTAGTAATAAACTCTCAAACAACAGAAATTATATAACAGCTTATACGTACTGATTTACAAAACGACTTCAAATAATGTAACAGAATTAATAATTTATATTGGTTCTAATTTAATGATTTCCAAAATATTAAAAAATAATAATGTATAAAATTATTATATTTTCAATTCCACTCATACCAGATTAATCTACATAAAACAAGTGTATGCTTTTACCCAACAGGTGTATCTGAAACTCAAATAAAGGATTTCTGTGATTGAACAAATTCAATCAATCACCGAATGCATTCTTAAACCAGATAAATACAGATAATGCCTGACCGAATAAAACTTTAGGTCGACCGAATTCAATTAATGACCGACCGAATCCAAATAGTTTACATCCGAACCCAACCAGTGGTCGAACAAATCCAATTAGTTTACGACCGAATCCAACCAGTGGTCGAACAAATCCAATTAGTTTACGACCGAATCCAATATGTATACGACCGAATTCAAATAGTAGTCGACCGAATCCAATCCTTTTACGACCGAATCCAATTAGTTTACGTCCGAAACCAACCTAGGCCCGACCGAAAACAAATTGTTTACAACCGAATTCAATTTGTGACAGAACAAAGACAAATTAATAACGAACGAATGCTTTTTCACCTCCCTCTTCGAGGGTCTTTGTACCCCTTCGAGCGGTCCAAAGACCCTCGAAGGGGTTTTCTTAATATAGTCCCACCCTTCGAGGGTCTTCGACCGCTCGAAGGGTGGGGCGTACTTCTTTATTCTTCGGCTGTATAATTCTGGTAGGTATTTTTAGAATTCACTTCATACCGTGCGTATTTGGAGAAAGAGTAACCAAAAGCATTCGACTTAATGTCATTTACTACAATCGCGATGTGACTGATTGTTTTTTTCGCCGCATACTGGTTGATCATTTCGAGCTGGTGTTTGTGTGAAACACCATAGCGCAGGATAAATATATTAAGGTCGGACAGTTGGCTTACGATAATACCATCTGTAACCAATGAAACCGGCGCATTGTCCAAAATAACGTAGTCATACCTGGCACGAACTGTATCGAGAAGCGTTTGCATTTCTGCTTTACCCAGTATTTCGGCCGGGTTTGGCGGAATTGGCCCCGAAGGCAACAGTGACAGGTTCTTAATCGTTGTCGGTAAAATGACCTGTTCGATCGTATCGTAACCGATCAGGTAAGTACTTAACCCATGCTCGTTGCTGAAATTAAACACCTGGTGCAATTTTGGTTTCCGGAGATCAGCACCAATCAAAAGCACATTTTTGTTGTTCATCGCTAGTATGGAAGCAAGATTTACCGCGGTAAATGATTTTCCTTCACCCGGATTCGTCGAATGAACGGAAATAATTTTATGACCGGGAACGGAAAGCATAAACTGAAGATTTGTGCGTAGCGTCCTGAACGATTCGGCGATAATAGATTTGGGATTATTGGATACGGTGACGGGGGAATTGGTTGGGTCGTGTATAATATTACCAAGTATCGGAATCGTTGTTTTGTTTTCAATGTCTTCCTGTGAACGAATACGGTCATCGAAGGAATTCATGAACAAGATAATTCCCAATGGAAGTGCGATACCTAGGATAAACCCGAGAATTAAAATCATGCGTCCCGGCAGACCCAAAGGTTCGGAGTCTCCTGACCTTGCAATATCGATAACCTGAACATCCGAAACACTTGAAGCCAATGCTATGTTAGTCTCGGCCCGTTTTTTCAACAGGAACGTGTATATTTCGTTTGTGACCTCAAACTCCCGTTTTATAGTAATCATCTGCTGTTCCTTTTCCGGAAGTTGATTCAACTCAGAACCGATCCTTGCCTGTCGATCTTTCAGCGTTTTGACAGATGCCGCTGCATTTTCGATCAGGTTTCTGAGATTTTCGTTGATAAGGTTCCGGGTTTGAACCATTTCTTTATCGATGAGTGTCACAGCGGGGTTATTGGCTTTGGCACTGAATAACATGGTCTGTCGGCGGCTGTATAAATCGCCCATTTTCAGTACCAGGGTATTGAGTAAAGCGTCCTGAATTCCAACAACAGATGGAGATACCAGCTGTTTACCGTCACCAGGATTGCTCAAATAGGTACGAAGATTATTGAAATAGTCCAACTGCATCTGGCTTTTAGCCCTTTCCGTTTCAATCTCCTTTAGGTTATTCATCACAAGGGTTCCCTGTTGCCCGATATCGATGATTTTATTTTGGGCACGGAACTCAGTAAATTTAGTCCCGGCTGCATTCAACGAATCGGAAATTCCGCTCAGCTGATTGGAGATAAATTCGAGCGTTCTTTTTTGTGCTTTGTTTTGAAGGTTAATCTTCCCTTCGATGTAAACCCTTATAAGCTCATTCAGAAATTCACCATCTTTTTCAGGCTCTTCGCCTGTGATGGTGCATTTGATCAGGTCGCTCATCTTCACCTTCAGTTCAACTTCAAGCCGGGCCTGATAGGCCAGCGTGTTTTCATTCAGATTGTTAAACACAAACTTATATTCACCTTCGGGAACAGCGGAATTGACATCCTTTCTAACCAGTGTGAAATTGAAATTATTGTTGACGAAAGGTTGACCAAAAGTTCCCAGTCCTTCAAATACCACCTCTCTTTTAACATTATTGTGTTTTACTACGCCATTTACCGAAATAGAATACGATTCTCCGGAGATCGGTGTGATGATAATAGGGATACCTTCAAGGTTCTCAAAATTGGCTGCCTCCTTAACTACGAAAGGTTCCCTGTTGTATATTCCTTTCCAGATCAGCAGGTGTTTTTTGTACCAGCTTGTTCGCCAGCCCAGGTTGACAAGCGTCTGATTAATGGGGTAATAGGATTTCAGGATCTCTATCTGGTTGTATATATTGTTACTTTGCTGATCAAGAACGCCTTCAAATACACTTTTTAAATCCAAACCAGTCGATTTTTCGGGAACGAGAATCGATGCACTTACCATGTACCTGGGTTTCGAAAGTTTATTGTAGCTGTATGCTGCCGCGATTCCTAACATGCCAAACAGCAAAAACCATTTCCACTGCCGGACAAGGAGATAAAATATTTTTTTTAAGTCAATCGGCTCTCCAACTTTTTCTTCCTCGCTATTGTTATCTGTTTGCATTGAATAGAATTTTCAATTATTACTATAATTGTCATTTGATCGACATTGATGGTCAATAAGTCATTAATTGTCATTATTTAGGTCGAAGCTAATGACAGCTAAATGACCACTAATGACTTTTTTTACCTTAACACAAATCCCAATACAGCAATCAATACTGATGCTGAAGAAAGGATTAATGAATAAGCCTGACTGTTCAGTTGGACATTTTTGTGTTTATCGGGTCGTACAATCACATTATCGTTTGGTTGCAGATAAAACCCCGCAGATGAATAAATATCTTTAGAAGTAAGATCAAGCATAAAGGTTTTATTGCCTTCAGAAGATGAACGTACAACCATTACGTTCCGGATGGTTGCAAAGTCGGTATTTCCGTTGGCCATTGCCAATGCTTCGATTACGTTGATATTGTTGCTGTAATTATAATAGACGCCCGGGTTTTTAACCTCCCCCATTACGGTAACCTTAAAATTCAGCAGTTTAACTTTTACAATCGCGTCTTTAAGTGTCTCGTCCGCTTTTTTCTGGATGATCTGTTCAATTTCGGACTGGGAGAATCCTGCGGCTTTCACTTTACCAAGCATGGGCAGGTTTAAGTTCTCATCCTTCCCAATTTCGAACCCATACAGGTAAGCACCACTGGGTGAAGTAAACTTCTGGTACGAGGCATATGAGTTGGTTTCCATATTCGATTCGGGATTATACAGCATGTTTACTTCCGGACTGGTGGATTTGATGCTGATGAATAGGATATCGCCGCTTCTCAGACGTGGTTCGGTGCTTTGAGGAGATAATCCCGTGATGATATCGTTAGATTCAACGTCCTTTAAGTAAATCAGTTCTTTACTACTTCGACATCCAAACATCGATACAAGCAAAAGGATGTACAGTAGTTTCAAATAATTTTGCATTCGTTATTTATTTTTAAGTGATTTAAAAATTTCATGAGCGTGCCATCGCTTGTTTGAATTCTCTTTCAATAGCCTTCAGTGTTAACAGGATAATCGGATGGCTTCAACAAGAAAACACCTGTTTATGAATCAGAGTATCCATATTTGAGAGGGATCAGCAGTTTCGCTAGAATCGGATATGTGCAGCAAAGCAGTAACCAATCAACATGTTACGCAATCGGTAAGGGTCAGGAAAGAGGGGTGGTTTTATGCGTGTAATGCAAATGCAGTGAAATTGTCTGGCATTATCGTGTAGTGCCTGCATTCAAAGGTCTGGCGAATAGATAACCTTTGGTTAAATGCACGTCAATATAAATTGAGGATTGTTGTGGATGGAGTTTTAATGCGTTTTTTGAAGGTCTAAAGCCCTGGCGGCAGACCATCTCCGGGCCACCATTACCGCTTTTCGTCTGTTTTTCAAATGCCTGTAAGCAGATCCGGGAAACAGCAATTGTTGTTGATGATCCCTTTTTTTAATCAGCTTTCGTTTCTGGATATAATAGGCTGGCATCATAAACAGGAAGCCACCAAAAACGAAAATGAATCCCATCACATGGATAATACCAAGATTTCGTAATGCAAAAACTAAAAGAATGAATATAAAGTTCAAACTCATAATTGTATAGGTGGCTTTCCGATGCGAAAACCCCAATGTAAGCAACCGGTGGTGAAGATGGTTTTTATCGGCGACAAAAGGCGATTTGAATTGCAATAATCTTATTGTGAAGACTCTTAGTGTATCTACCAGTGGGTATATTAAAATACCAAATGAAACGGCGGGGGCAGAAGCGATCGCGAATGGCAGTGTCTGATCAATATTAAACTCATTAAATTGAATTACAATGACAGCCATAATGGTCCCAAGAATAAGTGACCCCGTATCACCCATGAAAATTCTATTCTTGTTTCCATAAACATTGTAATAGAAAAAGCCTGAAATTCCTCCAACCAAAGAAAACGAGAGAATGGCGTAATTAAAATGCCCGCTGACAAAAAACCAGGTTCCAAATGCTGTTGCAGCTAACATACTCAAACCGGCACATAAACCATCAATACCATCCATCAGGTTAAATGCATTAATAATGACGATTATCACAAAAAAAGTTAAAATTACTCCGGGAACCATCCCGATCTCTCCCATCCCTAAAAATCCGTGAAGATTTGTAAACCGGATTTTGGCGAAAAAAATAATCATCCCAGCCGTAATAAATTGTGCAACAAGCTTTTTTCGTGCAGAAATTGTAAGGATATCATCTTTTAATCCTACAAAAAACATGATCAGAACAGCAATTATAATATAGACTAATTCCGGCATCGCCTCCCCGCTTAATCCGATTGTGGCTGCAAAAATAAAACTAAGGAAAATGGAGATCCCACCTAAAGTGGGAATAGGACATTCAGCTGCTGACCGTTCATTGGGATTATCTAAAAATCTGAGCGAACGAGCAACCCGCACAACGACAGGTACGGAATAAAGCGAAATGCCAAGTGCCAGAATAAAACTCGATACTAAATATATTAAGAAATGCATTTTGAATAGCTTAAGTAATTATCCGCTTTACCGGATGATGTCTCTTTTAAGTTTAGTCAGATCTATTCGCAAACATAATCAAAATTGGTGAAATAATTGTTGCGAGTATCCTGTTTTATAGTACAAAAAGAGAGTAATTACGAACTATTGGTAAATATTTAGGAGCATGTATTTGATTGTTGATTGGCAAACAGAATCCAAGCAGTAAGTTCACTCAGCTATTACGAATTCCACCATCCCGATTTGGATGGTTTTGATACCTTCTCTTCCGGGCAAATTACCTGATAAATTTCGCCCCAGGAAAGTATTCCACCTAAGTTACGATCGTCGATGTAAACATCTGCCAAAATCTTACGGCTGTCATTCGCATTCCACTCTTCTTCAGGACAATTTTTGTTCACCGCATAAAATTCAAGTCCCTGTTCACGGCAGAATATGACAGCCGCTTCAAGTTCACCAGCTGAGCGATGGCTCCAAAGAATAAGCTGGTGTTTTTGGGATTGAAGTGCTTTTAGAGTTTCAAATGCAAATGGACGGATGCGACCAATGGCAGGATATTTGTGCTCAACGATGGTCCCATCAAAATCTACTGCGATAATCATGAATATTGAATATTAGCATCACTCTCTGTGTGCAATTTGCAAATGTCAAATAGCTTCGCCCTTTCAGTCACACCGACCGATGTCTTACTGATCATATTATTTTATTTGCCAGTTATTAAATGTGTGTTTCAGCTTTTAATTACTCAGAAATAATCCGGACCAAAAGCTTAAAAACCTTTCTTAAACCTGAAAGGTATCTGGATGAAGATTTTTCAAAGTTGAAATGTTTCATCCAAATCACTATTTATGATTCAATTACACAAATAATCTATTGAGAAAATTAATAAATTATTGAAAGCACAAGGTTAGATCATTTAATCCGGTACACTACCACAAAAAAAGTTAAAGGATGCGTGATATACATAATTTTAAATCTATTCTGTTCTTTAGTGTTACCGAATTAAAAAAACCATAATCAAAGTAGCCTTCTTAATGAATAGAAGAATTATACCAAGTTGCTAAATATCAATAATATTCTATTTTACAAATGGAAATACAAACTAAAGTAGGATATGTGTGCGTGGTTTAAAAATGCCGTCTTCCAGACCTTCTGGCTCAGATTGGGGTCTGAACAGATTTAAATTGTAAGTCATCCCAAGTTCCGGAACTTCATTCCCGTCAGATGAAATGCACTTCAGTAGATAAAGCGGTCGAAGTTGTGCCACCCATTTCGGTTCATGTTGTGCCAGGCGTTTCGGTCGAAGTTGTGCCACTTTATTCTGACCAATAAGATTTTGTTTCGGTCGAAGATGTGCCACGTGTTTCGGTCGAAGTTGTGCCAGAGACATAATTAAAGGAATGATTTCTATCTTATCGCTGAAACTTAAATC
>Ga0209386_1000550_pt1 | contig 18127 bp, 24 predicted proteins | sample NGEPertwo_FD_184510 | JGI IMG/M metagenome (GOLD analysis project Ga0209386, IMG submission 184510) | Arctic peat soil microbial communities from the Barrow Environmental Observatory site, Barrow, Alaska, USA - NGEE Permafrost154B-two... | ecosystem: Environmental > Terrestrial > Soil > Wetlands...
TTTAATCCCCTGTAGATTAAAACCGTCATAAAACTCTTTTAATCCCATTATTCCTATCAGGAAAAAGCCTAAAAGGAGTACGTTTCCACCTATAAATACAAACGCCATCAGCGGCAGCATAATTATCCCTGATAAAATTCTGGTTTTCATGTAATACTCCTCCCGCCAAATCGCCGGTTTCTATTCTGGTATTCTTCAATAGCTTTTTCATATTCTGTCGGTGTAAAATCCGGCCAAAGTGTTTCCATAAAAACAAATTCGCTGTAAGCACTTTGCCATAGCAGATAATTGGATAATCTTTTTTCCCCACTTGTTCTAATCACTAAGTCAGGGTCAGGAACATCAGCAAATTTTTCTCCTGTAAAAAGATACTTAGAAAAGCTTTCTTCTGTAATATTTTCAGGTTTGACAAGTCCTTGTCTTATATCTTCACCGATCAGTCTGATTGCCTGAATCATTTCATCTCTGCTGCCATAATTAAGTGCTATATTAAACTGAAGCCCTGTGTTTTTGTCTGTTTTTTTCAAGGCTTTTTCCAGACTTTTAACTGCTTCCTTCGGCAGTTTGCTGTAATCCCCCAATATTCTAACTCTGACATTGTTTTTATTGAGTTCCTTCAGTTCTTTTTCCACATATAAAACAAGAAGTTTAAAAATTCCATTCACTTCATCTACAGATCTTTTCCAGTTTTCAGTGGAAAAAGCATAAACAGTCAGATGCTTAACGCCAAGAATACTGGAATGTTTTACAATTTCTTTCATTGCAACCATCCCCGCATTGTGTCCCGCCAGTCGTGGTAGGCCCTTGTTGTTAGCCCATCTTCCGTTTCCATCCATAACGATGGCAATATGTTTTGGAATTTTCTCTTTATCCAGCATATGACTCCTTATAACAAAAGCGGATATCCCTGTGAACCAGCCACACCTCATATCCGCATTTAAACCTTTGAACCTTTAAACCTTTAAACCAGCGTCCATGTAGACTAAACCTGCAGTAATTCTTTTTCCTTTGATGCTACTATATCGTCAATGTCTTTGATGGCTTTATCTGTTCTCTTTTGAACAGTTTCAAGCTCCTTCTTCAGATCATCTTCAGTCATTTCTCCAGCTTTTTCCAGCTTCTTAAGATTGTCATTGGCATCTCTTCTTTCATTTCTAACAGCTACCTTAACATCTTCTCCTATTTTTTTAATCGTTTTGGTCAGTTCTTTTCTTCTTTCCTCAGTTACCTGAGGAATCACAAGTCTGATGATTTTTCCATCATTCGAAGGATTAATACCCAGGTTGATTAAATTGATTGCCTTTTCAATATCATGAATTATTTTAGTATCAAAAGGTGAAATCATAAGAGTTCTTGGGTCAGGAACACTAATATTAGCAAGGTTCTTAAGCGGTGTTGCACTTCCGTAATAATCAACAAATACTTTATCCAGCAGTGCTGCGTTCGCTATCCCTGCTCTGATAGTATTGAGTTCTTCTTTTAATACGGTTATTGTTTTCTGCATTTTTTCTTCTAAGTTTTTTTGTACATCCTTACTCATAATTAAATCCTCCTAAGTTATAATTGTCCCTATCTTTTCCCCTAAAATAGCTTTTAATATATTTCCTTCCTGCGCAAGCCCGAAGACATGAACGGGAATATTATTATCCATACATAAAGATGCTGCGGTTGAATCCATAACACCCAGCCCTCTTTCAAGAACTTCCTTATGGGTTAATGTCTCATATCTGGTTGCATTTGGATTTTGCTCCGGATCCTCTGAATACACAGCATCAACCTTTTTAGCCAGCAGTATGACATCCGCTTCAATTTCTGCAGCTCTAAGTGCAGCAGTGGTGTCTGTTGAAAAAAACGGATTTCCGGTACCTGCGCCAAATATTACAACCTCATTGTTGTTTAACTGGCTTATTGCTCTTCTTCTGATATACGGTTCTGCAATTTCTTTCATTTCAATAGCTGTTTGAACTCTTGTTGGGATGCCTATCGCTTCAAAAGAATCCTGAAGTGCCATTGCATTAATCACAGTAGCAAGCATCCCCATGTAATCAGCTGTAGCTCGATCCATGCTTTTGCTGGTTCTTCCTCTCCAGAAATTTCCGCCTCCGACTACAATGGCAACCTGCACGCCCAATTCATGGATTTCTTTTATTTGCTTTGCCACCTGGCTTAGCATTTCCTCGTTCAATCCAAACTTGCTTTCTCCCGCTAAAGCTTCTCCACTTATTTTTAATATCACTCTTTTATACTTTGGTTTCATCAGTCTCTCCTGTAATCTTTTCTATAATAAAGGGACACTAAACTAGTGCCCCTTTATTATAGCATATTTTTATTAAGCGTTCATCTGTTTTGCAACTTCTTCCGCAAAATTTTCTTCCTTCTTTTCAATTCCTTCTCCCACTTCAAAACGAACCATTTCCACGACTTGAACGGGTTTCCCAAGTTGCTTCGCAACACTTTCAACATATTCTTCAACAGACATATCGCTATTCTTTACGAATTTCTGTTCAACCAGACAAGTTTCTTTTAATTCCTTCTTCAATCTTCCAATAACCATCTTCTCTACAATGTTTGCTGGTTTTCCTTCATTGAGGGCCTGCTGAATAAGAATTTTCTTTTCACTTTCAAGATATTCAGGATCAATTGAAGTTTCATCAATAAATTTAGGATTCATTGAAGCAACCTGCATCGCAACATCCTTGCCTACAACCGTAACTTCTTCAACTGAAGCATCTGTTTTAAGTCCAATAATAACACCAATTTTGCCATTACCATGGATATAGCCCACATATACACATCCAGGAGTATTTGCTTTATACAATCTTCTCACATGAAGATTTTCTCCAATTGTTCCAATTTTATGGCTTAATACTTCTTGAACAGTTCCTTCGTTCTTAAATTGAAGTGTCATGAAGTTTTCAACATTCTCATCTTCAGCTTCCAGTGTCATTGCCGCAACATGTTCAACAAATCCAATAAAGTCAGCATTTTTTGCGACAAAATCAGTTTCTGAGTTTACTTCTGCCATTGCTGCCTTTTTACCATCCGGTGAAATTGAAAGTCTTACAAGACCTTCCGATGCCACTCTGCCTGCTTTTTTTGCAGCCTTTGCAAGACCCTTTTCTCTAAGAAGTTCAATTCCTCTTTCTATATTGCCATCTGTTTCTTCTAATACTTTTTTACAATCCATCATTCCCACGCCAGTTCTTTCACGCAGTTCTTTTACCATCAATGCTGTAACAGCCATATTATTTTCCTCCCGCTAATCTAATTCGAGCCCGGCGTCCCCGCCAGGGCTCGACACGTTTTATCTAATTCGAGCCCTGCGTCACCGCCAAGGCTCGACTCAATTTTCTATTTTACTTCTGCTTCTTCAGCTTCAACTGCTGCTTCTTCAACAACTACCGCTTCAGCTTTTACTTCAGGTTCAACTGCTGCCACAACTTTTTTCTCAGCTTTTGCTTTAGGTTCAACTGCTGCAACAACTTTTTTTTCAGCTTTTGCTTTAGGTTCAACTGCCGCAACAACTTTTTCTTCAGCTTTTGCTTTAGGTTCAACTGCTGCAACTTTCACTTCAGCTTTAAATTCTTCGACTTTTACTTCAGGTTCAACTGCCGTTGCAGCTTTTACTTCAGGTTCCGCTTCATCTGGTGTAGCTGGACCTTCATCGTAGCTTTCGCCTTGATTTGCTTCAATAATAGCATCTGCCATTTTTCCCGCAATTAGTTTTACTGCTCTGATTGCGTCGTCATTCGCTGGAATGATATAATCAACATCATCAGGATCACAGTTTGTATCTACGATGCCAATGATTGGAATTCCAAGTATTCTGGCTTCCTTAACAGCAATTCTTTCTTTTTTAGGATCAACAATGAATAATGCACCCGGAATTCCCTTCATCTCCTTGATACCACCCAGAAACTTTTCCAGTCTTATCAATTCAAGTCTAAGCTTCAGGACTTCCTTCTTTCCAAGTTTCTCAAAGGTTCCATCTGTTTCCATTGCGTTAATATCATACAATCTTTTTATTCTTCCGGAAATTGTTTTGTGGTTTGTAAGCATTCCGCCTAACCATCTTTGATTTACAAAAAACATTCCGCATCTCTTCGCTTCATCTTCGATTGCTGTTTGCGCCTGTTTTTTAGTCCCTACGAAAAGTACCGGTTTTCCTGTCTCTCCGATTTGTCTCATGAAATCATATGCTTCATCAATCTTTTTTACTGTCTTCTGCAAATCGATAATGTAGATTCCATTTCTCTCTGTGAAGATGTAAGGAGCCATCTTTGGGTTCCATCTTCTGGTTTGGTGTCCGAAATGCACACCGGCTTCTAGTAACTGTTTCATTGAAATTACTGACATTCTTTATCCTCCTGGTTTTTACCTTCCACCTAATTTTCCTTAAAAGCAACCTCGCAAGGCACCAACCTCTAAGTGACTAAGTGTGACAAATATTTACCGGCCTAAATGTATTGATAGACCAACAAAAATTATACTACAAATTAACAAAAATTGCAAGAAATAAATATAAATAGCAGCAGTTTCTTATTGCACATAATATAACGTGAAAAGTGCTGTCTTGCCGCAGTAAATTTATCTCGGCTTAAATAAAGGCTCTCCCCATTTTCAAAAACGATACTTTGTTCTGTCATTGAAATAATCTTATCCATATTCACGTATAAGCTTCTGTGGCATTTCAGGAAATTACTTCCCAGATAACCCAGATAGTCATCTATCTTGGAATATATTTCATGGGTCTCCCTCTCAGTAAGTATCTTAGTTTTCCTGAGATACTGTTCGATGTAAAATACCTCATTTACATCGACCTTTATGCTTGATCTGGGTTTGATTACAGGAATAAATCTATCCATTCTGTCACCTCCAGATTACTAGTCTCTTCTATAAGTTATCAGGTCTTCCATTATCTCATGAGCTGCAATTGATACCGGCTTATTTGATTCTGCGGTTGTAAGCTTTGGCTTTCCCTCAATAATATCTCTTGCTCTCTTTGCTGCCAATACAACAAGTGTGTATCTGCTGTCTGCTTTTTTTCTTATTTCGTTCACTGATGGGTATAGCATTTATACTTCCTCCTTATAATTCTTAATAAGCCCGTAAATTTGTTCTGACACTCTGGAGTGTTCAGCTAATATAATGGCTTTTACTCTTAAAACTGCCTCTTCTAAATCCTCATTCACAACACAATAATTGTATTGATCAATATAAGATATCTCTGTTAATGTCTCACCTAATCTTAATTCAATGGAGTCAGGGCTATCGGACCCTCTTCTGGTAATACGTTTTCTAAGTTCAGTCATTGACGGCGGCAAGATGAAAACATATATTCCCTGTGGATACTCATTTCTAACCTTTAACGCACCTTGAATGTCTATTTCTAAAACTACGTCTTTACCATTGGCAAGCTTATCTAAAACTTTCTGCTTTGGGGTCCCGTAAAAATTTCCATAGACCTCTGCATATTCAAGTAAATCACCTTTTTCAATAGATTCCTTGAATTCATCACGAGTTATAAAATAATAATTCACACCTTCAATTTCTCCTGGTCGAGGCTCCCTTGTTGTCATAGAAACTGACAACTCAACATCTAACTCTTTAGCTAGTTTCTGACAAATACTTCCTTTTCCTGCACCAGATGGCCCAGAAACTATAAATAGCTGACCTTTTTTCATTGAGCCTCCCCTTTTCTAATCCCTTAATTGAGTGTAAATTATACCATGCCTGCTCCTCTTGTTCAACTTATATGTATGAAACTATTCAATGTTTTGAACCTGTTCTCTGATTTTTTCTATTTCGCTTTTTATTTCCAGCATAATATTTGTGATTTCCATATCGTTTGCTTTAGAACCTATCGTGTTTGCTTCTCTGTTCATTTCCTGGATTAAAAAGTCCAGTTTCTTCCCGTCAGGCTGATTGCTGTTCGTAATAATTGTTTCCAGCTGAATAATATGGCTGTCAAGTCTAACAAGTTCTTCAGTGATACTGCACTTGTCAGCAAATACCGCTGCCTCTAACAAAATTCGATCTTCAGGCAAAACGGCGTTATTGCCAATTAATTCCTTAATCCTGTTTTTTAGTTTTTCTGCATATACTTCCACTACTTTTGGGGATCTTTTTTCAATTAACGTTAACAACCCTCGAATGGTTTCGCCTCTTTTTATTAAATCTTCCGCCAGTTTCGAGCCTTCCGCAATTCTCATTTCATCCAGCTTCTCAGCCGCTATTTTTGTTGAAAGTTCAAGGCATTTCGAAATTTCTTCCTCATCCTCCACATCAGGAATCGCCTTCATCACATCAGGCAGCCCTGATAAAAGCTTTAAAGTAACTTCACCGGTCAGTTCAAACTCTTTTTTAAGTTCATTTAAGTTTTCATAATACTGGCGGGCAACCATAGTGTTCAGTTTAATCCTGGTATCGTCTTCTGTAATATTTTCCACCATAACAGATACTTCAATTTTTCCTCTGCGTGCAATATCTTTTACTGTATTCTTTATTTTATCTTCAGCAAATGAATATCTCCTTGGCATTTTGATTGTTATGTCACTGTAACGATGATTAACTGCTCTGATTTCAATTATTATGTTTCTTTTCCCATCTGTGTATTCGCCTCTTCCGAAGCCTGTCATACTTTTTATCATCTTTTTTTCTCCTCAAGCTTAGATTTTTATGATAATATATTAATTATACATTATAATCAGTCGCTTGAAAAGAGTGAAGAAGGATAGAATTAATATGAGTTTTGATGGAATAATTACCAGTGCAATTGTATCAGAAATGAATAAAAATATTTTAGGTGGAAAAATCGAAAAAGTTTATCAGCCGGAGGCGGATGCGCTTGTTATTAACATACATTCAAAAACAGGTAATTTCAAATTATATGCATCCTGCAACAGCAGTCATGCAAGAGTTCATTTTATAAAAGAAAACCCTGTAAATCCGGCTACGCCTCTTTCCTTTTGCATGCTTTTAAGAAAACATATTCAAGCAGGAAGAATCTCAGAAATCATTCAAAAGGATTCAGAAAGGATTATAGAATTTTCCATTGAAACCTATAATGAGCTTGGCTTTTCCGTTAATAAAAAGCTGATCATTGAAATTATGGGCAAACATAGCAATATCATTTTGATTGACACAGAAACAAAGAAAATTATCGACAGCATCAAAAGGATATCAATCGATGTAAACAGATATCGACAGCTTCTGCCTGGAAAAATCTATGAATATCCTCCAGATCAGGGCAAACTGACGCTTAAAGAATTAACACCTGAAAAACTCAAAACGATTCTTGATACCGATATGAGCTTGATTCCAAAAGCCCTTTTATCCTCATTACAGGGTATAAGCCCTGCCGTTGCCAATAATCTTTTGGATGCAGCCCTGGAAAAAGGGTATGCTTTGACAAATCTTCATATTGGTATTTATGAAGAAGTCGCAGAAATAATTAATAAACTCGATTGCAATGAAATGGATCCGGTCGTATATCAGGGAGAATCCAAATTCCCGGTGGATTTTCATATAATGAAATTATCTGCTTTGGAAAGCATTAATGAATCTGTTTATTTTGACACGTTAAGTGAAGCGATGGAATTTTATTTTGCCAACAAAAATTCATCCAATATAATCAGACAAAAAAGTGTGGATTTAGAAAAGGCCATCAATAATAACTTGAATAAACTTTATCTGAAAAAACAAAGGTTGTCCGAAGATCTTCTTCATGCAGAGGACTCCGAGAGTTACAGACTTTTTGGGGAACTTCTTACAGCAAGTCTTCATCAGATTAAACCAGGTGAAAGCCAAACCAGGGTCAATAATTATTATGACAATACAGAAATTACAATACCTCTGGATAAAAGGCTTTCTCCTTCAAAGAATGCCCAGTTATATTTTAAAAAGTACGGAAAATCAAAAACTGCAGTAAAAGAAAAAACCCTTCAGTTAGAAGAGGTTGCTTTAGATATTGAGTATGTTGAGTCTGTGGCAAGCTTTCTTGAGGGTGCTTCATCCTTAGAAGAGATTGAAGCCATCAGAACAGAGTTAATCGCTTCCGGCTATTTGAGAAAAAGAAAAACAACAGCCAAACCATCTAAATCAAAATTAGGGCCTTATGCTTTTACAACCAAGGATGGGTTTAGAGTTTTAGTCGGCAGGAACAACGTTGATAATGATATTTTAACCTTCAAAACAGCCTCTCCCAAGGATATCTGGTTTCATACAAAAGATATTCCCGGTTCTCATGTCATCCTTTTTTTGGATGGAAAAGCTCCTGGCGATCAGACAATTATGGAAACTGCTTCTCTGGCGGCACTTCACAGCAAAGCAAAGGATTCAGAAAATGTACCTGTCGATTATACAAAGGTTCGTTATGTAAAAAAACCTAACGGTGCTAAACCAGGAATGGTTATTTTTACCGGTAATAAAACTGTCTACGTGAACCCTTATAAAGCTTGAATCCATTTTATTGCATAATCTATTACCTTCTGTCCGTTCTCTTCCCCGTTGCCATTATGTATTTCATGATAGTAACCGGGCCACTCCACATATTCGCAGTCATTTGTGACCTTTGAGAACTTTCTGCTTCCCTCAATACTGCATATTTTGTCCGCATCACCATGCATAAGCAGCAGTTTTTTACCTATAGCAGGAACCTTCAATAATTCTTCGCCAATTTTATTCCCGTCAACAGCGGTCCTTGCCGTAATAAAATCATGCCTTAATTCTTTATTCTGCTGTAATGAGATTACCTGAAGATTCCCTAAATCCTCATTTTTTATTCTTGCTTTTATTTGAAAGTCAGGCTTGATTTCCGAAAATATTTTCATCGTCAACAGCAACAGTCTGTTCACCTTTCTGACAAGAATAATCCAAGGTGCAGATGCCACATAACCGGCAGGCAAAACCATGAATTTGCCTCTCCTTCTGTAATCCAATACGATATTTCCACCCATACTATGCCCGTATAACACAATAGGGACGTTTGGATACCTTCTCTGAGCTTCCTGAAGCAGGCAGTCTATATCTGAAAGTACAGACAACCTTGGTGCGCAATGCCCTCTTTTCCCTGAAGAAATGCCATGTCCCCTTAAATCCATAGATAATACAGCAAGACCGTTTTCATTCATATTCATTGCCATTCTGTCATATCTTCCAGCATGCTCACCTATTCCATGAATAATACAAACGACTGCTTTTGGGCTGTTCAAGTCCCATGAATACCCGATAATTTTAGCCTGATCAATATCTAATTTGAAATTTTCGAACATTGGGGTTCCTCCTGTACGGTATTTTACCATTTTATTACAATAAATACATATATTATGGCATTATTTGATTAAATGCTTTAAATAATTTTGATAAGTTTTATAATTAATCTATAGCACACCAAAGGATTTGACTATATTTATTAGCACAAGAGAAGGTAAACCATAGTTTGAAAGAAGGTGAAAGAATGAAGTTAAATTGCTCTTTTTGCAATAATAATTACAACAATCTCTACTTTAAAGGTGGATATGTTTGTGAAGATTGCCTTCAATTTATCAAAGAAAGAAAGTAGAGTTATAGTTAAATAATTAGTTATTTCTGAAAATATTCAAACTTTTTAACGCTGAATAATCCCATTGCAATGAATCGCTATCATATAGTTCAAACGGCAGACTCTTTACCTGGGGCCTGCCTTTCCTTTTCCTACTCGTTTAACTGCTTTTTTTTGATTTTCCAATCGTTTTTTTGTGTTCGACTTCATAATTGAATAACCGAATTTTCCGATGGATTCTTTTTTTATTCCGAAATATTCTCCATGGTTAAAACAAATAAGCTCGGCTTTTTCAAGCTGGAGTTTACCTGCTCTATTCAGCAGTTCTTCATCCACATGCACTTTAACTATTTCTGCAATGAACATATCATGCGTAGGAAAACTTTTCATTTCAATTACTTTGCATTCCAGATTCACAGGGGATTCCAGAATCATAGGGCATCCGACAAGTTCCCCTTCTACCGGGGTAAGCCTCTGCTCCTTGAATTTATCCATGTTCCTTCCTGTTCTAACTCCGCAAAAATCAGCTGCATTCGTCAAATCCTCTGTACACAGATTTATAACGAATTCATTGGTTTTTTCTATCAATTCATGAGAATATCTTGATTTTCTTACTGAAACATACGTAATTGGAGGCTCCGAATTAATTATTCCAGTCCAGGCAATTGTCAGTATGTTTTTTTCCTCCATGCTGCCACAGCTTACCATGACCACCGGTACCGGATTCAGCATTGTGCCGGGTTTAAACGATACTTTTCCCATATTAATTCCCCTCCTTCAATTTATTTAATACTCTTGTAAATTCCTCTGGCAGTTCACTGTCGAATTCCATATATTCACCTGTTCTTGGATGAACAAATCCCAGTTTCTTCGCATGCAGAATTTGAGTTTCTGTTCCCATCACCTTTTTTTGAGGCCCATAAACCTTATCTCCCAAAAGCGGATGTTTTATATAGGCCATATGGACTCGAATCTGATGGGTTCTGCCTGTCTCAAGTCTGACTTCAATGTAGGTAAAATCACCAAATCTTTCAATTACTTTATAATGAGTTACAGCCCTTCTGGCATGCAATTCAGTTACAGTCTGTTTTAATCTGTTTTTTGGATCTCTTCCAATAGGCCTGTCAATAGTTCCTTCCTCATTGTTAAAATTGTTGTACACGATTGCCCTGTAAGATCTTGTAATGCTATGCTCAGCCAATTGCTTCGCCAGGGAGTTATGGGCCATATCATTTTTTGCTATCATCAAAAGCCCGCTTGTTTCTTTATCCAATCGATGGACAATGCCTGGTCTTATTACCCCGTTAATTGAAGAGAGGCTGTCTCCACAGTGATACATGACGGCATTCACTATTGTACCGGTCTGATTGCCGACCGCCGGATGTACAACCATTCCCTTTGGTTTATTAATTATCAGCAGATCCTGATCCTCGTATACAATTTCTAAAGGAATGTTTTCAGGCGTAATCTCAAGTTCTTCAGGTTCCGGAATTGTTATTTCAATTTCATCACCCGCTTTAAGCAACATTTTTTTTACATTGCATACCTTATGATTTACCATGACTTGTCCTGCCTCGATTAATTTTTGCACATGATTTCTTGATAATTCTTTCAAAGTCAATGAAAGGACCACGTCAAGCCGTGCTCCTTTCATTTTTTCTTCTATAATAATTTTAAATTTGTTTTCCATTTTTTTCTTTTCCCTCTATCAAAAAAACATATATAATCAGCAACCCGGATCCAATGCATACTGAAATATCTGCTATATTAAAAATTGGCCAAAAGTGAAAATGTAAAAAATCCACGACATAACCATGACTGATTCTATCAATCAGATTACCTAAACCCCCGCCGACAATGAATGCCAGTGACACTTTTAATGTCCAATGGAGAGGGTTTTTCTTTAAAATCACATAAACAAATATTGCTAAAATGACAAAAACCTGAATAAAGATCAGAATCATTGTTTTTCCCTGCAATACACTGAATGCTGCTCCCGTATTTTGAATATAAGTGATGCTGAAGAATCCTTCTATCACAAGAATTGAACTGTTCAGGTCCATATTTGTCTGAATATAATACTTCGATACCTGATCGAATACAATTACCGCTAAAATCAATATATAAAACATGACTATTCACAAGGGATTATTCCCCTTCTCCAATCCTTAGGTTGAGCATTGTTTTTTTTATCTCTTCTTCTTTTTTTTCTTTTTCTTCTTCTTTAAGTGGTTTCAAAACTTTTGTTTCTCTGCTTTCCTGCCACGGTTTCAGAGTATTAACCTTTTGCATGTTCGTTTCATCAATGCCAAATTCAGCAAAAAGCTTAACACTCAACCCATCGAACCTTTCCAGCTCAGATTCTAAAAGTGATTTGTATTTTGTCTGAAAGGTTGTAAACCTTTGCCTGAGGCTGAGACTTTCCTCTATGAGTTTTTCTACAGACTCTTTTGCTTCTCTTTGCATTAATTCAGCATCCAACTCTGCATTTTTCAGTAAAATTTCTGCTCTTCTCTCGGCGCTGGCACAGATGTCACCCATCAATGCCTTAGCAGCTTCAAGCGTTTCAAGAACAACACCTTCCGAGCCTCTATATCGTTGAAGTTCCTTATTAAGTCTCGCATTATCATTTTTCAGCATTGAATTCTCAGTAATTAATCTTTCAACATCAAAAGTAATTAAATCAAGAAAACTGTCAACATCATCTTCTTTATAGCCTCTTACCGCTTTTGAAAATTCTTTATTCTGAATATCTAATGGTGTAATCATTTTTATACCCTTTCCTGTAGTTGTTCACTTTCCTTAAACTAATATAGATAGAAGAGTTACTATTATATTTCTTGCTAAAGATATCAATAAAAAAGCGACTAATATGGAAAAATCCATCATTCCTGTATTGAATCTAGACAGTAACATTCTGCAGGGTGCTACGATTGGTTCTGTTATTCTGATAATCATCTGATAAATATTGAATAAGGAACTGCTTGGGTCTCGTACAAACCAACTCATGATTGCTCTTGCAATGATTAGAAATGTCAATATTTCAGCAAACCAGTTAACCGCTTTTATTAAAATTAAAATCACCTGTTTACCTCCATGGGCTTTTTATGCCCGAATCAAAATCAATGCCTTTGTGGTCAATACTTGATGAAATCCCCACATTTTCAGGAGCAAAAACGAATATATTATTTGCTATTTTTTGTACATTTCCATTTAGGGCATAGGTGGCGCCACTTAAAAAATCAAATATTTTTCTGGCTACATCCGTATCCATTTTTTCAAGATTTATAATGACCGGTTTTCTGCTTTTCAAATTATCCACTAATTTTGAACACTCATCAAAACTTTTTGGTTCAATTACTATTAATTTTAATGAGGAGGTGTTTGCTGACAACGGTTTTTGGATAGGTACATTTTTTGAATCTATTGCTTCATTTCGTGGTGATATAAATGACTTTGGACTTTCAGGCTTTTTTTCAAGCTTCGATCCAAGTGTTTCAACTTCCTCCTCAGAAATATCATCATCTACATCCTCAATTCCTACCAGATCCTTGAATTTACTCAGTATTCCCATTTTGTCCTCCTGTTTTTACGCATTATTGTTTTGAGTAGTCTCTGCTTCCAAATATTGCTGTTCCAACTCTGATTAAGTTGGCGCCCTCTTCTATCGCAACCTGGAAATCATGTGACATTCCCATAGATAAATATTTAAATTCCATTCTATTATGTTCTATATTTTTAAATTTGTCATAAGTATTTTTAACCTTTGCAAAATATTTTCTGACATTTTCAGGGTTTTCATCATAAGGGACAATGCTCATAAGACCGCAAACTCTTACATTCTGGCAGGTTTCCAGTATTGTGCGAAGCAATTCACCTGTTTTTTCAGAAGCAATCCCAAATTTACTTTGTTCCATTGCCGGGTTCACCTGCAAAAGAATATCCATTACAATTCCTTTTTTGGCGGCTCTTTTATCAATTTCTTCCGCCAGTTTAAGAGAATCTACAGAATGAATCATAGAAACCTTATCTATAATATATTTTACTTTATTTGTCTGTAAATGTCCAATCATATGCCATTTTACCGGCTTAACATTTTCATATTTATCTAGAATTTCCTGAACTTTATTTTCACCTATATCTTTTATTCCCGCGTCGATAGCTTCATTGATCTGTTCGAACCCATATGTTTTTGTGACAGCGACCAGCAAAACATCTTCCGGCTTTATTCCGATTTTCCTGGCAGCTTCCTCCTTAAGAACATTTATGCATTCAATATTTTCTTTAATGCTCATATCTTTACATCCTCCCATTTTTAAGTATTTCATCATAAACTTCAACAGTTTTTGTCTCAATACCATTTGCATCATAGAAATAAGAGACTTCAACTGCTGAAATTTCGCCATCCGTGTTGATTACTTTAATAGGTATAAATTCATAGTCTTTATTCTTCTTTTTAACATAGACCCCAATATTGCCCTTTTCATCTGTTGTGATACTTTCGTTTTTAATAATGATACCACTCGCATTTGCTGTTATAATCGTTGCTTCACCGCTTCTCATCCTACCGAATTCAGCGTAGTACATGTCGGTTTTCATAATGATCAGCCATTTATCTTCATCTTCGATAATATCTTCGACGACACCGGCAATTTCTCCTTTAGGCAGTTTAATTTTTACATTTTCACCAATAACATATTTTGAAACATTTCCATCCTCTACCCAACCGATCACATACCAGCTTGAGTTGTCACAAATCTTATAAATCGGCTCATTCACAAAGGTTTCTTTTCGAGTCAGATTGATTGTCTCAATATCCAGTTTCGAAACCTCATCATATTTCAATTTTTTCATTTTTTCAAAAGTGAAATAATCCTCATACCCGTCAATATAGTAGCTGACTATTCCATTAAAGGAAGTGACGTCATTTCTCTGTTTGCCTACCGCCGAGCCTAGTTTTTTCAGAATTTCCTGATACTCGTTCGTTGGTTCGCCCACGTTCTTTTTTTGTATGTCAAGAATCTTTGTTCCTTTTCTTACGTGTTCTCCTTCTTCGTAATAATAGTTAATGTCCCCGTTTGTATCTGATAAATATATTTTTTCATTCCTTACCAGATAGCAGGTGATATTATCAATTACTGTCAGTTCACCATAGTTGATGATTTCAGTCTTTTTCAGAGCACCTGTAACCCCTGGGATCACATATATTATTGTATATAATAATATAACCGCCAAAATAAACAGGATGAATGCCAGCTTTTTTTTATTTGTCATCAGAATTCTCCAATACTCTTTTCAATATTTTCAATTCATCTTTGTCCAGGTTTTTCTGGTTTTTAATAAAACTTTCAAACAAGTCAGGTCTGCGCTGTTTAGTTATTTTTAAAGATTCTTCAAATTTCCATAAGTGAATTAATCTGTGATTCCCGGAAACCAATACTTCCGGAACATTCAGGCCTTTGAATTCTCTAGGTTTGGTATACTGGGCATGTTCCAGCAATCCGGAATAGATGGATTCCTCTTTCATTGAAGTACTGCTCCCCAGCACCTCTGGAACAAGTCTTGCCACTGCATCAATCAAAATCATTGCCGGAAGTTCTCCTCCAGTCAGTATATAATCTCCAACTGAAACCTCTTCCATGTTCCAGTAATCAATGACCCGCTCATCCACACCTTCGTAATGACCGCAAAGTATGGTCAGTTCCTTTTCAACTGACAGTTTTTCAATCATTTCCTGATCTAAAAGTCTTCCTCTTGGTGACATGAATATTATTTTTTTGCCTTCTGCCCCAATGCTTTCCAGCGCACCAAAAATAGGCTCCGCATTCATCACCATTCCAACGCCGCCCCCAAAAGGGGTATCATCGGCCTTGTTATGTTTATTGTTGCTAAAGTCTCTGATATCAGTAATATTCAGCTCTAGTATTCCCTTTTCGTTTGCCTTTCCAAGCATGCTCTCCGATACGACCGGAGCAAACATATTTGGAAATAAAGTCAAAACATTAATTTTCATTGGAACCTCTTGCTATAAATCCAGCAAACCCTCAATTAAGTTAACTTTCATTGTTTTTTCTTTCATATTTATATTTAAAACAAATTCTTCTACCGCAGGTAATAAAAACTTTTTTTTATTTTCTAATTCAATTTCATATAAATCCTGAGCATTGTTTTTTAAAACATCACAAATAATTCCAATATATTGACCATTTGTGTCTATTACTTTTATTCCGATTAAATCTTTTATATAGTAGGTATCTTCAGGAAGAGTTCTCAGCATCTCTTCTGTAATATATAAGTCTTTATCTTTTAATGCTTCCGCGCCGTTTCGATCCTCTACACCCTCAAGCTTTAGAATAGCAACATCTTTCATATACCTGGCGTTCATTATGCTGTACTTTTTATCTTCAACAAAAATGGTTTCAATCTCTTCGAAGCGTTCCTTGTAATCAGAATAATTATATACCTTTACTTCTCCCTTGAGCCCTACTGCATTTACAATCCTGCCTATTTTATATCTTTCCATTATTCTTCCTTATTATTAATCAGGCACACATACCGCGGTACATGTGCCTAAAAACCCAGTATTGCGAATCTTCCATTATTGGACTATTTCAACAACTACTTTAATATTTTCCTTCATTGCGGCAGCCTTTACGACAGTTCTAAGCGCCTTGGCTATTCTTCCCTGTTTGCCAATCACTTTTCCCATATCTCCAGGTGCAACTCTAAGTTCAATAATTATCGTTTGATTTTCTTCAACTTCTTTTACTTCAACTGCTTCAGGATCATCAACAAGTGACTTCGCAATTGCCTCTACCAATTTTAACATAAGTAATCACCGCTTTCCTTAACCAATTATTCCTGATTTCTTTAAAAGAGCTTTTACAGTACTTGTAGGTTGCGCTCCCTCATCCAGCCATTTCTTTGCTGCTTCTCCATTGATTTTAATGTCAGCTGGATCGGTAAGCGGGTTATAGTAACCAATTTCTTCAATAAACTTGCCATCTCTTGGTGAACGAGCATCTGCAACAACTACTCTATAAAAAGGCTTCTTGTGTGCACCCATTCTTTTAAGTCTAATTTTTACCATATTATTATCCTCCTCTCTCGATGTATTCCTATCATCATTGTTTTTTATATCAAAATCCAGTTAATAATACCGAATTTAATACCTTTTTTACATGCCTCTGAGCATACTGTTTTTTCTATGTTTTGGGCCCCCGGTGAATTGCTTCATCATTTTTTTTGATTCTTCATATCTTTTGATTAACGTGTTTATTCTGCTTACCGGCTGACCGGAACCTGTTGCAATTCTTTTTCGCCTGTTTGCATTCAGCATATTCGGATCTTTTCTTTCAGACTTCGTCATCGATAATATAATGGCTTCCATTTGAGAAAATTCTTTTTCACTGTCATCCAGATTTACATTTTTCATGTTTTTATTGTTCATGCCCGGCATCATGTCTAAAAGTTTTCCTATGCCGCCCATGTTTTTAATCTGACCCATCTGATCCAGAAAATCTTCAAGTGTAAACTCGTTTTTTTTCATTTTTCTTTGAAGTTCAGAAGCCTTTGTCTCATCAAAATTTTCCTGAGCTTTTTCAATCAGGCTCATCATATCGCCCATTCCAAGAATTCTGCTGGCCATTCTCTCTGGGTGGAACGGTTCAAAAGCATCTGCTTTTTCGCCAAGTCCAATAAACTTAATAGGCTTTCCTGTGACTTTTTTAGTAGATAATGCAGCACCACCTCTGGAGTCACCATCCATTTTAGTCATGATGATTCCATCTATTCCAAGTTTTTCATTAAAACCCGTTGCCGCATTCACCGCATCTTGTCCTGTAAGGGCATCTACCACCAGTAATATTTCATGAGGTTTGGTTACTTTCTTTATTCTGACAAGTTCTTCCATTAATGCTTCATCAATTTGCAGTCTGCCGGCTGTATCAACGATAAGAACGTCATAGCCTTTGATTTCTGCTTCCTTCATCGCCTTTTCTGCTATTACCTCAGGCTGTATGCAGTCCCGCATTGTAAATACTGGAACATCAATGTTTTTTCCAACCACTTCAAGCTGGTCAATTGCTGCCGGCCTGTAAATATCGCAGGCACAAAGCATAGGTTTCTTCCCATTTTTCTTTAAGTAATTCGCCAGCTTTCCGCAGGTGGTTGTCTTACCTGTACCCTGAAGTCCAACCATTAGAATGACTGTGAAGCCCTTTGGGGAATAGGTTAATTTACTGTTTGCTCCACCCATCAGGGCAACAAGTTCATCATTTACAATTTTAATGACCTGTTGTGCAGGAGTAAGGCTTTCAAGAACTTCCTTGCCTAATGACTTGACCTTAACGCTTTCCACAAAATCTTTTACTACTTTAAAGTTGACATCTGCTTCCAGAAGGGCAAGCTTAACTTCACGCATAGCCTCGTTAATATCTGACTCACTAAGTACGCCCTTACCTTTTAATTTTTTAAAGACACTTTGCAATTTATCTGATAATCCCTCAAATGCCATTCAGACCTCCATTTGGACTTTTCTACTGATTTAATGTTTCAATAACATTTTTTATATGTGTTAATTTTTCA
>Ga0209386_1000551_pt1 | contig 18099 bp, 25 predicted proteins | sample NGEPertwo_FD_184510 | JGI IMG/M metagenome (GOLD analysis project Ga0209386, IMG submission 184510) | Arctic peat soil microbial communities from the Barrow Environmental Observatory site, Barrow, Alaska, USA - NGEE Permafrost154B-two... | ecosystem: Environmental > Terrestrial > Soil > Wetlands...
GTGATGAGACTGGAGATAGTATGGAGGAGCGATTTCAATGGGTAAAAGACTCGGTATGGTTAACATACAGGAGATAGCCACAGCAGCTGCCATTGAAGCGCTGAAGCTCCAGAAGAACGAAGAACGGATGAAGATAAGAAAAAACAGATTTCACAATACCGAATTACTCTTGAAAAACTATCTAGGGTTGCTTGACCATTTTGAAAGTGCACAGGATAAAGCTTCGGAAGAAGACCTCTCAGAGGCCTACAACTTCGAGGAAGTAGATAAAGAGGAGGTTATTATCCAGGCTATTAGGCGGAGTAGGATACGGACTAAAATCATGATTATGCAAATAGAAATCTGCTTGGGAGTACTTCGGTCCAGGATGGTGACTAAAGGACAGCCTGAAAAATACGTCGTTATCGAAAAAATCTATCTTGATCCATGTAAGAGCTTAATGCCGTGGACAGAAAAGAGTAGAATCGTAGCAGCTGAGCTTCGTTGTGGTGAGGCATCAGTGTACAGGTGGAAAACCGAGATGATTAACGAACTTAGCGTTTTGTTATTCGGCGTGGATGGCTTATGGTTAGAGGTCTAGAACTGTGATAAAAAGTTGACATTTACAGGGAATATTTGCTCTGTTATAATTACAGTATTGAATTTTATGAACTGAATAGACACAGAAGTGACGTTCCGCGAGGAGCGTCTTTTCTTATGGTAGAGAGATACATTGGAAGATGATATAATGTATATGTGGCCTTGACTGAGGATTCCTTGAGAATCACCTCGAATAGAGGCGGCCAAAGGTTGATACTATCTAGATCCTGGCGTGCTGATAGATAAGCTATACGTGCGGGACCGCAGGTTCAAATCCTGCAGGCCACAAAATTGTTATTAACCTCACTAAGCACCTTCAAATACGAGGTGTTTTTCTAATGCTCAAATATAGATAAGGCGGTGATTGTAGTGGATCCTAAGTGCTGGAACTATAACGCTATAGATCCAAAGGAGAAGGAGAATTGCCCGAACTGTAGTCATTGGGGATGGACGAGATGTAGCGACGAAGTTCTCTTGATGAATAGAATCAATGAGACTGAGAACATGATGAAGCATGACAGTTTTGAACGCGGGCATGGTGGTATTAGACAGACGAGACATGGGACATGATAGACTATCACTCACCAAGGTGGAAGCGTAAGAGAGCACGCATACTAAAACAATGCGGCTATATGTGTCAAGAGAGTAAGAGATACGGCAAGAGGATAGATGCTGATACTGTTCACCACATTTTTCCTTCGAATGATTATCCTGAGTATGCATGGTGTGATTGGAATCTTATAGCACTGAGCCATGAGACGCACAACAAGATGCATGACAGGACAACGAACCAACTTACTGTATTAGGCGAGGAGCTTAGGAAGAGGACTAAGATACCAGATAACAACACGTAAGTGTTTTTATATGCATAGACGGATTAGCTATCCGAGGGCAGGAAAATCAATCGCCTGTCCTTTTCTATGCTTAAAAAAAGGATTGTAAAGAAAGGATTGATAATATGAAATGTGTAGTTTGCGAGAAAGAGTTTAAGTCACATGACAAAAATCAAGGCAGGGTATGTTGCAGTAGGGAGTGTGGACAAAGTTATAATGAACGGGTATTCAAAGATAAGTTCAATACTAAGTTTGCAGGGCAACTTGAATATGTAGAGGGATATATAAATAGTGATAAGTCTTTTATGTGTAGGTGTTTAAAGTGTAGAAAACTATTAGAACGGTCAGCACAATGTATAAGGGCAAATCATAAAGGCGTTAGATGTGATGATTGTTATAAGGTGGATATAGAGAGCAATACAACACTAAGAAAACTTACTGCAATTAAAAATCAAATAGAAAAAGAGAAAGAGAAAGAACTCAAACTTATAAGCAAAAAGGAAAAGCAAATAGAGATATATAATGTAAATCACTCTAAGATATGTATAACATGTGACAATAAATATATAGGGACTACCATGTTTTGCTCTGATAAATGCAAAAGGAAATATAGAACTAGAAGCAAGGAAGTAAGAAGAAGACCTAAATTAAAATCAAATGGCAGAATACAATGGGACATATCATTAGATAAACTAATTGAAAGAGATATGAACGTATGTTATTTATGTGGTGGCAAGTGTGATGATAAAGATTACAGGATGGTAGATGGCAAGTTCATAGTAGGTAAGAACTACCCATCAATAGATCATGTGTTGGCAGTCAACAAAGGCGGGACGCATACATGGAACAATGTTAAGCTTGCGCATTGTTATTGCAATACTATTAAACGTGATAGAGATATTTATATACAAGGCAATGAACAATTAGTGTTAGTAATATAAAAAGCAACCCCCGCCGGGGTCGACGTTTTTTAACAGCACTTAGGGTAACCGAGATAGGGAATCCTTTCCAACTCTACCCCATCTCAGAATATTTTTTAGGGAGGTGAAACAGTGGCTATTAATAAAAAACAAACAATTCAAAACATGAAAAAACTAGGAGTTTATAAACCTGAGTTTGATGTAATGATTGAAATATATGTCGGGCTTGTTAAGCAATATAATGAGCTTAATAAACAGTTTAAAGAATCTAATTATGAGGTAGAAGAAAAAACTGGATATTCCGATAATGCTAAAAGGTCACCCATTGTTTCATCACTTGAAAATTTACGGAAAGATGTTTTAAAATATGCCAACGAGCTTGGTCTTACTCCTGCCGGACTTAAGAAAATTAATGAAAAAGGGCTTGGAGACAAGAAGTTTAGTCCGCTTGCAGAGGCGTTGAGCAAACTTGGACAAATATAAAAACTATGACGGAGTGATGGAGTATGCAGACAGCATAGTCAGCAGCAGGAAGATAGCAAATAAAGACCGAATACTTGGTTGCAAAAGATTCCTAAAAGACTTAGAGAATCCCGATTATGACTTTAACCCAAAAAACGCCGAGTTTGTTATTGGAATAATAGAGAGTACATTTTGCCACCAGCAAGGTGAAAGATTAGACGGCACTCCACTCAGGGGTACGCCTTTTTTATTGGAGCCGTTTCATAAATTTATTATTTATAATCTGTTAGGATTTTTACTTACAGGAACGCAGATCGTGAGGTTCCACGAAGCACTTGTCTACCTCCCACGCAAAAACATAAAAACCTCGTTCGCGGCAGCTTTGGCTTGGGGACTGGGAATATTATACCGAAAGAGCGGAAGCAAAGTATATATTGTTGCCGCAGCTTTGAAGCAATCACTTGAAAGTTTTGATTTTATAAATTACAACATTGTCAACATGGGAGAAGGTGAAAACTTCCGCATTATTGACAATAACAACGAGCATTCCATTTCCGCAGATTTAGGAGATGGGATGTTTTTCGTTCAGGCATTGGCGGCAAACCCCGATACGCAAGATTCGCTCAACTGCAACATTGCGATAGCTGATGAAATCCATGCTTTCAAAAAACCGAAGCAATACAATTTATTTAAGGAGGCCATGAAAGCCTACACCAATAAATTGATGATCGGCATTACTACCGCCGGAGACAACATGAATTCGTTCTGCTATAAGCGATTGCAGTATTGCAAAAAGGTTCTCAACGGCACCGTCAAGGACGAGCAGTATTTTATTTTTATAAGCCAAGCCGACCCTGACGAAGCTGGAAATATTGACTATACAAATCCTATCGTTCATGAAGAAGCAAACCCTGCCTATGGAGTATCAATAAGACCCGGCGATATTCTAAACGATTCCCTGCAAGCCATGAACGACCCACAACAGCGCAAAGACTTTTTTGCTAAGTCATTAAATATTTATACAGCTGCAATGAAAGCATATTTTGACATTGATGAGTTTCAAAAAAGCGACAGCCAATACAAATGGACAATTGAGGAACTCGCAAAGATGCCTATCAAATGGTATGGCGGTTCGGACCTTTCAAAGCTACACGATTTAACCGCAGGGTGTTTGGTTGGATTACTTGATGATGTATTAATAATCATACCTCACGCGTGGTTCCCTATTGTCATGGCGGCTAAAAAAGCAGACGAGGACAATATTCCTTTATTCGGTTGGAAAGACGATGGCTGGCTTGATATGTCAAACAGCCCGACAGTAAATCATGCCGAGATAGTACAATGGTATATCGACAAAAAGAAACAGGGGTTCAAGATAAAACAAGTCGGGCATGACAGGAAGTTTTGCAGAGAGTATTTCCTGTTAATGAAAAAGCACGGCTTCAACATAATAGACCAGCCCCAGTATTTTTATAAAAAGTCTGAGGGGTTTAGATATATCGAAAAGAAAGCAAAAGACGGAAAACTTTATTATCTACATGCCGAGCCATTCGAGTATTGCGTGCAAAATGTACTAGCCATAGAAAAAACTGACGACATGATCCAGTACGAAAAGGTTGAGGAGACAGCACGTATAGACATTTGGGATGCGGCAGTATTTGCTGTCGTTAGAATGCTTGAAGACTTGGAAGGAAGCAAATTAAAGAAATGGTTTTAGGAGGGGAATGAATAGTATTATGGATTATAAACAGATGTGTATTCAGCAAGGTTACGTTCCGTCAACCTGCACTATGGATGGTCAAATGTGTTGGCTATTAATGAAAAGCCAAGGAGATCCATGTAAGGGATGTAATGAAAATAGGAGCAAGTGCAACGGCAGACTTTCTCCTTATGAAAATTCATAGTGTTTTTATTTTATTGAAAGGTGGTGCGACGTGAAGTTAATAAAAAGAGTAATAAAATTTCTAACTGAAAACGTTATTGAAATGCTTATTCTTGTTGGCATGGTATTTATTTTTATTGGAATATATATGATTTTTGAACCAGCAGCTTACGTTGCACTTGGACTGGGCGCATTATTTTTATCGTACTTGATTTTTAAAAACCAATAAAGGTAGGTGATGAAATAGTATGGGAATTTTAACAAGAAATGTGCACAAGACACGAGCGGACCCGGTTACAATGTGGCTGAATGGTGCAGATGCAAGAGACATACTCTGCCCCATTGGTTATACTCCATTGTCAAAAAATGAAGAGATTCGGCGCTGCGTATATAAGATCGCTGACCTCGTATCTAACATGACAATTATGCTCATGGAGAATGGTACCAACGGAGACATAAGGCTGAAGAATGAGCTGGCAAAAAAGATTGATGTATACCCAAACAAGAACATGACCCGAAAGAATTTCATTCACAAGATTGTCACGGACATGATTCTGGCGGGTAATTCGGTCGTTTATCCCAAAGTAAAAAATGGCTTGATTGATGATCTGCAAATATTGAGAGCCACTGATTTGAACTTTTATGAGATGGGAGACAGCTACGATATACACTACAGGAGCACAACGTTTGCCCCTGATGAAGTCTTGCACTTTGTCTTGAACCCTGATGATGAATACCCGTTTGAGGGACAGGGCTACACGCAGATGATAAAGCAAACAGTATTAAACTTGCTGCAGGCCAATGCCACAAAGACGGGATTTTTAAGGTCGAAGTGGAAACCTAGCTTGATCATATCGGTCCAATCGGATGCCGAGGAACTGCAAGACCCAGTGCTTAGAAATAAAATCTTAGGCAGTTATACAGACACGACCGAAATAGGTGAACCATGGCTGATACCCACAGGCGAGATTACGGTTCAAACCATCCAGCCTCTTTCGCTAAAAGATTTAGCGATACAGGACAGCATCACGCTAGACCTAAGGTCTCTGGCGGCAGCGATTGGTGTACCCTCGTTTATGGTTGGTATTGGTGATTTTAATAAGGACGAGTACAACAATTTTGTATCAACAAAGATCATGTCGTTTGCGATTATTATTCAGCAGGAAATGACGAAAAAGTTATTATTTTCGCCGACTATGTATTTTAAACTTAATCCAAAGTCGCTGATGCAATACGACCTGGCTGAAAAGGTTGGATTTGTGAAGGAACTTGTAGGCGGTGGCATGCTGAATCGGAATGAGGGCAGGGCTGAATTTGATTACTCACCCGTGGACGTTGACGGCATGAACGACTTTACTGTGCTTGAAAATTACTTGCAAGTGGCGGACTTGAGTAAGCAAAAGAAGTTAGTACAAGGGGGTGATGGTGTTGTTAAATAAAAGGCACGCTTATTTTAAGTCCGAACTTAAAACTCGGGCAGTTGGCGAAAACGATCGTTACATCGAAGGATACTTTGCGGTGTTCGAGCAAGAAGTTGAATTATGGCCCGGAAGTTTTGAGAAGATCGCACGAGGGGCATTCGACAATAGTTTAAGAGATAACGATATCCGCTGCCTTTTCAACCACAGCAGCGGTTTTGTTTTGGGCAGAAGCATGAGCCGAACGCTTGAACTCAAGGTGGATGACTATGGTTTATGGGGAAATGTAAGGGTTAACCCAAACGACGGGCAAGCAATGGATGTTTATGCAAGGGTGGAACGCGGTGACATTTCGGGTTGTTCCTTTGGCTTCGACCCTGTTTCAGAGGAATACGAGGAACGTGTGGACGGTTGGCATTGGACGATAAGAGAAGCCGATACAAAAGAGATCTCGATTTGTACATTCCCTGCCTATCCACAAACAGAAATCCAAGCAAGGCAAAAGGATTTCGAGCAATCGCAAAAGAGAAACATTGAGCAAAAAAGATCAGACCTTAAAAAAAGATTGGAGGCAATAAAATGTTAAAGCAATTAAAATTGCAAGCAGAATTGAAACAAAGAAATGCAGAGTTGGCGACATTTACAACTCAAAAGACAGGCTTTGAAAAACGCTCAACGGACCTCGGGACCTCGCTCGAAGAAGCCAAGACTGATGAGGATATTAAGCTAGTGCAGGACAGCATCGATGCTCTGGAAACAGAAATAACCGCTGCCGGAGCAGAGGAAAAAGCTAAGAGCGTACAGGCTGAAATCACTCGTATCGAGGGTGAGCTTGCCGAGATTGACGAAAGAGCAAAGACCCCAGTAGTGCCAAAAGTTGACGAAGAAAAAAGAGGAGGAACGAACGTGAACAGATATCAAGTGAGAGAGTTGTTAAAAACAGGTGCGTACTATGAGAGAGCTGAGGTTAAGGCATTTTATGAAAGTTTTAAAAATCTCAGAGCCGTTGGCGGCGAAGGGTTATTAATTCCGGAAGTTGTCATCAATCGCATCATGGATATTTTGGGCGACTACGCGACGCTGTATCCACTCGTTGACAAAATTAGGGTAACGGGCACGACCAGGATGTTAATCGACACTGACACTGAGGCTGCAACCTGGATTGAAATGACAGCCGCTATACCTGCGGGCACAGTCGGAACCGTTACGCAGATCAGCTTTGACGGTTACAAAATTGGTAAAGTTACTTTTGTTGACAACTCCATGCTCCAGGATAGCATCATTAATCTTGACGACTATGTAGTTAAGAAAATCGCCAGAGCTATTGCCAAAGGGCTCGACATCGCTATCTTAAGCGGTACAGGTTCGCTTAACAAACAGCCAGACGGAATCATCCCCCTGCTCGGAGCGGGCTACCTGGTCCCAGTCTTAGACCCAGCGGGCTACATTGACATCGTTAAACCCATCGGGCTGATCGACACAGGTGAAGACAGCATCGGCGAGATCGTTTGTGTTATGAAGCGCTCGACGTACTACAATCGTTTGTTGGGCTACAGCATACAGACTACTTCGACGGGCGAGATCGTTGCCAAGCTTCCGAATCTGAAAAACCCTGATCTCCTGGGGCTGAGAGTTGTGTTTAATAACAACATGGCTACTGACACTATCCTTTATGGTGACTTTAGCAAGTACACCCTAGTTGAGCGTGAGAGCATCATAATTGACAAATCCGAACACGTGAAATTTGTCGAAGACCAGATGGCCTTTAGGGGCAAGGGAAGATTTGACGGCAAGCCTACTAGCGAAAGTGCATTTGTACTTGTTAGCCTGTCTTATACCCCCGTAGTGTAAGGAGGTAAAAAAATGAGAGCTAAAGTAATAAAAGATTTTATAGATAAAGAAACTAAAACCCTTCATAAAAATAACACAGAAATTGAAATCACAGGTAAGAGGTTGAGCGAAATAAACTCAACCTCTTATGGTATTTTTGTGGAGGAAATAAAGGAACCAATTAAGGAAACAAAATCTAAGTAGGTGAGAAAATGGAAACGGTGCTGAGTTTGCTTAAAATAGACCTAGGCATAACCCATACCCTCCGGGATACCTTTTTTACGGCACTCCTGCAATCATCTCAAGCAGAAATAGAGGGCAAGGGTATAGTCTTAGACCTGGCGAACATCGAGGACCAGATGCTTTTGTCCGACTATGCTGCTTGGAAGTATCGCAAGAGACAAGAAGACATTGGAATGTCACGAAATCTATTTGTCAGGATCCGCAATAGAATAGTGAAGGTGAGGTCTGCATATGTTGAAACTTAAAAGTATATCGGACAAAAACAACATATCGCTAGACCTCGTTTGCTATTTGCAATCAGTGACTATCGAAGAAGATGACATCGGAAATCAGATCGAGACACCAGTAAACAGACAAATATTTTGTGCGGAGTTGCCTTTAAATTCCTCTGAGTATTTTAATGCAGGACTTCAAGAAATAAAGCCTGAACATTTGCTGGTTGCAGACTTGGAGGAATATGACAACGAAGCAACCGTGCTATATCAGGATATAGCGTACAGCATATACCGCGTATATCCGCGCTCTGACAGTCTGATTGAGTTGTACTGTAACAAAAAGGCAGGTGTTTAGTTATGACGGAAATTGAGGGACTAACCGCTACGCTCATGGCTGAATTATCCCAGTACACAGATGAGGTAGCCATAGAAGTTAAGCAAGCTTGCAAAGATGTCAGCAAAGAAATGACCGACGACATTAAGCGTGACAGTCCAAAAAAGACAGGTGATTACAGAAAGGGCTGGAAACAAAAGGTTGTATTTGAGGATAAAGATAATATCCGCATAACGACATACAACGCTACAGATTATGAGTTAACCCATCTGCTGGAACTTGGATTTGCTAAGATAGGCGGTGGCAGAGTAGAAGGTAAGCCGCATATAGCGCCGAACGAGGAAAAGGCTAAAATAGAACTCGTGAGGCGAATCGAAAGGGCGGTGAGCGGATGAAATGACCCAGGCTGAATTATTCACATTGTTAAAGGCTACAGGATACCCAGTGTCATATCATCATTTTACAACAGCACCAACGCCGCCTTATATCGTTTACCTGAGGGCCTTTGACAACAACATTTCGTCGGATTATAAGGTCCATGGGAAATTCAAGTTTTACCAGGTTGAACTTTACACGGTGAAGAAGGATTTAGTTGCAGAGCAAAAGCTCGAAGCAGTATTGAATGGTATAAATTCCGAGTATGACGTTACTGAAACATTTATAGATACGGAGAATTTATATGAGATTATTTATCAAATTAAAATAATTGAAAGAGGGTAATAACATGCCAACAGCAGATGAAAAAATAGTATTAGGTAGCGGAAAGCTCTATATAACTGAATTCGTCGGTGAAGTAATCCCAACAGATGAAATACTAGAAATCGAGGATAATTTGCTCGGGCTTATCTCGGGTGGAGCAACGGCTGTATACAAGCCCAAATTTTACGAAGCCAAAGATGACTTGGGACTTGTAAGTAAAACAGTCGTAACCTTAGAAGAGGTTACTTTGAAAAGCGGTATCATGACATGGAGTGGTAACACGCTTGAAAAGCTATGTGCAACCGCAAGGGTAATCGAATTACTCGGTAAACGAACTGTAAAAATAGGTGGGTTAGGCAATCAGGATGGGAAACGATATGTCCTTCGATTTGTTCATGAGGATGCACTAGACGGAAATATTCGAGTAACGATCGTCGGAAATAATCAAGCAGGATTTAGCCTTGTATTCGTGAAAGACAAAGAGACCGTAGTTGATGCAGAATTTAAAGCAGCTCCACTTGACACCGAAGGAACGTTGCTTATTTATGAAGAGGACATCCCAACGATTTAATAGTTGCATGAAGGGGCGAACGATCGCCTCTTCATTTTGGAAGGTGGAAATTATATGTATGATATATCGATTGTAAGCAAAAGGTATTTTGATATTAAAATAGGCGATTTGACACTAGAAGTCGAGCCACCGAAAATTAAGACGTTAAAGAAAATTATGGGTTTATCGAAGGCAAGAAGCGCAGAAACCATGGACGATTTAGCCGAAGCCGTGCGTATAGTTTTGAGTAAAAATAAGTCTGGGCATGTAGTGAACAGCGAAGTTATTGACGAGCTGGACCTAGACCAGCTAAACGAGATTTTAACTGCATATTTTGAGTGGCTTATGAAGGAAAAGTCCTCAAAAAACTAACGATCCCTTCCTTTCCAAGCGACGATGAGAAGGGACATTATGAAGTTAATACAATCGAGGAAAAGATTGTTTGTGAATACACTGGATATGATTTTGACAGGGTGGAAGACTTGGGGGCATTTGAATTTTGGCTACTGCTGCGTGATGCGGTAATCTATCGACATTCACAGAGCGAGGAAGGAATTTCGTACCTCGACAAGTGCTGGACACTGACGCAAACAGAACCACAAAGGAAAAAACTAAGAGATAAATTCGGTAAAGCGACACCTTAGGGTGTTTTTATTTTTGTGGGAAAGGAGGATATATATATGGCAGTTGGAAATATTAGGGGTATTGTGGTAGATATTGGAGGAAATACAGGACCTCTGCAGGCGGCCCTCCAAGGTGTGAATCAGACAAGCCGTGACCTTCAGACTGAGTTGGGCGCAGTGAACCGAGCCCTGAGGCTAGATCCGACGAACACAGACCTATTAAGCCAAAGGCAAAGGCTACTGGCTGACAGTATCACAGCTACAAGCGGGCGACTTGAAATTTTAAGACAAGCGCAGGAACAATTTATCCAAAGTGGCAACGATATTGACGGTTCGCAATACAGAGCGTTACAACGTGAAATTGCTACTACAGAGCAAAGATTGCAAGGACTAGAAGACCAAGCGCAGAGTGCAAGCGGAGCACTCTCTAGCGACGACGCCATAGATAACCTTAAAAAAATTGGAAAGGCAGCGGCGGTGACAGGGGCAGCAGTGGTCACCATCGGCACGGGAGCCTTACTGGCGTCACAGGACTATAAATCTGCATTGAATACAGTTATGACCCAAACGGGGCTAACGGACGACAGTGTCAGTGGGTTTAAGCAGACATTAACAAGCATTTACGAAAACAATTTTGGAGAAGGTTATGAAGACATAGCCACGGCGATGGCAACGGTCAACCAACAAACGGGATTAACTGGTGAAGCGCTAAAGGCGACCACGCAAAACGCTTTACTTTTAAGAGATACGTTCGGGATGGATGTAACGGAGTCGGTCAGAGGCGCAAGTATGCTGATGACACAATTTGGACTAGACGGAACGGCAGCGTACAACCTTATAGCGCAGGGGGCACAATCGGGCTTAGATAAAAATGGAGATCTACTTGATACCTTAAACGAGTATTCCGGTACCTTCAAAGCTCAAGGATTTAGCGCAGAAGAAATGTTCAACATGCTCAGTAATGCGTCAAAGTCTGGTATCCGTGATGTTGATTTGGCCGCGGACGCGATAAAAGAGTTTGGCATACGATCAAAGGACGCTTCTGATTCTTCGGCGGCAGGATTTGCGGCTATGGGACTAGACGCTACCGAAATGACAACAGCCTTTAGCGAGGGAGGCGAAACGGGGAAGGCTGCGTTTGAGAAGGTAACCAAAGCGTTATTTGAAATGGATGATCTAACAGCGCAAAATATGGCGGGAACGGCGTTATTTGGAACTCAATGGGAAGATCTCGGGATTAAGGGCGTTACAGCATTAGTTGACATGAAGGGACCAATAGCCTCCACCACAGACGCTCTAAGTAAAATCAACGAAATAAAATATGACACTCCGCTCGAAGCATTAAAAGGCTTGGGCCGAGTGATGATAAGTGATGTTGTACAACCAATCGGCGAAATGCTAATGCCCGCCATAGAATCAATGATTGAAAAATTGTCAGGCCTGTCGGTATGGATTGAGAAAAACAAAACCTTGTTAGAAGTAATAGGAATTGCGATAGGCACGCTTGTTATTGCCCTAACTGCGTATAATGTAGTGGCAGCGCTTACGGCAATTACTACCGGAGGAATGACAGTAGCGGCGGCTGCATTTGGTGCCACTGTAACGTTTATCACAGCCCCTATTACGGTTTGGATTTTAGCAATAGGGGCGGTAGTCGCAGCAGGTGTACTTTTATCCAAACATTTCAGCGCGGATGCTATTCCTGCCGTGCAATTATACGGAAAAGAAACTTCGGACGCCACCCAAAAAGCTGTTGGGGCATATATGGACCTTGACGACAAAGCTACAAAATCACTTATGTCTTTAAATTTTAGTGGCAAAACAGTCTCAAAGGAAACCGCAGATGCTCTCACTAAAAACTTTGACGACATGGGCACACAAATCAAAGCGGGCATGGATAAGCATTATGGGGAATCACTTAAGACTATGCAAGACTTTTTCGGCAAAAGTTCCGTGCTAACGGAAAAAGAAGAGGCAGCAGCATTGGCCGCAATGACCAAAAATAATGAGGACAAAAAGAAATCTATTGATGATGGAGAGAAGCGAATAAGTGAAATATTGACGAAGGCAAGTACTGAGAAAAGAGCACGGACCAAAGAAGAGCAAATGGAAATAAACGCTATACAAGAATACATGAAAACCAATGCAGTCACGGCGTTGAGTGATACCGAACTTGAATCTAAAAGTATTCTTGAGCGGATGAAGAACCAAGCTGGTGAAACAACCGCATTACAAGCAGCGGAAGTGGTAAAAAATAGTCTTGAACAGAAAGATAAAGCCGTTGCAAACGCTGAAGAAGAGTACAATAAAACGGTTCAGGCTATTATCAGGCAACGTGATGAAACAGGCATTGTAACCAAAGAACAAGCAGATGATTTGATCAAAGAAGCTGGTAGGCAAAAGGATGAATCAGTCACTAAGGCAACTGAAATGAATAACAAAGTCGTCGAACAAGCCAAGCTGCAAGCGAAGGACCATGTCAACCAAGTGGATTGGACCACGGGGGAAGTTAAGACTAAGTGGCAAGCCATGGTTGACACAAACAAGGCACAGAGTGACGAAATGGCGAAGAATATGAGCGCTAAATGGGAAGAAATCAAGAAGGGTGCGTCCGAAAAGTGGGAAGAGATAAAGAAGGGTGTAGGGCAAAAAGTCGAGGACATGAAAAAATCGGTCTCTGATAAAATGGAGGAAATAAGAAGAAGTATTGCTGATAAGTGGGGTGAAGCTCAAAGGTATCTTGCAAATATCAATCTTATGCAAATCGGCAAGGACATCATTAACGGCCTTATCAACGGAGTTCAAAATAAAATGACAGCACTTAGAGGCGCCGTAGAGGAAATGGCATCATCCTTGCCTAACTGGATTAAGAAAATATTAGATATCCGATCCCCATCGAAAGTGATGCAGGAAATCGGCCAGTACACAATCGACGGACTAATCGTTGGCATAGGCGATAGGACTGGCGAAGTTGGGACTGCGATGGATGGAATCGTTTCAGCCGTAAGTAGTAAGGCAGCAGGTCTCGTAGCGCTGGGTACGTCTATGGGGCAAGACTTCACGAACTCCTTTAGGAATAGCATTAATTACACTCCACCTCGGGATGGTGGCTACACCATCGGACCAGACGGCACTCTTAGCGGAGGAGTCGGAAGTAGCAGCCACAAGGGGAGTTCATCGCCGAGCAAAAGTGGAGGAACGCTAGTCGATTCCGATGGTGATAATCGGATAGACTATAAAGAATACGATGATGGGAGAATAGTCCATTATGCCTACCACGAAGGTGGCTGGGTGGGCAAAGCCCTTAGTGGGCTAAGTGGACTATTCGGCAACCTGAAATTTGATGAGGTCCCTGCTATCCTCCAAGCCGGAGAATTCGTTTTGAGTCGCGAAATGATTAACAACATCGCGAATCTCGGGAATCGTATTAGTCCCACATCTTTAGCATTCAGTGGAAATCCCCAAGTTCCAAACATGCAAAAGGAGATTCATTTTCACTTCGAGAACCGCGGTACCATCGTCGGCAGTAACGGAATGAACGAGTTTGCCCAAACGGTAAGCACAGAAATTGCCCGCACAACAGGGTTGTCTATGGGAGGAGCTTGGTAATGTGGCTACTAAAATTTACATCACTCCTCCTGGCGAACCCGAGCAGGAGTTAATCTTCTACGATAAATGCACCGTGACAATGTCAACAACGGATAGGGCTGGCTCAATTTCGGTAGGCTCAACAAATTGGGACGACAGTTTCTTTGACAAATTTACAGTTGGCTCCGATATCAAAATAGTTCAGGACGGTAACGTATCTCGTGGGTGGATATTAAACCCTCCACGAAATTTAGATGGCATACTGAACAATATCGAAATTCAAGGGCTTAGTTATGCGGCCAGAACACAGAAGGTCCTCGTTACCGAGGCTTATGTAAATCAGGCAATATCGGACATTGTGACCGATCTATTTACGACCTACATGCCCGAATACAACCTGGATAGTATAGTCGTCTGCAGTAAAATTATTAGCATAAAATTTGCCGATGTATTTCTCTTTGACGCCATGGAGCAACTCGCAACCCTGGCGGGTTATGAATGGTTTATTGACGAGCCAGTACCTGAATTAGTGGATACATTATCGCAGCCGCAGGGATGGGCAGAGCTGGTTGAATCATTTATCTATGCCTGCCCGATACCGTCCGAAATGTTGTTTCCGTCCGATTCGCTGTATCCATGCTAGAAAGGAGATAAAAAAATGGCCAATTATTTTAGTTTAATACTTGATACTCTGGCTCCGGCGGGAGTAACCATAAACATTAATAGCAATGCGGCATATGCGAGCACACAGTTGGTTAACCTAGCTATAGGATGCTCAGACGCGGTCAAGACTGGCTATCAGATGAAAATATGGGGTGATGTCGACACCACGTATGATGCTAACATTAAGGCGACTGAGGGCACGTCTGTATGGGTAAGTTATGCAGCTACGGAACAGGTAAAGCTATCAACTGGTGACGGGAACAAGACCCTATACGTAAAAGTCAGGGATGATGTATACAATGAGTCAGCACAAGCAAGTGACTCAATAACCCTTGATACAACATTGCCAGTTGTTACGATATCAGTTGCACCTGACGTTACAAAGGTAAGTAAGGTAAGCGGAAAGGATACATGTTCCTTCTCCTTCCAAAATGATACCTCTTTTGTAGAATACAAAGTTAAGGTAGTATCTGCCACAAGCGCGACACAAGATGTAGGTACGCAGATACCGACTACGGCTGGCAGTACGAATATGGCTGGCATCGGTTCCTTCCCTGCAACGACAAATATAAGTTGCACGATTAAGGGCGCAGACCTAGAAACTGCGTCAAGTGGAGATGCAACAAAGATAGTTAAAGTATTTACAAAGGATAGCGCGGGAAACTGGTCAGTATAAAGGGGTGATTACATGGCAGCCCCATTAATTACAATAACAAGCATAAGCAGAACTAAAATATCTGATGAAGTAGGGTACGACAGATGCGTCGTGAGATTCGCAGCTGATCAAAAAATAAAAGACTTCATCGTAAAGGCTGGTGGTACAGATCACACTAATGGCATAACGGTTGAAAAATCCATGGCGCTATATCCGTCAGAAGTCCTTTATCCAAGCGTCACACTATATCCCGTGGATTACAATCTTGATTCTTCGGGGGCAGTATATCCGGATGCAAATCTTTATCCAGGCGAAACGCTATACCCTATGGATGGGGATGAGCAAGAAATATTAATAGATAATGAAGAGTTGGGGATAGACGGCTTGTACCGGATAAATATATATGCCATGAACGAAGCGGGGGAGTGGACGGCGTATGAATAGCTTTTTCCAGCTCGGGCTGGATACTACTCCCCCGCAAAACATTCAAATGCTATCAACGGATAATGTTAACTTTCCATATTCGGACAGCGCTGAAATTACAATCAGCGCAGATGAACCGCTCGGGGTATTCAACTCAGAAATTTACATTATCGACTCAAAAGGAAACAGATTTGATGTACAGATGTCCCCCGTGAGCGGGAAGCTGCACACTATCCAAAATGTCATGAGACTTGCACAGGGGGTTGCAACGATACACGCTGTTGTGGCAGATAACGTGGGTAATCAGGCCACAGATGAGGTGGTACAATCAATGACTATACAAAAAGGCTTAGCTTTACATTTTTATCCTGCTGGATACCGGAAAAACCCGATTGTGATTAAGGAAAATATGTACCACAGAAGTACGGCGAAATTAGTGCCTAATTCTCAAAATATTGTCAATAAACTTTGGGTGAAGGGAGGCAAGGCACTAAGCGAACTCTATACGCAGGATATCACGGTTGGGACTATTCCCATACCGCTTTTTTATGCACCTTTTTCGCCAGTCACCGTAACGATAGGGGGGATAGAAAGGACTCTTGGCATACAGAATATTGACGCGGTAGGCACGAAGGATTTCCTGCTGAACGCGAACGAAAAACTACTTATCCCTGACCTTGTTACTACCGGCACAGGGACAATTTCGTACTTGTATCAATACCCGATTAAGATTTTGTTAGAGGAACCCGTGAGTCAAGGACAATACGGGATTTTTGAGGACAAATTAGACGTCCAGACCGACGATAAGGAACTTGCCATTGAACTCGGGCTGAAGCATCTTTTTAAATACTCACAGCCTGTCATAAGCGGAAGATTGAGTCCATTTGTCGGTGTATTTAAGGCAGGCGAAACAATCAAGGCCGAAATCCCAAGGCTAAAAATTGACAGCGAATTGCTCATAAAAAGCGTGACGCTAGATAGCACACCCATGAAGCCGATCGTCATAACCTTAAATCTTGAGACGCCTGAAAGGGATTTATCGAACATATTAAAGGATTTAAAACAACGCCTTGATAAGCTCGAAAAGGATAGCTACAAAGACGATGAAGGGCCAATCCTGAAGTACATTGCAAAAGAAGAATTGTACAGATGGACCGAGATTTCAGCAAGAACAGATCCTATACAATCCGAAGAATGGGAGTTTTGGGCAGAAGAAATCACAAGGACGGAACCAATTCAGATAAATGAATTAGGGCTATGGACCGAGGGCGCAATAAGTACGGTGTATGCTTGCCCGCTTCCGTCTGAAACTTTATATCCATCAGACAGCTTGCTTCCCTGTTAGGGAACTATTCCGTAATTTAGGAGGTAAAAGGAATTGAAAGAAAATATTATATCAAACTGGTTAGGCCAATGGGAAATCGAAATAAGTGAAAATGGCAGGGTTAAGGAGACCGTACCCCTAAAACACAATCTTATCACCGATGCAGGACTAAACATGTTCCGCGATGCCCTGAAGGGTGATATAACAGACATGCAGATTAAATATGTTGCCCTAGGCAACGACGCAACTGCTCCGGCAAATGCCGACGTGCAACTTGTGGCCGAGCAGTTTCGCAAGGTTGTTACATCGGCCAATGTGGACCCCGTGACGGCAGGGAAGTTGTATACTGAACTTTATATTGCGGACACCGAGGCAAACGCTTTCAAGTGCGAGGAAATAGGATGGTTTGCAGGGGTAGGCGCAACGGCGACAGTTAACATGGGGATTTGCATTGCAAGGGTACTTTACTCGAGGCAAAAAGCCTCGACAGAAAGTTGGACCCTGAGACGTACCGATACCATATCAAGAGGATAGGGGTGAAAATAAATGGCTTTAGGAGATTATGGAAAAAGCGTGTATGTAAACGGGGGGCCTCCGGGAATCAGCGCAGGTCGGCTAAACAACAACGAAGATAAAACAGCTGAGTTAGACGCTGCCCAAGCTGAACATTCGGCAGATGTAGCGTCACAAGTAGTTGGTAAAGGTGCCGATATGATCGCATTGCCAGACCCGAATAACCACTTTACATCTACTAATGTCCGAGGAGCTATGGATGAGCTTTTTACAAATGTCGATAGTGGCAAAAATAATGTTTACTCCGCTATTGTCGGCAAGGGAACTACGCCAGCAAGCCAAGAC
>Ga0209386_1000552_pt1 | contig 18085 bp, 14 predicted proteins | sample NGEPertwo_FD_184510 | JGI IMG/M metagenome (GOLD analysis project Ga0209386, IMG submission 184510) | Arctic peat soil microbial communities from the Barrow Environmental Observatory site, Barrow, Alaska, USA - NGEE Permafrost154B-two... | ecosystem: Environmental > Terrestrial > Soil > Wetlands...
CAGGCAAATCCGGGTCTTGTTAATCAGTTGCTTAAGGAAAAATTAGCTTAGAGACAAGGTTTTCAGATTTGCAATTGATCTTTAGTTGAACGAGTTCACTTAAAAGTATACAGTATAAACAGATGGATAACCTACAAACTCGAGAGGTATTATGCTAGTATAAGATTGATAGAGCTATACTGGTATACTAAGTTGAATTGATCTTTTCCAGTTTAAAAAAAGGGGTGAGTTTGACTAATGAGACATTTAGTAATTGTGGATACCACGTTACGCGACGGAGAGCAAACGGCAGGCGTTGTTTTTTCTAATCAAGAAAAATTACGCATTGCTCGTTTGCTTGATGAGCTTGGAGTCCATCAGATTGAAGCAGGCGTTCCGGTCATGGGCGGCGATGAAAAACAAGCCATTAGTGACATTGCTAAATTAGGTTTAAAAGCGAGTGTTATGGGCTGGAATCGCGCGGTAATTTCAGATATTGAAGCTTCTTTGGCTTGTGGTGTCGATGCTGTGGCAATTTCCATTTCCACTTCAGATATTCATATTGAGCATAAACTCATGACCACCCGTGATGACGTTTTGGAACGGATGGTAAAGGCAACAACCTTTGCTAAACGTGAAGGGCTGTATATATCCGTCAATGCGGAAGACGCTTCACGCTCAGATATGGATTTTCTCGTGGAATTTGCGAAAGAAGCCAAAAAAGCGGGTGCCAGTCGTTTGCGTTATTGTGACACGGTGGGGATTTTGGATCCCTTCAAGACATATGATAATATTAAAACCCTGATCGAAAAAGCTGGTATTGACGTTGAAATGCATACTCATGACGATTTTGGGATGGCAACAGCCAATGCGCTAGCTGGAGTAAAAGCGGGAGCAACGCATGTTGGGGTTACGGTGAATGGTTTGGGCGAGCGAGCAGGTAATGCAGCTTTAGAAGAAGTGGTTATGGCCTTAAAGCACTTACTTGATACTGATTTAAGCTTTGATACCAAACGCTTTGTAGAGGTTTCTGAATATGTCGCTCGAGCCTCAGGTCGGACGCTTCCTGCCTGGAAGTCCATTGTAGGTAGTAACATGTTTGCACATGAATCTGGGATTCATGTCGATGGGGCCATGAAGGATCCTAGAACTTATGAAGCTTTCAGTCCGGAAGATGTTGGAGCTGAACGTCAGATCGTGATTGGAAAACACTCGGGGACTGCGTCCATCAAAGCGAAATTCCTGATTGAGTATGGAAAAGCGATGACGGACGAAGAAGCCTCTGAAATGTTAAAAAGGGTCAGAGCGTTGGCAGTCGACATGAAGCGTTCGCTCTTTGATAAGGAACTTGTGTACATTTATGAAGATATGATGAAACACGAGATCAAATAAGCTTAGAGATTAAAGAGGCGGTATAGGCCATCTTTTTCTCACTCGTCAGAAAGTATAGGTTATCACGAAAGGGAGTACATCAATGTCAATAAAAGTAACATTAATACCAGGAGACGGAATAGGGCCAGAAGTTAGTTCGGCTGCTCAAAGCGTCATTACGGCTAGTGGAGCCCCAATTGAATGGGAAATAGTGGAAATTGGCGAAGCCTGTCTTGCTCAGTACGGAACTCCTTTGCCGGAGAATGTTCTACAGACTATACGACGCAACAAAGTGGCGCTAAAAGGACCTGTTACAACCCCAGTCGGGAAAGGCTTTCGTAGTGTCAATGTCACCTTGCGTCAACAATTAGAGCTTTATGCCAATGTTCGACATCTACGGAACTTACCGAATGTCTCTTCGAGGTATGAAAATGTTGATATTGTAGTTGTCCGCGAGAACACTGAGGACCTCTACGCGGGGATTGAGCACATGGTTGGCAGAGATGCTGCCGAAAGTATCAAGATTATTACACGTGAAGCCTCAGAACGAATTGGGCGGTATGGTTTTGAATTAGCTCGGCGAGAAGGGCGTAAACGAGTGACTATCGTTCATAAAGCTAATATCATGAAATTGAGTGATGGACTTTTCCTGGAAAGCGTAAAATCCGTTGCCCGTGATTACCCTGAAATTGTGTGTGACGACCGTATAGTCGATGCGATGTGTATGAATTTAGTTCAGATACCTGAGCAATTTGATGTGTTGGTCTTGCCTAATCTCTATGGGGACATTATTTCAGATCTCGTCGCCGGATTAGTCGGCGGACTAGGTGTTGCACCGGGGGCAAATATTGGAGAAATGTACGCTGTTTTTGAGGCGGCCCATGGAAGTGCGCCTGAAATTGCAGGCAAAAATATTGCTAATCCCCTCGCAATGCTCATATCGGGAGTAGAGATGCTTCAATATCTGGGATATGTGAAAGCAGCCCAGCGGGTTGAGAAAGGGATCGAGTATGTTTTGAGACAAAGAGATTATGTCACCCCGGATTTAGGTGGGAAGTCAGGTACTAAGGAGATGGCGGCTGCTATTATTGAAGCCATGACTAATATTTCATAAATAAAAATAATATCCTATCCTCCTACTTCGGTGGGAGGATATTTGTTTAATGTAGGGTTGATCTGGTGCAGAAAGCCTCAAAATGAAAATAAGTTTTCATTCATAAGGATTAATTACCATCGTAACGCAAATTGATGATTACACTCTATTTCTGAAACCCTTATAGTAAGCGGGTTTTAAGGTTTCATTCTGTTGGCGGAGTATAGATATTAGCAACTTTTTTCGACGGTCCAGTAAACTTTTTAAATAATTCGGGGTTTTTGCACTGGAATCAGGGTTGCAGGTCAGAAAAAAAATTTTTTTTTAAAAAGGAATTCAGTTCCAAGTCGCGAATATATCAGAATATACAAACTAATTAAATTTTAACGTTATGAAATAGAAGAGGAGGTAAAAGACTTAAGGTTCATAAGGGCAAAAGGCCGAAACTGTGGGATTAGAAAAGTTAGAACATTTAGAATAACATGGACAACTTTCAGGTGAGGGAATTGCGACAATTGGTTAGATCTAGAATAGCCTAATGCAGGCCGTTTATGGAGAGAACATTTTAGATGGGGGGCAGAATGAGAATTTAGTAATTTGCGCTGATTTATTATAATTTTTACGTATCAACTATCATAAATTGAGGGGGAAACTTAATGAGTATTCAAGAAGTAAAAGTAGCTTATAATGGTGCAGATCCTACAGCGTTTGGAGTTATGGGTTTGTCGTTGGTATGTTTCGTGGCTTCATCTGCCAAATTAGGCTTTACTGATGCTAAATCAACCGCTTTAGTTGTTGTTTGGGCAGCCTTGTTGGGTGGGTTTGTTCAAATTTTGGCTGCCATGATTGACTTTAAAAAGAATAACGTATTCGGTGGTACAGTTTTGGGCCTTTATGGCTTTTTCTGGGTCGGTATGGCTTTTTCTTGGGGAACTATGAATGGGATGCTTGGACAAGGCATGAAAGCTGCAGTTGATCCTAGAATGTTGGGTGTAGTATTTGTTGGTTATCTTATTTTCTCTCTGTTTATCACTGTAGCTGCTTTTGAAACGAACTTCCCTTTTATTTTAATATTACTTCTCATAGACGTTCTATTCTTCACTCTTGCTGGAGTATCATTTAAAATGGGTCCTGTCGCTTTGTTTGCAAAACTAGCTGCCTGGTCTGAATTTCTTATCGCCATAGTTGGTTTCTATGCTACAGGGGCAATATTTTTTAAGAACTTTTACGGCCGTGAAGTATTACCTCTTGGTAAGCCTTGGGGTCTAATCAAAAAAGCTGTTCCTGCTGCTTCGGCTCCTTCTCCTGCTAAGAAGCTTGGCGTATAAGAACTATTTTTCATCAAGTTTCTAAATCATAAAAAGCTCGAATTTTCGAGCTTTTTATGATTACCTTAATTGAACAATTACTAATTATTTTTTTTGATTTTAAATCGAAGAGGAGGTATTGAAATATTATGTTAAACTCTAAAGAAGATTTAACACGAGAACAAGCTCTTGAACTACTAGAAGACTTTGCCAAACGTTGGTTAGCACACGATGGGCTATGGTTTCAAGCCATTGAGCAAGTGCGTGGACTTGATGAAGCGGTGGAACGTGATATCGAGGCTTGGCGAAAGTTTACTGTCATTGAAGCCAAACGCATTATGACATTCCTTGAGTTACCTGAAAATGGGGGACTAGACGCCTTGGAAAGAGCACTAAACTTTCGACTATATGCCTTTCTAAATGTTCAAGAATGCTCTAGAGTCGACGATAAAACTTTAATTTTTAAAATGTTAGATTGTCGTGTCCAATCTGCCCGAAAAAGAAAAAATCTTCCTGACCATCCTTGTAAGCCAGTTGGAGAAGTTGAGTACTCTTTATTCGCTGCTACGATTGATTCTCGAATTAAAACGAGCTGCATTGCTTGCCCACCAGACCCTCATCCGGAAGAGTTCTATTGTGGATGGAAGTTTACTATGGACGAAGATTAAAGGTGTTACTTCTGAAAGCAGAAGTATGTTTCCAGTGACCGGGGGTCAATTGAAAGAATGTACGAGGGGTGTGGAAAATGCCGAATTACAAAGAATTTTACCAGGAAAAACTTTGCACAGCAGAAGAGGCTATTAAGCTAGTGCAGGATGGAGATTTTCTTATTGTACCAACTGGAGTTGGTGAACCACCAGCACTTTTAACGGCTTTGTCAGATCATCGACGAGAGTATCATGGCGTAAAAGTATTCCAGATACTTCCTCTTAGAAGGTTCGGGTATATTGACCCTGAAACAGTAGACCATGTTCGACATGTGGCATTTTTCTTTGCAGGCCCAACACGGGCGGGGGGGCAGGAAGGATGGATCGATTATATCCCGAATTATTTCAGCAAAATGCCTAGGATGATTGAAGATGGACTTTTAACAGTTGATACTGTCTTTACAATTTGCTCTCCCATGGACGAACATGGGTATTTCTCAATCAGTTTGGCTGCCGATTATACGATGGCCGCGATTAAGGAAGCACGGACAGTTGTCGTAGAGGTCAACCCTAATGTTCCATTTGCCAATGGAAACTGCTTAGTTCATATATCTGAGGTAACAGCTATTGTCGAAGATGATACTCCACTAACGGAAGTCGGGCTCCCTATAATTGGTCCGGTTCAGGAAGCGATCGGTAAATACGTGGCAGACTTAATTGACGATGGTGCAACGATTCAGATCGGATTTGGGGCTATTCCAGATGCTGTCGTGATGCAGCTTACCAATAAACATGATTTAGGTATTCACTCGGAGATGTTCGGGGATGGAATCTTGACCTTGATTGAAAGTGGCGCGGTGACTAACCGTAAAAAGAACTACCTACCAGGTAAAGTAATAGCAACGTTCGCCTTGGGTACAAAGCATCTCTATGATTTTATGAACCGCAATCCTCATGTGGAGATGCACCCTGTCAACTTTACGAATGATCCATGTCTTGCTGGGAAGAACGATAATTTAGTGACTATCAATGCTTCAATTCAAGTGGATTTCTTGGGTCAATGCTGTTCTGAGAGCATGGGAAGCACCCCTTACAGTGGAACTGGTGGTCAATCAGATTTCGTACGGTCAGCAAACCGTTCCAAAGGTGGAAAATCATTTATTGTACTTCCTTCCACAGCGAAGAATGGAACAATTTCGAGGATCACACCGATACTAACAGCGGGTTCTGCAGTAACGACCTCGAAAAACGATGTAAACTATGTCGTTACGGAATACGGTGTAGCTCAGTTGCAAGGGAAATCTGCTAAGGAACGGGCGAAAGCCCTGATTGCTATTGCTCATCCAGATTTCCGTGAAGAGCTAACGGAAACCGCTGAGAAAATGAACTTGGTTTAGCTCAGAGGCATGCAGGGAACCATTCAGATTTAGAGGATTGTTGCGAAGCATTTGCGAGCTTAGATCATATGCGGGTGAATACAAAGCACAAAGCACAAAGTACTTCTCCCTAAGAAATGCTTTGTGCTTTCAGAAAAATTGCCCTAATGCATGTTAATTGTTAATTAAAGAAGGTGATTAAGTCTTTTTAACGAATAAATGCATATAAAAGCAAATTTCTGGAGGTGTGGCAAGGATAATGGATGTACGAACTGATTCGATCACCCTTGATGAAATTTTAAATAATACGAACAACGCAATCATTGCAGTTGACACTCAAGGACGAATTATTTACGCAAATGACGCAGTATTTAATATATTGGGAATTCCCGCTCGGGATCTTTTAGGACAGTCTATTGCCTCCCATTTCGCAGAAACAGGCCTATTCCGTGTAATTGAAAAAGGAGTTGCAGAGTTAGGGCAGAAGATGATGGTTAATAATACAGTCTTATTAAGCAATCGTACTCCGATTTTTAGTCAAGGTGAACTCATGGGTGCAGTGGCTGTATTCCAAGACATTACGGTGCTCCAAAATTTTCTCGATAATTTAGTGATTGAGCACGAGAAAACAAAGGAGCTCCAACGCACCCTTGAGGTCGTCCTTAACACAGCCTATGATGGGCTTATCGTGGTTAATAGAGCTGGTGTTATTACTATGACGAACCAGGCCTTTGCAGGTTTTTTTGAGCAAACGCCCGCTAATTTGATGGGTAAGCATATTACGGAAGTATATAAAAATCCGAAATTTATTGAAGTTCTTGAGACAGGCCAACCTGTGTATGGTTACATTCAGGACTTAAACGGTCATGAAATTATCGCCAGTAGAATTCCGATTATCCAAGACGGTAAGATAGTTGGAGCTTTGGGTAAAGTTGTTTTTAAAGATGTTTACGAGCTATATGCCTTAACGAAGAAAGTTGATTCTTTGCGATACGAACTAGATTACTATAAAAAAGACATATTGCAAAAAAACAGTTCCGCACTGGAACTGTTAAGGGGGAAAAATCCCCTAATGGCTTCATTGGTGCAAACTGCCCAGCGTGTAGCTACATCTTCCTCTACTGTGTTATTAAGGGGAGAAAGTGGGACTGGAAAAGAATTATTTGCGCAACTACTTCATGCGAAAAGTAATCGTTGTCAAGGTGCCTTTATTAAAGTTAACTGTGCAGCCGTCCCTGAAAATTTACTCGAATCCGAATTGTTTGGCTATGAAGAAGGGGCATTTACCGGTGCGCGTAAAGGAGGTAAGCCTGGTAAATTTGAACTGGCGGACGGAGGAACGCTGTTCCTTGATGAAATTGGAGATATGGAGATGGTCATGCAAGCCAAGTTGTTGCGTGTTATTCAGGAACGAGAAATTGAACGCTTAGGTGGCAGCAAACCTCGTAAAATAAACGTGCGTTTAGTAGCGGCGACCAACCGTGATCTTGAAACGATGATTGGAAACAAGCAATTCCGCGAAGACCTATATTATCGATTAAACGTGGTAACCTTAACGATTCCTCCTTTACGAGAAAGGAAAGACGACATTGAAAGTCTGATCCAAACATTTATTAAGAAGTTTAATTTTCAGTTTGCACAGACTGTGACGGATATAACAACGGAAACGCAAAACGTCCTGATGAAACATCGCTGGCCAGGGAATATTCGAGAACTTGAAAATATTATTGAACGGGCCTTCAACATGCTTGATGGCCCGGAGATTCAGCTTAAACATTTACCCAGCTATTTGCAAATCCTTGCCGGACGTGAAGCACATACCTTCGTCGGAGGGTCCCTCGAAAGTATTCTTGCAGTAGTGGAAAAAGAGGCGCTTATCTATGCACTTGATACTGCAAACGGGAATAAAGTTCAAACCGCAAAAAATCTTGGCTTATCTCGGGGTGGTTTATACAAGAAACTTAAAAGATATGACTTACATTAGTTAAAGTGTAAACATACAGCCGCATGTATCCATAAGTAGACATGATACTGCGACATGGATATGGCGGGCGAAGTGTGAGATAAGTACCTTGAGGTGTAAACGTGAGTGCACACATGTGATTAGGGGAATTTAGAAGATTATAAGACATATACGAGCTGTAGCCCTTATGAATAGCCATAGTCTAACCTTGTGTACGAAGAAATGGCTTTTTGGCATAAAAATTGCAAGATAATTCAATAGATTCGGAATAAATGACTGTTAGGTTGCAAGCAAAGATTTCAATCAACTTAAATTTAATTTGTTTGCAATCTTAAAGAAAATGGAGGAATACGATGAAAACTATCATGGTAATAGGGGCTGGACAAATGGGAGGAGGCATCGCACAAGTTGCCGCCCAAGCGGGCTATTCTGTCATGTTAAATGATATTAAAGATGAATTTGTTATGCGGGGTCTCTCACTTATTGAGAAAAATCTCAATCGTAGAGTGGAAAAGGGGAAACTTGAGGAGGAAGAGAAGAACATAATTTTAAGCCGTATTACTAAATCAACTTCCCTGCAAGATGCTGTATCCGCTGACCTGGTTATTGAAGCTGCAGTGGAAAATATGGCCATTAAATCTCAGATTTTCTCTCAGCTGGACGTCATTTGTCCGAAACATACGATATTGGCAAGCAATACATCCTCAATACCGATTACGGAGATAGGTTCATGTACTAAAAGGCCGGAAAGAGTCATCGGGATGCACTTTATGAATCCCGTTCCTATGATGAAGCTTGTTGAGGTTATCCGTGGTCTGGCTACTAGTGATGAAGTATATAAAGCCATCGAAACACTCAGCTTAGACCTCGGCAAAACGCCGGTAGAAGTCAATGATGCTCCTGGGTTTGTCTCAAATCGGATCCTAGTTCCCATGCTCAATGAAGCCGTGCGTACCCTCTACAGAGGGATCGCCTCTGTAGAAGCAATTGATAATGTTATGAAGCTGGGTATGAATCACCCGATGGGTCCGTTGGCCTTAGCTGATTTAATTGGGCTGGATACAGTCCTATCTATTATGGAAACCCTCCATCAAAATCTAGGTGAAACGTATCGACCATGCCCCTTACTCCGGAAATACGTTAAAGCGGGTTGGCTTGGACGGAAATCTGGTCGTGGCTTTTATAACTACGAAACCTAATTCAAAGTACATTTAAAACATGATTCATGTCTAGATAATGAGGAGGATAAACGTGGAGTATAACAATCTAATCCTAGAACAAAACGGTGCGATTGCCGTTCTAACCATCAATCGGCCAAAAGCCCTGAACGCCTTGAACGCTGACACGCTGACGGAACTGTCCACCATGCTCGATGAGCTAGGGAGGGATTCCAGTGTCAAAGTGGTCATACTCACAGGTAGTGGAGAGAAGGCTTTTGTCGCAGGTGCAGACATAGCTCAGATGAAAGAGCTAAACGCTTTGGAAGGCCGACGTTTTGGCCAATTAGGCCAAGCAACCTTTCGAAAACTTGAACTCCTATCTCAGCCGGTGATCGCTGCTATTAACGGATTCGCCTTAGGTGGTGGATGCGAGTTAGCCATGGCCTGCGATATACGGTTAGCAAGTGAAACTGCTAAATTTGGTCAACCAGAAGTAACCTTGGGACTGACGGCCGGATTTGGAGGCACTCAGCGTTTACCGCGCCTCGTGGGTAAAGGTGTAGCCAGCGAGCTACTATTTACAGGAAACATCATTGATGCACAAGAAGCTTATCGCATTGGCTTGGTGAATCATGTCTATCCAGTAGACACTCTTATGGAAGAAGCTCTAAAGCTTGCGAACCGGATGGCAGGGTGTGCATCGGCTGCCGTGCAGTTAAGTAAAAGTGCCATCCAGCGTGGGATTAACATGGACTTAGACAGCGGACAGGCCTACGAAGCCGAGGTGTTCGGTCTCTCGTTTAGCACACACGATCAAACAGAAGGTTGCACAGCATTTCTAGAGCGGCGTAAACCTGTTTTTGAAAGTTGCTAATATTAATCTTCTAGTACCAAAGTGCCAATAACAATTCAATAAGCGGAAACCGTGAATAGATCACGAAAAATAAAAGTTTGTTTGAGTAATGAGAGGATGGATTTATATGAATTTTGATTTAACTGAAGACCACATCATGATGCGTAAAATGGTTCGTGATTTTGCGGAGAAGGAATGTGGTCCAGGAGCCGGAGAACGTGATGAGACCGAAGAATTTTCGATGGATATATGGAAAAAAGCAGGGGCACTAGGCCTGGCAGGTATTACATTCCCTGAAGAATACGGCGGTGTGGGAGCAGACTACATCTCTTATGCGATTACGGTAGAGGAACTCTCACGGGTCGATGCATCCGTAGGCGTTACCATTTCAGCCCATGCCAGCTTATGTGCCAATCCCATTTCTTTGTTTGGCACAGAAGCGCAAAAGAAAAAATATTTGACTCCTCTGGCTTCCGGTGAAAAACTAGGTGCTTTCGGTTTGACAGAGCCAATGGCTGGTTCAGATGCTTCAGGAACGCGCACAATGGCTGTTCGTGATGGCGACGATTACATCTTGAACGGTAGTAAAATCTTTATCACCAATGCCTATTATGCTGACACGTATATAGTTACAGCTCAAATGGATAAGAGCAAAGGAAATAAAGGAATTGCCGCCTTTATTCTCGAAAAGGGAATGCCTGGATTCTCCTTTGGTAAAAAAGAGAAAAAGATGGGGATCCGTTCTTCTTCCACTTATGAATTAGTATTTGAAGATGTTCGTGTACCTGCAGAAAACCTGCTAGGCGCAGAGGGTCAAGGATTCAAAATTGCTATGCAGACGCTCGATTTTGGTAGAATCGGCATTGCTTCTCAAGCCTTAGGAATTGCCCAAGGCGCTTATGAGCAAGCCCTCAGTTATACCAAAGTACGTGAACAGTTTGGCAAACCTATTGCTTCATTCCAAAACACTGCTTTTAAACTGGCGGACATGGCGACACAAATTGAAGCCGCTCGCCTTCTAGTATATCAATCAGCTTATCTCGCTTCTGCCCATAAACCAGTAGGAAAAGCTTCCTCAATGGCTAAACTTTTTGCTTCTGAAACGGCTATGGCTGTCACCACAATGGCAGTTCAACTCCATGGAGGATATGGATATACACGTGAATACCCAGTTGAGCGCATGATGCGGGATGCTAAAATTACTGAGATCTACGAAGGTACGAATGAAATTCAAAGAATTGTAATCAGCAGTATGATCCTTAAAGATTAAATATTATTGCTTCATCCGATGGCTAGCCAACGTGAAGCGTTCATATGGATTAAATGTTTTAGCGGAGCGCCTATTATAAGGCGCTTTGCTAAATCAAACAACAGTTTTAGTTTCGAAGTTTGAGTAAATTAATTTTATTTATGAAAGAGATGATTATTAATGAGAGACGTTGTTATTGTAAGTGCTGTACGTACACCTGTTGGTTCGTTTCTAGGTGCATTAGGGCAAATATCAGCCGCGGATTTAGGTGCACTTGCCATCGCGGAAGCGATGAAAAGAGCGGGAATTACTCCTGATCAGGTTGATGAGGTTATTATGGGCAACGTGCTGCAAGGTGCGCTAGGACAGAATCCCGCTCGTCAAGCGTCGATAAAAGCTGGGATTCCACAGGAAGTTCCTTCATGGACGCTGAATAAAGTATGTGGCTCAGGAATTAAATCCATAGTTTGTGCCGCTCAAGCCATTATCGCTGGGGACGCTGATATCGTTGTAGCAGGCGGGATGGAGAGCATGTCTCTAGCCCCTTATGCACTTCCCAAAGCTCGTACAGGATATCGGATGGGTAATGGGACCATGATTGATACCATGATTAACGATGGATTAACAGATGCCATGAACAATGTTCATATGGGCGTAACGGCTGAAAATATCGCAGATCAGTTTGGTATTTCCCGCGAAGAACAAGATCGTTATTCAGTAACGAGTCAAAATCGTGCAGAGGCGGCCATTAAAGCTGGTAAGTTCGAAGAGGAAATTGTACCCGTGACCATTCCCCAGCGCAAGGGAGATCCCATCGTTGTCTCTCAGGACGAATTCCCGCGTTTTGGCGCAACTTATGAAGGCCTTGCTAAACTAAGAGGCGCGTTTAAGAAGGATGGAACTGTTACGGCTGGAAATGCTTCGGGCATTAATGACGGGGCTGCTGCCGTCGTCGTTATGTCGAAGGAGAAAGCATTGGAACTCGGCTTAACCCCTCTTGCTACCATTACATCATGGGGCTCAGCAGGCGTAGATCCACTCATTATGGGAACAGGTCCTATCCCAGCAAGCCGTAAAGCGTTGAAAAAGGCTGGACTGAAGATCGAAGATATGGATCTCGTTGAAGCCAATGAAGCCTTTGCTTCTCAAACTTTAAGAGTGGCTAAAGAGTTACAACTTGATATGACGAAGACGAATGTGAACGGTGGAGCGATTGCTATTGGTCATCCTGTGGGAGCCTCTGGAACTCGTATTCTCGTGACCTTATTGCATGAAATGAAGCGTAAAGATGCCCATCGCGGATTGGCGACATTGTGCATTGGTGGAGGGCAAGGGATCGCCATGATTGTGGAGCGATAAGGAAAACTTACTTCAGTGGGGGACAACTATTTCTTTATTCAAACTAAGAAGTAAAAGGGGATGTAGCAATGCATATGGAAGAGTATCATAGTAAGTGTGTCTCTGCAGATGAGGCTGTAAAGGTGGTTCGTAGTGGAGATTGGGTAGAGTTTGCTTGGGGAGCAAGTATTGCTGGTTTATTAGATGAAGCATTGGGTCGGCGTAAAGAAGAACTTAAAAATGTAAATTTGCGTGGAGGCGTGATTTTGAAGCCTTTGGCATGTATGGAAAGTGATCCTACAGGAGAACATTTTACATGGAATAGCTGGCACCTTGGTGGATATGAACGAAAATTGGTTCAAAAAGGCTTGGCTTATTATATGCCTATAAAATATTCTGAACTACCCAGGTACTTGCGTGAGAATGTACAGACGGATGTTGTAGCCATTCAAGTCGCTCCCATGGACGAGCATGGGCATTTCAGCTTAGGGGTCACGGTATCTCACTATGCGGCAGCCATTGAAAAGGCCCGTGCTGTCATTGTAGAAGTCAATGAAGATATGCCTAGCTCATATGGAGGTTATGACCACACAGTGCATATTTCAAAAGTGGATTATGTTGTTGAAGGTGGGCACAGAGGACTTCCACAACTACCTCAAGCTCCAGTCACAGAGATGGATAAACAAATTGCATCTTTTGTGTTGCCTGAAATCAAGGATGGAGCTTGTATACAATTGGGAATTGGCGGTATGCCCAATGCGTTAGGGCAGATGATTGCAAACTCTGATCTTAAAGACCTAGGAATTCACACGGAACTTCTGGTTGACGGATTCGTGGATATGGTAAAATCCGGTAAAGTATCTGGGATGAATAAAAAATTAGACAAAGGAAGGATTGTATATGCCTTCGCCGCAGGGACTCAGAAACTCTATGATTTTATGCAGAATAATCCCACATTGGCGTCGTATCCTGTGGATTACACCAATCATCCTTTTATTGCCTCTCAAAACGACCAACTGATCTCAATCAATGGTGCTATGGAAATCGATTTGACCGGTCAGGTTTGTTCCGAATCGGTGGGTCCAAATATATTTAGTGGTGCTGGTGGCCAGCTCGACTTCGTGGAAGCCGCCTATAATTCAAAAGGGGGGAAAAGCTTTATTTGTCTACCTTCCACCTATAAGGATAAAGCAGGGCAAGCACATTCCCGCATCAAAGCCCTTATGACGCATGGCGCGGTGATTACAGACACTCGCACAACCGTTCAGTATGTGGTTACAGAGTTTGGTATCATCAATCTTAAAGGCTTGGCCACTTGGCAACGCGCAGAAGCTATGATTTCCATTGCTCACCCTGACTTTAGAGAAGATTTGATTAGCGAGGCTCAAAAACTTAAAATTTGGCGTAAAAAATAGATAGTTGCCCAAAACATTCAATGTAACGAAGCTTCTTAACAGTGAATCAGCGGTGCTATTCAGCAAGAACATTTCTCAAATTGAACGAGTAAGAAGGTAGTCTCTGCAAGCAGAGACCCTTCTTTATGTATTTTTATGGACAATCTTAAGGGCAACGGTTAGAATTGGAAAAGGAAGCGAAAGCTTTCTAATGTTTCGGAACAATTACAGATAGAGGATGAGGGAAATGGTTAAAAAAATTGACCAGCGGATTCCACCAAGACAACCTGCCTGGAATATTTGGCAAGGATTGTTGCTGATTTCGCTTGTGACGATCATTGAATATCCGCTGGGATGGTTGGTAACGCCAACCGACTTAGATTCTATGCGCGGTATTCTCTACTTTATTGGAGTTGGCTTAGGGGATGCTTTTGTTTATTTTGGTGTTATTTGGGTATTTCTGCGTCTTATACACCGACCTTTTTCTGACCTGGGTTTTGTTAAGCCGCTCAAACGCTTTGTTGTGTTGGGATTTGCAGTTGGGATTTTTTTGTTTATAGGTATTGGCCTTTTGGGAAATGCTTTAACGCATTTATTTGGAACCCCAGCTCCGCAAAGTTTTACAGTAGCGGTAAAAGGGGTAAACTATCAATGGGAATTCGGACTTCTCACGTTGTTAGGTGGAGTGGTAGCTCCGCTCAAGGAAGAGATGCTTTTTCGGGGCTTAATTTATCCTCCGCTTCGCAAAGCTCTTGGACGGGGTAGGGGTATGCTTTTGACGGGATTATTTTTTGCCACCTTACATTTTGATGTTGTGCGGTTTTTGCCCTTGTTAATTGGCGGAGTGCTACTTGCATGGTTGTACGAGCGATCTGCAAGTATTTGGCCAGCGGTTGTAGCCCATGGAACCTGGAATATTTTAATGGCCGCCGCCCTATGGATCCAAAGATTTTAAAACGAAAAGAAGGAGATTAGCGTGAAAAATAAATTATTAGATAACAAGGCCTTGGGCAAGAAGTTAAAACTAGAATGTCTTCGGCTCCTATCAGATGGCTCAGGTATAGGATATATGAACGGGATTGCAACGTTTGTGTCAGGGATTCTTCCTGGAGAAACTGGGGAGGTTGAAGTCTATGATGCGAAAAAGAAATGGCAACGTGCTCGGCTCCTGAGTATTATCAATCGTTCGCCTGAACGTATCGATGCTCCTTGTTCTGTCTTCGAAGGGTGTGGGGGTTGCCAACTACAGCACACCACTTATGATGAGACCCTAATATGGAAGCAACACTGGGTAGAGGATGCACTCTCAAGAATCGGGAAAATAAACGTTGAGGTCAAGCCCGTCATAGGCATGACTAACCCCTGGCGTTATCGCAATAAGGCGCGACTTCACCGTGAACCTACTGGCAAATTAGGGTATTACAAGGAAAAATCTAAGGACCTTGTTCATTTCTCGGATTGTCTGCTGTTAAGTGAGCGTATGAATCGTTGGATTCGATTGACGGAGGAATTTTTCGCGGATGGGTTTGAGGAGATCCATACCTTAACGTTTCGCGAGAACACAAGGGGAGAAGGACTCTTACTCTTAGAGGGACCGCCAACCAAGGTTTTATCTGCCGTAGATAATCGGGAATTTTTTGAGGAGCTATTTAAGGAAGGGGTTCGTTCTGTCTGGGGAACTGATTCGGAAGGCGACTTAGCGTTGGTGTGGGGAGAGGAAGCCTTCAGCCAGTCAATACGTGATATGATCTTCGACGTTTCACCCTTATCGTTTTTTCAAGTGAATCCGCTTCAAACGGACGTACTATACTCCCATGTTTTGGCTGGGGCTGCTCTGACAGGCGACGAAATCGTCTGGGATCTCTATTCTGGGATTGGGACACTGTCTGTGGCTCTAGCCTTAAAGGCCCGGAAGGTTACGGGCATCGAGGAAAATCCCTATGCAGTTGAAGATGCCATCCAAAACGCCGTCAACAATAACGCTGTCGGCCATGTTGAATTTCTAAAGGGGAAAGTAGAGTCGCGGATGATGAAGTTAGATGAGCAGCCGGATGTCGTTGTCTTAGACCCACCCAGAACAGGAATGCATCCGATCGTCGTGCAACGCTTGCTTGAACTGAAACCCCAGCGCATCATCTATGTGTCTTGCGACCCGGGAACCCTGGCAAGGGATCTCGGTGTCCTAACCCAGGGAGGATACGGCGTTGCAAGCGTACAACCAGTGGATATGTTCCCGTGGACGCAGCACGTCGAGTGCGTGGTAGAGCTATATTTGAGTTAATTGAAAGGCTTGGTATGAGCGGGTTTGAAAGAGTGATTGTCTTTTTAGGGTAACAGGGTGTGCGGGGGAATATATTGAGCCAGATCGTAAGGTCTGGCTTTTTTGTATTATTCTAGACTATTTTCTCGATCTGGGGAGGAAATTTCAGGAAAGATGTGGAAAGTATTAGTGATCAACCTCTCTTCTATTAAAAGAAAACATTTTTGGGTACATTTATGAACCTATCTTGGAAAGATTACATTGAATTTGATTTACAAATGGAGGGGTTAAGTTGAGGATCTGCCAGTCAGTTCCTTCTGCTACAATAGTACTATTATCTATACTTTTTATATGTCGTGTCACAGCAGCATGTCTCAATATGTTTTATTATGCTAATTCACATCAAACTTACTAGCATGATATTGGTATAAATTGTAAAATTTCCCCTTATCTTTTAGCAATTCATCCATCGTTCCGTTTTCAATGATTTTTCCGTTCTCTAAAACGATAATTTTGTCTGCAAGGAATAAGCTAGTTAGCCTATGTGAAATGAAGAATACTGTTTTGCCCTCGAATAACTCTTTGATGGATTTGAATATCTTGTCCTCTGCTTCGGGATCAAGTGACGAAGATGGCTCATCAAATAACACGAGTTGCTTATTACTATAAAACACCCTTGAAATAGCGATTTTTTGATGTTGCCCTATTGATAATTCAATTCCTGTTTTAGAAAAAAGCCGAGATATATGTGTTGACAAGTTGCTCTTGCTTTGCTGAAGAACATCTTTTGCACATGCCTGCTCCATTACACTTGCAATAGCCTCATCATTAGTATTGTCTTGATCCCCATCCCGCATATTAACGTTCTTTCGGATTGAGAATGGTAAATTTAATGAATTTTGAAAGTAGCAGTCAATACATACTTTTATATCAGAGATTTTGTACATTTTGATGTCAAGTCCATTAATTAATATAACGCCTTCAGTTGGGTCATAAAACCGCAGTATGAGCTTTATTATCGTGCTTTTACCAGAACCATTCACACCAACAAGCGCAACCTTTTCTCCCCTCACAATTAAAAACGAAACGGACTTCAGCACATCTATGTCCGAGCCTGGATATCTGAAGCAAACATCACGAAGTTCAATTGTATCAATAGTATCAAGGGGCTGTTCTCCTGATACAATCCTCCGAGGTGCATGATTAAAAATCAAAATATTTTCGATCTTCATTTTGTTATCGTATATACTCATAGCATTGTCAATTGTTAGGGTAATCTGGGCATATAGCTGTGCGAACAAGCCCGTATAGAACACATATTGTCCTATTAGATATTCACCATCTATTACTTTTAAGCCAATATTAATTAGTGCTCCCGCTATAACAAGTTCGGGAATGACCTTTACAAATGTCTCAAGAATATAGTTTTTTCGATATAGCTTCTTTTTCTGAAGGAAAAGTTTCCGCCATATATCATGGTATTTGTTTTTCATCCAGTCACCCATATTATTGATTCTGATAATTTGCGAATAAGACTTTTCGGACGAGATCCCAGCGTAGTAGTATTTTTCGCGTTCCTCGTTAGTTTGTTTAATTAATAAGTTGTAATTTTTTTTGGTAACATAGTGTGATACAATAGCGGCAGGAATCGCACTAATTATAATGCCTAGAGCAAACAAGGGCTCACCACTGCATAGGACAGCTAATACACTTAAAAAAGAAAGTGCAGCACTGATAAAGTCTAAAACGCTCCATAGAATATTCACTATGGCCTGAGAATCGCGCTTAGCGATCTGTAGACGATCGTAATATTGCGGGTTATCATACATTTCAACATCTGAATTGGTGCAAACATTCATAATATTTAAATTAATGTCTTTGTCAAGTATCCCATTATGATTTAGGGATATGTATGCAAGTATTTTATTTAGTATCATTGATAGAATTTGCATGCTCACAATCAAAAACACTAAGCTTATAAAAACACCTTCCGGCCTATCAGTTGACATTTGACCAGCAAGAACATTTGTAATATTTGCTGTTATGTAAATCATTAGCAGAGTAATAATTGGCAGCAATATCTTAATGATAATTC
>Ga0209386_1000554_pt1 | contig 18019 bp, 12 predicted proteins | sample NGEPertwo_FD_184510 | JGI IMG/M metagenome (GOLD analysis project Ga0209386, IMG submission 184510) | Arctic peat soil microbial communities from the Barrow Environmental Observatory site, Barrow, Alaska, USA - NGEE Permafrost154B-two... | ecosystem: Environmental > Terrestrial > Soil > Wetlands...
AGGTTTTCAATTTTAGCAATAAAAAAAGTTGCATCTGTATCGATGCAACAAAAACTAGAAGTTAAAGTTGTCATCGATAGCTCCTCTATTGTATTCACAACAGGAGTCCAGAATATTTTTTACTCTGGCCCAGTAACTAACCACGTCTGGTCAGCCCTTCGGCGATTTCTCCTTTCATTAGCATCACTGGCTACCGCCTCCGCTAATTACTGATATCAATCGCGCCTCTATCAACTTATATTTGCTAGTATAATAAATAATTTGTGTGTTGTCAACAAAAATTGAGAAAAAAATTGAGAAAAGTTGTTATTTATAACAAGCCCAATATAAGCAGCCTAGATTGGGCTTGAAGCCCAGTCTAGGCTGCTTATATTGGGCTTCCTTTTACAATAAACAGGTACAAAGCCTGAAATTTCAACAAAAAATGCCTGTGGAAACTTATCCACAGGCATCCAAATATCACATTATCAGTTGATATCTTTCATATATTTTACTTGTTTTCAAAGGCAGCAGCGGCCAGCTTCATAATATCAGAAATTGGAAGGCTTTGCGGGCAGTGGCCTTCGCAGTTTTTACAGCCGGTGCAGTCAGAAGCTCTTTTATTTGGAGGGAACCACATTAAATAATCTTCCACTATCTTTGGGCTTTTCCCATAAAGAAACCAATCGTTGTAAAGAGAGATAAGAGTTGGGATATTTATCTTTGTTGGACAAGGCATACAGTAGTTGCAACCGGTACAGGAGTATTTTATTAATGCGTTATATTGATAGGCTGCCCGCTTGATTATTTCCTGTTCCTTTTCTGTAAGACTGTTTGCTCCTAAATCCTGGAAAATTCTTAGGTTGTCTTCGAGCTGAGCCATATTGCTCATGCCGCTTAATATAGTAAGCACGGAAGGGAAGTTGGCAACCCACTTAAATGCCCATTCAGCAGGACTTCTTTTGATCTCTGCAGTTTCCCAGGTTTCCTGAATTGATTCAGGGAGAGAGTCTGTCAGTTTTCCACCCTTTAATGGCTCCATTACAACCACAGGGATACCTTTCGTTGCTGCATATTCCAGCCCTGCAACGCCTGCCTGGAACTCAGCGTCCATGTAGTTCAGCTGTATTTGACAAAATTCCCATGGATAGGAATCTATCACTTCCTTAAAGACATCAAATTCATCATGAAAAGAGAAACCAATATGCTTAATTCTACCCTTTGCCTTTTGCTCTTCTAAAAAAGGAAGTACATTGAATCTTTTTGCCAGCTTCCAAATCGAGGAATTAATATTGTGGACTAAGTACATATCTATGCATTCCACATCAAGCCTTTTGAACTGTTCTTCAAAGAGAGCCTTCATTTCATCTTCATTATGGGCAAACCACAAAGGCATTTTGTCGGCCAGAAAGACTTTTTCTCTATAACCGTCTTTTAAAGCTTTCCCGACAACAACTTCACTGTTTCCGTCGTGGTACATATAAGCGGTGTCAACGTAATTCACACCATTGTCGATGGCCTTTCGGATCATGGCAATCGCTTGCGGTTCATCAATTTTACCGCCTGAAAGGACTGGGAATCTCATTGTTCCAACACCAAGCAGGGAAAATTCTCTGTCGATTTTATCAAATTTTCTATATTCCATTATCAATCTCCTTTTTTAGGTATACTCTCTACTATAATTTCTGTAATGCCTTTTTATGATATGGCCTGTGTTTTTTATTATGGTTACAGCTTCTTCAAATTAGTAAAAAAAGGTTTAACTATCTTAAATTTTATTATATAATTAATTCATAGAAATTGGAAGGAAAAGAGAAGATGATAAACAGCAAATTAGATAAATTATTGGAGGAAACTCTTTTTTACCTGGATTTGCCTGGCCTCGCTGTAGGGATTTCCATTGGCGAAACGAGTAAAAACAACTATAAAGGTCTAAATTATAAAAGCGCCGTCGGCTATAAGGATTACATTACAAAAGAAAAATTAAAACCAGAGCATATCTTCCATATGGCTTCTGTAACGAAGCTTTTTGTTGGAACTGCAATTATGCAGCTCATTGAGGCAGGTAAAATAAGCTTGGAAACTAAAGCGATTGAAGTATTACCCTGGTTAATTATTGAGGATCCAAGGCATCTGGAAATCCGGGTGAAGGATTTGCTTTGTCACACAGCAGGGCTCGGGGATGTGCAGGATTATGGCTGGGATAAGCCGGAGTTTGATGCGGGTGCACTCAGGAGGTACATTGAATCCGAAGAGGTCAGCAAAACAAGGATGCTTTGGGCGCCGGGGACTGGTAAGTTTCAATACAGTAATACAGGTTACGAGATGTTAGGGGCTATCATTTCACAGGTTTCGGGGATGTCTTTTGAAGAATATGTGATGAAAAATATTTTTGCACCATTGGGCATGAATGACTCCGGATTACTTACATTTGAACGCGGGAACGGGAGTTTGAAATTAGAGGATTTGGCTAAAGCGGGCATGGCAATGCCTCATAAAAAGGACCAGAGTAAACATATAATACATGAACCGTTTTATCCTTATAATCGTGCACATGGGCCAAGTTCAACCTTGACGACCAACATAGGTGATATGGAAATATGGGCAAAAGTACATTTGAATAAGACTTTTCTGAATTCAGAATCCTATGAGAAAATGTGGCACAGAGAGGCGGCAGTTCCAAATAATGGGGAATATATAGGGCTTGGGTGGTTCATAAGGGAACAAAATGGATATACCTTGTACGGACATGAGGGTAATGATGACGGTTTTCGGACAACCTTCTGGATTTGCCCGGCGCTTGATATGCATATTGTCGTGGCTGCAAATATTACAAAAGCACCTGTCAAAAAAATAAATAAGTCATTATTTGATCTACTGACTAAGAATTTATGATGGTAAAATTGATGATAAAAAATCGTAGGATTGTTCAAAAACCGGGCGGGGATTTTTCCGAAACGTGTCTAAAATTATTCGAATTTGATGAAATCTAAAAATTCTTCAAAATCATCAAAATCGCTGTTAACAAACTCATACAGAACAGGTTCTTTAAATTCGTATTTTCCTGCTTCAATCAGATAATTGTTTAGCGCAGTTTTCTTAAGATCGTTTTCAAGGGCCCGAATCCCTTGCTTTGTATAGGAGGCAATAATCAGTTGCCCATAATCTGTAACGTAAAACAAGCCGTAGACATCTTCGTTTAAGCGGTACTCCTTCTTGTTTACATGTGCATTATTTTTATTGAAGGCAAGATACAACTTCCCGTTTTCGTGAGAAGTGACCATTGCTCTTTCCGTGGCTTCTGCCATTAATTCATCGAAATTTTCCGGATCAAAAGTTATTTCGTATGTGGTGACAAATTCTGGCCTTGAAAGTAAAAGTCCTGCTTCGGGAGGGCTTATACGAAGGGTGGTCTTTTTCGTATATGAAGTAACCTTGAAATTTTCAATGGAAAGCTCCGAGAAAAGCAAATCGTAACGACCTTCTTCTTCAATTAATGATTCGCAGCTGTAAATGCTGATATTGCCGGCCTTAACCTTTTTTATAGAATTTTTACATAAGGTGGACGCTATATATTCAGTGAAAAGGTTTATTTCAAAATCACCCCTGACCAGAAACTTTGCAGCGACAAAATCCTTTGCAAAACAACGCATCAGGAAGTAGTTTATTACCTGATAGTTTGATTCAATCGGGCCGCACATCTTTTCCATGACAACCTCAATCAGTTTTTCTTTGTCTTCAATTTTTCTGTCCAGAATAAATGAATATTCCTCGGTTTTCCTTGGCAGTTTAACGGAAAGAGTATGGCTGCCCTCAGCAAACAGTTGAAGAATGGTGCAGGCTTCATCCTCCAGAAGATCAATTTTATCTCCGCCAAGTCCTCCAATAAGGGTTTGCTCAACGATATACAATTCAGTTACATTGTTCCCGTAAATGGCCTTATAGGTTTCAAAGCCAAATTCTTCAGCATCGTAATAGAAGTACTGATGCATACTTAAAAACCCATCCCTGGTTTCAATTTCCCAGTTAATATATAGGCCAACCACACCCATCAGTCTTGTATTTGTAACAAAAGAGGATAAAAATCTTCTGCTTATTATTTTATCAGGCATTGAAAGCCCACCTACTATTACCTTAAAATCACTTTTTTTCAATTCAATCTCCCCTAATCTGTAAATGTTGTATTCTATGGATTGATTATACCCTATTTAGGGGTAAATTACCAAACCATTTAAGGGCAAATTGCCAAATCAATTTGAAGCCAATTTGAAGTCAATCTGAAGATCATTATAAACATCCGACATTGGGATTGTTTATATGAATTCAAGAAAATAACTTATCCACAGGAGACATTTTGAGAAACCCACCAACTGCAGGCGTTAATATTTTCACAAACCCAATCTCTCCTGCTTATAATGGGTTTGTTGAAAAAAATGTTGACATTCAAAACAAAGCGGGTATACTTTATAAGTAATTGTAAAAACTGAATAGAATCCTTATCGAGAGCGACTGAGGGAATAGGCCCGACGAAGTCCAGCAACCTAGGTATTGTTTTTTAAAGATTTGTAAAACATTTGGAAAACATTTGTAAAACATTTTTATAAACAATGGAAAAGGTGCTAAATCCTACTGACTAAATCAGAAAGATGAGGGGAGAAATATTTGTTTATCTATCCTCTTCTTTTGAAGGGGATTTTGTTTTAATTAAGGAGTAGCAAGAGTTTTAGGCTCTTGGTTAAGTGCTGGTGCGCCATCAGGCCCTGGCTGAAAAGGAGAAAAAATGAAAAGATTATTTACATCGGAGTCTGTTACTGAAGGACATCCAGACAAACTTTGCGATCAGATTTCTGATGCTATACTTGATGCGATAATGGAGCAGGATCCAAACGGCAGAGTTGCTGCAGAAACAACGGCAGCAACAGGATATGCTATGGTTATGGGAGAAATTACGACGGACTGTTACATCGATATACCCAATATTATCAGAGGAGTCATATGCGATGTTGGCTATACAAAGAGCGAATACGGATTTGACGGGAATACATGCGCTGTTTTAACAACAATTCATGAACAGTCCAGCGATATAGCACTGGGAGTTAACAAGGCACTTGAATGCAGAGAAGAAACAAGCTGCGAAATCTATGATTCAATCGGCGCAGGGGACCAGGGAATCATGTTTGGATTTGCGTGCACAGAAACACCTGAACTGATGCCAATGCCAATCTCACTTGCTCATAAACTTGCGAAGCAGTTGGCTGACGTGAGAAAATCCGGTAAATTGGCTTACCTGAGACCTGATGGTAAAACTCAGGTTACAGTAGAATACGAGGACAGCAAGGTTGTAAGAGTGGATACAGTACTGATTTCTTCGCAGCATGACCCTGACATTTCTATGGCACAGATGAAGAAGGATATTATTGAGTTTGTTGTAAAACCAGTAATACCGGCAGAATTGCTTGATGATGCAACAAAATATTACGTGAATCCAACAGGAAGATTTGTAATAGGAGGACCTAACGGGGACTCAGGTTTAACCGGAAGAAAAATTATCGTTGACACTTACGGGGGATATTCCAGACATGGCGGCGGAGCATTCAGCGGGAAAGATCCAACAAAGGTTGACAGATCAGCAACTTATGCAGCAAGATATGTTGCAAAAAATATTGTTGCTGCAGGACTTGCAGACAAATGCGAGCTGGAACTTGCCTATGCAATCGGTGTAGCACACCCGGTTTCTATATTGGTAGAGACTTTTGGCACAGGGAAAATAGCGGATGATAAACTTACTGAACTGGTAAGGAAGCATTTCGATCTAAGACCAGCCGCAATCATCGAGGCTCTTGATTTGAGAAGACCTATTTACCGACAGGTTGCAGCATATGGACATTTTGGAAGAACAGATATAGATATTCCGTGGGAAAGGACAGATAAGGCAGAAATTCTTAGAAAAGAAGCTGGTCTGTAAGGGTTTAAGTATGGGAGTTAAAGTAACGAAATTTGGTGGATCTTCTGTAGCGGACGCCATACAAATTGCTAAAACAAAAGATATCATTGTATCGGATCCTGAAAGAAAATACATTATCGTTTCAGCACCTGGCAAACGATATAATGCAGACAATAAAATTACGGATTTGCTTTACCTTTGTAAAACACATATCGAGCATAACCTGCCGTATGAACAGGTTTTTCAGGTGATATGTGACAGGTTTACAGCGATGGTTATAAATCTTGGTACGAAGGTGGATCTGACCAAAGAATTTGGCGTAATTATTGATAATTTGAGAAAAGGTGCTTCTACTGATTATATTGCCAGCCGGGGAGAATACCTGAATGCGATTATTACTGCTGCATATCTGGGGTATGATTTTGTGGATGCTGCCATAATGGTTCGTTTTGATGAAAAGGGAAAGTTCCTTTCGGAGGCAACGAACGAAAGCATTAAGAATGAGCTTGCAAAGCATGAGACCGCAGTAATTCCTGGATTTTACGGTGCAATGCCAAATGGAGAAATCAAGACTTTTCCAAGAGGCGGAGCTGATATTACTGGGGCAATCGTGGCCAGAGCTGTAGAAGCGGATGTTTATGAAAACTGGACGGATGTTTCCGGATTTTTAATGGCGGATCCGAGAGTTGTTCCCGAGGCCAGGCCAATCAGCAGGATTTCGTATAAAGAATTAAGAGAATTGTCTTATATGGGGGCTTCGGTGCTTCATGAAGATGCAATTTATCCGGTGAAAGTGGCAAATATCCCAATTAATATCAGAAATACCAATATCCCCGATGACCCGGGAACGCTTATTACATCTGAGGAAGAAAATGCAGACGGCAGAATCGTAACAGGAATTGCCGGCAGCAGGGATTTTACGGTAATCGCTCTTTACAAAAACATGCTGAGTTCAGAGAAGGGTTTTGTAAGAAGGGTTCTTGGTATATTTGAAGATAATGACGTGCTTGTTGAACACATGCCGAGCGGAATAGATACTCTATCGGTGGTTGTTTCCAGCAGTTTGGTGTATGGAAAACTTGATGATATTCTGGAGGAAATCAGCAGGAAACTGCGACCGGATACTATAGACGTATTTGAAAATATGGCGCTTGTAGCGACCGTCGGCTGTGGTATGTCAAGGAGACCTGGTGTTTCTGCGAAACTGTTCACGGCGCTTGCTGATGCAGGTGTAAATATTCGTATGATTGATCAGGGCTCCAGCGAAATGAACATCATCGTCGGTGTTGAAAACAAAGACCTTGATACAACAATCAAAGCGATATACCATGCATTTATAAGCCCATTATAAGCAGGAGAGATTGGGCTTGGGTTTCCTGAAACCCTTGCAATTGCTCATCTATAAAAAAAGTTATCCACAGAAAATTGTGGATAACTTTTTTGCGTGTTTATATAACTGCTGAATTTCAAGGATTTGAAGAATAAAGGCCAAACGGTGTACTTCAGCCCCAGCTGAAGCGCCCTAACTGAAGGGCAACGCTTACGGTCGTTTGTTCTGACAGGGAATCCCCACCTGGCAAAGGCCACAGCCTAAAATATAGTCTTTTCTGTCTAGCCCCTCTGGCCAGTAATGTTCAGCGAAGTAGTCTTCATAGTCGAGGCATGTGCTTTTGTCATGCCCTTCAAATGAAATAGCCTGAACAGGACACCTGTTGATGCATTTGCCACAGCTGCCGTTTTTGTAAAATAAGCACCAGTCATAAGGACCGGTATATTGGCGTTCTGTTATTTCAAGCGGTGCGTCAATAATTAGAGAGGTAAACCTCACAGCCTTGCCTTTTTCTGTAATAAAACCATCTGACAAGCCAAAGGTCCCAAGTCCTGCTGCATACGCATAATGCCTGTGTGACCATGTGGAGGCTAAGCCTAATGGACCGGTTTTAATGACGGAAAATTCTGGTTGCAGGTCTATGGAAACTGCACGAATCCCTTTGGCTTCTAACGCCGTGACTAATCTGCCGCTGAAGGTTTTCAGCAATGGCTCCCATTCTCCTCTTGAAACAATCCAGTTCCTTGAAGGGCAACGGGTTTCTGCAATTTGAGTTTCCTTGGTTTCCATCGTTTGAGGGAAAGCAATGGATACAACTCGAAGATTGGCAGAGGTATTCTTTGAGACATCGATGTATTTTAGTTGAAATGCATCGATGGGGCTCCAGTGAAAGGCTCCGATATGCTCTTTCAGAAAGTCGAAATATTTGTCATCTCCAGCAGCGACACCAATTAATGGAGTATCCCACATTGGTTTGTCAGGCATTCCAAGAGTCGCGAAGTTATTATCTTCCAGCCCGTTAAAAGTGTTTAAGATCAAATCGTTTAATTCTTTTTTATCCATTACGGATACCTCATTCTATCTATTGTTAGAAGTTATCATTTTCCTCAGCTGATGTGATTGATTTGTTCTGCAAATGTACAGTTTGAGTTGGAAAGGCAAACTGAATGTCGAATTTCTCGAATTCTTCTTTGATGCGCAGATTGACTTCCTGATGGATATCCAAATATTTGTCGTAATCACTGCTTAAGACGTAATACGCTATGTCAAAATTCAGACTGTATGTGCCATAGGAAACGAAATGCGTTCTCCCAAAAGTGGTTCCCGGGATATTTGCAATAATTTTTCTTATAATGCCTGGAATTTCCTTAAGCTGATCATATGTAGTTGAATATTTCACACCAATAACAAACAAGACTCTCCGCTCCTCCATTGTCTTAAAATTTCTGATTCGCGAATTTGTCAGATCAGTATTTGAGAATAAGAGCTGTTCCCCGTCCAAAGTACGTAAACGCGTTGTTTTTACACCGATATGTTCCACTGTCCCATACTGGGGACCAACAATAATGAAATCCCCTATCTCAAAAGGCTTGTCAAAGAAAATGGTGAAAAAACAGAAAATGTCTGCGAGAACTGCCTGGGCAGCAAACGCTAATGCCAAACCGCCAATACCAAGTCCGGCAATAAGGGTGTTTACTTTAATGCCCATATTTTCCAGGAATAGAATTAAGGTAATTCCCCATATCAATGCTTTAAAAGCTCGCGAAATCCATGTCAAGGTAAGTTCGTTTCTGGAATCTTTAGGTTTTGATGCCCAATATCTGCTGAAAAGAAAGATTACAAGAGTTGAAGCAATGATTGCCCCCATAATGGTTACAAAGGCAAATAAAAGGGTATTCATTATTTTTGTTATGTCAGGATTAAGATACAGAATCTTTGTGGCAAAATAAAAAGCTGCAAAATAGGCACTTGGCAGGATGTTTCTCTTTATACTTTTTATTACATAATTGTCACTTGATGCTTGTGAATTATCACTTGATGCTTGTGAATTATCACTTGATGCTTGTGAATCGTCACCTGCTGCTTGTGAATTTTCACTTGATGCTTGTGAAACATCTCGTTGTGTTTCTGTTTTCTTTGCCCTTTTTGTTAGGCGCTTTATCAAAACATACCCGATGATTTTGATGCATATAAAGCTTATAACAAGTGATGCTAAAAATGTCAGGTAATCTAAAACTGTATTATGAAAATAAATCTGACTGAAAAACTGTGGCAAACTGATTCCCCCTTTTGCATCGTATAAATATATTTTAAGAAACCTTTTGAGTTTCCAGCGACGGCTGTGGTTGTAGCCTTGAATAATCATTGCTGTTAGGGCTTCAAATAATGATGTTTTTGTAGCCTTGAATAAATGATTGCTGTTAGGGCTTTGCATGGAGTTTTGATGATAGCCGTGTGATTAACGTGATGGTAACCGTGGTGATGGACGAAATTTTTGCTATAATTATAATTGTATTGTACCATCTAAGGGATTGACTTTCCACCTTTTCTGACAAATTGTCTTTTGAAGAATGCTTGATTTATAACAGCCATAATAATAATAAGGCAGTTAAAGGCAGACATGCTGAGCCATAGATACAGATTTACATTGGTGGTTAAAAGTAGTATAATAAATCAATATGTTCAAAATATTTAATGCATATGTTTAATTGTCTATTTGTATATTAGGAATAATTGGATGAATGAGTTTGCATATTTATAATTATTGGGCGTATATGTTTGTATACCAGTAATAATTGGGTGCATGAGAAAGAGGTTTATAAAAAAATGGATGAGCAGAATACGGTGACTATAGTAGTACTTATTTTTCTGGTAGCACTTTCGGCATATTTTTCAGCCACAGAAACAGCATTTTCATCCTTGAACAGAATAAGAATTAAGAATGCGGCTAATGCCGGGAATCACAGGGCTAAGCGGGTGCTTCATCTGTCTGAGCATTATGACAAATTACTTTCTACCATTTTAATAGGTAATAACATCGTGAACATTTCAATGACGGCTTTGGCAACTTTGTTTTTTGTAGGGATCTATGGAAAAGAGCTGGGAGCAACGATTTCCACAATCGTTGTAACTATAGTCGTTTTAATCTTTGGTGAAATATCACCAAAGAGTCTGGCAAAAGAATCACCTGAAAAATTTGCCATGTTTTCAGCCCCGATTATTCGGGTTTTCGTTTTCATTTTAACACCTGTCAATATGTTTTTCACCCTCTGGAAAAAAATACTGACTAAAATATTTAAAGTGAGAAGAGACAGAACTATTACAGAAGATGAATTGCTGATCATAGTTGAAGAGGCTGAGAATGAAGGCGGCATTGATGAGCAGCAGAGTGAATTAATTCAGAATGCAATTGAATTCAGTGAGCTGGAAGCATTTGACGTGTTAACGCCACGTGTTGATGTTGAAGCGATAGATATAGATAATACAAAAGAAGAAATCAGAGAACTTTTCCTTGAAACCGGGTTTTCAAGACTTCCGGTTTATGAAGACACTATAGATAAAATTATGGGCGTATTAAATCAAAAAGATTTTCATAATTACATATTACACTCAAGTAAAAATGTTTCCGAATATGTGAAACCAGTCGTTTTCATTTCGGGTACAGTAAAAATTGCCATGCTGCTTAAAAAAATGCAGAAGGTAAAAACTCATATTGCAGTTGTAGTAGATGAATATGGGGGCACCGAGGGGATTGTAACGATGGAGGATATTATTGAGGAACTTGTTGGAGAAATTTATGATGAGCATGACGAAATAACAACACAGGAAATTGTGGAATTGCAGGATGGAAGCTATAGGGTCCTTTGCAGCGCAAATCTGGAAAAAATGCTCGAGTATTTTGCAATGGATGATGAGTTTAGTGATGTGATGACTGTTAATGGCTGGGTTGTAACTGAACTCGACAAAATTCCTGAACCTGGAGATTTTTTCCAGTATAAGAATTTAAAGGTACGAGTGACAAAGGCAGAGGAGCGCAGAGCTTTGGAGATAAATATAATTGATGAAAATAAGAAAGACAGTGAGGAAATGTAATGGGATTAATGGAGAAAATATTTGGGGATATCAATGAGAAAGAAGTAAAGAAAATCGAAAAAATTGCAGATGTAATTGAGACTTTCGATCTTGAAATGCAGGCTTTGTCAGACAATGATCTGAGGGGGAAAACTCAGGAATTTAAAAAAAGAGTAGAAGCGGGAGAGACTCTGGATGATATTTTGCCAGAGGCTTTTGCCGTTTGTAGAGAAGGTGCCGTCAGAAGCCTTGGCATGAAGCATTTCAGGGTACAGCTGATTGGTGGTATCGTACTTCATCAGGGTCGTATTTCTGAGATGAAAACTGGTGAAGGTAAGACTTTAGTGGCAACACTTGCCATCTATTTAAACGCACTTGAGGGGAAGGGCGCCCATGTAATAACTGTAAATGATTATTTGGCCAAACGTGATATGGAGTGGATGGGTAAGCTTTATTCATTCCTGGGGCTTTCTATTGGCTGTGTTGTTCATGGGATTTCAAACGAGCAAAGAAAAGCCGCCTATCAGGCGGATATTACATACGGAACAAATAATGAATTCGGGTTTGATTATCTTCGTGATAATATGGTCAATTACAAAGAAGAAATGATGCAGAGACAATTAAATTTTGCCATTGTGGATGAGGTTGACTCAATCTTAATCGATGAGGCCAGAACGCCGCTGATTATTTCAGGTCAAGGTGCGAAGTCAACGGATCTGTATACAACCGCTGATAAGTTTATTCTTACATTACGCAATGAAGAAGATTATACGGTTGAGGAAAAAGACAAGACGGTTTCCCTATCGGAAGAAGGGGTAACAAAATCAGAAAAATACTTTAAGGTTGAGAATTTGTCGGATCCTGAAAATATGGAAATCAACCATCACATACTGCAGGCATTGAAGGCCAGAACTTTGATGAAGCTGGATGTGGATTACATCATAAAAGATGGCGAAATTGTCATTGTTGACGAATTTACCGGCCGTTTAATGTTCGGTCGAAGGTACAGCGATGGTCTGCATCAGGCAATTGAAGCAAAAGAAGGAGTTTTGGTCCGCTCAGAGTCAAAGACACTTGCGACAATAACTATACAGAATTACTTTAGAATGTATACGAAGCTTGCGGGGATGACTGGTACTGCTAAAACGGAAGAAGACGAATTTAGAGACATATATAATATGGATGTTGTTGTAATACCAACGAACATGCCGATTATAAGGGAGGATTTGGAGGATTCAATATACTCGACCGAAAATGGCAAGTTCAAAGCGATTGCAGATGCCATTACAGAATTTCACCAGACCGGGCAACCGATTCTTGTAGGTACCATTTCTATAGAACGTTCGGAGCTTATCAGCGAACTGCTTAAGAAGCGTGGCGTCAAGCATAATGTGCTGAATGCAAAGCAGCATGACAAGGAAGCCAGGATTGTAGCGGAGGCTGGTCGTTTCAATGCGGTTACGATTGCAACAAATATGGCAGGTCGTGGTACGGATATTATACTTGGTGGTAATCCGGAATTTGAGGCAAAGGCTGAAATGGGCAGAACCGGTTTTTCAGAAGAGGCTATTTCATTTGCAACAAGTTTTATACCTTCAGATGATCCGGAACTGTTAAAGGCAAGAGAAGAATTTAAAGCATTACATGAAAAATATAAGAATGAAAGGTCTGAAGAGCAAACCAAGGTTAGAAACTTAGGAGGGCTTTATATTATCGGTACTGAACGCCATGAATCACGAAGAATAGATAATCAGTTGCGTGGTCGTGCCGGACGTCAGGGGGACCCGGGAACAACCAGGTTCTATTTATCTCTTGAAGATGAACTGATGCGCCTGTTTGGCGGGGAAAGAGTTCAGTCTATTGTAGGCAGACTTGGTGTTTCAGAAAACGAAGCCATTGAGGCGGGAATGCTCTCAAAAACCATAGAAAATGCACAAAAGAGAGTGGAAGGAAAAAACTTCTCCATCAGAAAATATGTTCTGAAATATGATACAGTAATGAATAAACAGCGTGAAATTATTTATTCGGAACGTAGAAGAGTTCTTCTTGGGGAAGATTTAAGGGAGTATATTGGTGGAATGCTTGCAGAGCTGGCAGACGAATGTATTGCCCCTATAATTATAGAATCAAAGTATGCAGAGGAATGGAACCTGGCAGATCTTCAGCATTCTCTCAGGAAAATTTGCCCGGCGTTTAAAGAATTCAGCTACACCCATAAAGAGATAGAAACACTTACACCGGAGAAGCTTAGAGATGATATTCTGGAAGAATTTGACAGACTATATATCGCCAAGGAAGAAGAAATAGGCCTTGAAAGAATGCGTGAACTGGAACGTATGATTCTGATCAGAGTTGTAGACAATAAGTGGATGGATCACATCGATGACATGGATCAGCTGAAAAGCGGTATAGGACTTCGTGCAATCGGTCAGCAGGACCCTGCAGCAGCGTATGGCAATGAAGGTTTCGATATGTTTGAATTAATGATTCAATCCATTAAGGAAGAAACGGTTAAGTTCTGCTATAATGTTACGCTGCAGACAGAAACCACCAGAAAACAGGTAGTAAAAGCAACTGACAGCAAGAAAGATGATTACAGCGAAGATGGTTTCGGTGTACCTAATAAGGATGTGCCGCAGGGAACTGTTATACCGGAAAGAGATAAAAAGCAGGAGCCGGTAAAGAGAATCGATGCAAAAATAGGCAGAAATGACCCTTGCCCTTGCGGAAGCGGCAAGAAGTATAAGAACTGCTGCGGCAGATAAGAACCAGAAATAGATGATGATGTTAGAACAGGATCAAAACAGAGACAATGATGTTAGAACTGGATCAAAAAGGAGATAATGATGTTAGAACTGGATCAAATCAGATATGAGTTATCTGAAGCAAAATCAAATCTAAGAGAAGTAGGTGAATCTCTTTGACCTTGCTGAATTAAAAGCAAGGCTGGCAGAGATGGATTTCAGTTGTGAAGCCGAAGACTTTTGGGATGACCATGAGGCTGCGCAAAAGCTGTTAAAAGAGAAAAAGGCGATTGAGAATAAGGTTCAGGAGTTTAATGAACTGGAAACTGAAATTGAAGAAGTTGAGATATTGATTGAACTGGCAATGGAGGCTGATGATGAGTCATTGGTTCCTGAGATTCTGGCTGGTTATGAAAAATACAAGATTCAACTGGAAAACTTAAGACTCAAAACCTTGCTTGACGGAGAGTATGATGCAGGAAATGCGATTATTTCTGTTCATGCCGGGTCAGGAGGAACCGACGCCCAGGATTGGACGGAAATGCTCCTTCGCATGTACACCCGATGGGCGGAGGCGAAAAAATACAAAACAAAGATTCTGGATTATCAAGACGATTCGGCGGGAGGTATTAAAAGTGCCACTTTATTAATTGAAGGTGAAAACGCCTATGGATACCTGAAAAATGAAAAAGGTGTTCACAGGCTTGTTAGAATATCTCCTTATGATTCCTCTGGAAGAAGGCATACCTCTTTTGCCGCTTTAGATGTCATGCCGGAAATAGATGACGACACAGCTGTTGAAATTGACCCGGAAGATTTAAGAGTTGATACCTTCAGGGCAAGCGGAGCTGGCGGCCAACATGTAAACACAACGGATTCCGCTATTAGAATTACGCATATTCCAACAAATATTGTGGTTTCCTGCCAAAATGAACGCTCACAGCACCAAAATAAAGAGACTGCAATGAAAGTGCTGAAATCCAAATTAATTGAGTTAAAGGAAAGGGAACATAAGGCTGACCTGGCAGAGCTCAAGGGGGACTTCAGCCAGATTACCTGGGGAAGCCAAATAAGATCCTATGTGTTTCATCCTTACAATATGGTGAAGGACCACCGAACCGGCGCAGAGGTCGGGAATGTTTACGGGGTAATGGATGGAGATATCGATTATTTCATCAATGAAAAGCTGAAACAAAGAGATTAACAGATGCTGAAGTGAAGCAATGTGATTGAATGTGAGAGGGAAATGCAACAATGAATGTAATTGAACAACTGGCAAAAGAACTGAATTTGAAAATTTCGCAAGTCGAAAGTACGGTGAAACTTATTGATGATGGCAATACAATTCCTTTTATCGCCAGATACAGAAAAGAAGCTACAGGAGAATTATCCGATGAAGTGCTTCGTGACCTGGATGACAGACTTACTTATCTTCGGAACCTGGAAGACAGAAAACAGGAAGTGATCAGGCTTATAGAAGAGCAGGGAAAACTTACAGATGAACTGAAAGAATTGATTGAAGGAGCAAAAGTTCTGCAAAGAGTGGAGGACTTATACAAACCGTTTAAGCAGAAGAAGTCAACAAGAGCTTCAAAAGCTAAGGAAAAGGGATTGGAGCCGCTTGCACTAATAATCTTTGCGCAGGAATTGACGTCGGGGACACTGGAAGAGATTGCGAAACCTTTTGTCACACTGATTGTCGAAGGTGAAACTCAAGATAAGGCTCAAGACAAGGCTCAAGACAAAACTGTCGGTTCTGTTGAAGAAGCAATTCAGGGAGCGATGGATATTATCGCGGAAATGATTTCGGACGACCCGGAAATCACAGCAATGGTTAGAAGTAAAACGCAAGTCGCAGGGATTATTGCTTCGGAAGCTGTAAATGCGGAAGAAAGCACTGTTTTTGACATGTATTACAATCACCAGGAACCAATTGGCAAGATACCCAATCATAGAGTACTCGCTGTGAATCGTGGAGAGAAGGAAAAGAAACTTAAGGTTAAAATTTTACCTCCAGTTGAACAAATAATTGATAGTTTAAACAAGATTGTTATTACCAACGAAAAGTCGATTTTCGTTGAATTATTACGGGCTGTAATTGATGATTCCTATAAGAGACTGATTGCACCTTCCATTGAACGGGAAATGAGAAATTTTTTAACAGACAAGGCTGAACTGGAAGCGGTTAAGGTTTTCGGCAAGAATACGGAGAAACTGCTTATGGCTCCACCCGTAAAAGGTGCGCGGGTAATAAGCATAGACCCTGGGTTTAGAACAGGATGCAAGGTTGCCGTATTAAATGAAACAGGAAAACTGGTTGCTTATACTACAATATATCCAACGGTGCCAAAACAGGATATTGCAGGAACGGAAGCAACTTTAAAGAAGCTTGCTGAAAAGTTTAATATTAATATTATTGTGATAGGAAATGGAACAGGCTCAAGAGAGACGGAAGAAGTTGTTGCAGATTTTATTAAGAAAAACAACTGCGAAATCAGTTACACCATTGTAAATGAAGCTGGTGCGTCTATTTATTCCGCTTCAAAGATTGCAACGGAAGAATATCCTGACCTTGACGTAACCACCAGAGGGGCTATGTCTCTTGGCAGAAGATTACAGGATCCGCTTGCGGAGCTTGTAAAGATTTCACCGAAACACATAGGGGTGGGTCAGTATCAGCATGATATTAATCAAACTCTTTTAGATGGTGCATTAACAAATGTTGTTGAAGACTGCGTAAACAGGGTTGGTGTCGATTTGAATACAGCATCTCCATCCTTGCTTTCCTATATAGCCGGTGTGAATATGACAATAGCCAAAAATATAGTTAATTACAGGGAAGAAAACGGATCTTTTAAAGACAGAAAAGAGCTTAAGAAGGTTGGAAAACTTGGTGAAAAAACGTATAAGCAGTGTGCCGGTTTTATGAGAATTTCCGAAGCCAAGAATCCTTTAGACGGGACTTCGGTTCATCCGGAATCCTACAGTGCCGTTGAAACAATGTTTAAAAAACTGGGAATAAAAAAAGAAGAAATTGGAAAGGGCGCAGCAGAAGCCATTGAAGCCAAAATTGGGGAACTGTACCCGGAAAAAAGTATGGAAAAAATGGCCGAAGAAATTGGCGTAGGTGCTATTACCTTAAAAGATATCATTGAAGAAATAAAAAAGCCAGGCAGAGATCCTCGGGAAGATGCTCCGCCTGTCGTTTTCAGAAATGATGTAAGAAGTTTTGAAGATTTGAAGGTTGATATGGAGCTGTCGGGAACCGTAAGAAATGTCGTGGATTTTGGCGCATTTGTAGACATTGGTGTGAAGAGTGACGGGCTTGTACATATTTCTCAAATGAGTGATAAATTTATAAAACACCCGATGGATCTGGTCTCCGTAGGAGATACAGTCAAGGTCAGAATTCTCAGCATCGATTATGAAAAACATAAAGTTTCCCTGACAATGAAACTCCAGTAAGCTTATGTATACAGTATTAAATGGCTAAATTACTGGCATTAGAATGAGATATGTGATAGTGTTAAAGGCATATACAGGGCATGAGTATTATTATTTACAGGTCAAAAGTTTTTGTATAGAAACAAATTTTTGTTATATATAAACAAAGTGTTGATATATAAAAACCAAGTTGAAGGAGAGAAATATGATATTTGATGCTATAAAAGAGTTTGCTTTAGAAACTGGAATTGTTAATTTAGATTACAAAAGCGCAATTATGCTCGGCGTGTCCGTGCTTTTCCTGTATCTTGCAATTAACAGAGGATTTGAACCTTTGCTGCTGGTACCGATTGCCTTTGGGATGCTGCTTTCAAATCTGCCTATCACGGGTATATTCAGTGATGGCGGTTTGCTTTATACTTTTTATTCATTAAAAAGTGTTTTGCCATCTCTTATATTCTTAGGAGTTGGCGCCATGACCGACTTTGGACCGCTTATTGCAAATCC
>Ga0209386_1000555_pt1 | contig 17911 bp, 20 predicted proteins | sample NGEPertwo_FD_184510 | JGI IMG/M metagenome (GOLD analysis project Ga0209386, IMG submission 184510) | Arctic peat soil microbial communities from the Barrow Environmental Observatory site, Barrow, Alaska, USA - NGEE Permafrost154B-two... | ecosystem: Environmental > Terrestrial > Soil > Wetlands...
TTTTCTCTTTATAGTCATACAAATACCCCCTATGATAGATGTCTTTCATTCTACCATAGGGGGTCTATTCACTGTCCATATTACCAGGCTCAGTTTGGCGTCTATGCGGGGATGATTATGGAACGAGCGCGGGATCTCTCCACACTTATCTGGTTGACAGAATTATTGTGATATATCAGGAATCGGTTTGTTCCCCTTTGCCCGATCAGAACGAAAATTATCTGGGCTTTGCACCAGCAGGTCGGACTCTCACCACACTTCGCCGGAAAGCGGCATTTAATTTTATAACTGGTTAAATCCAGTAACTTAAACGCCGGCATTTTCGCCCTGAGCGCACAGGTTCTTTATTTCCTGACACTACTATTGTATCATGATTTCGTCCAAACAAAGTACCAACTAAATGCCAGAAAAGTGCCAACTTTACGCTCTCCATCCCATTTCCTCGAAGCTGATCTGATCACGTTTACATATTCCTAATAGGAATGCCACCTCTGCCACCAGTTCATCCCTTACGCGATAATAACTTCGAAGTGGTATCTTCAGCTGTTTTGCCACCCACCAATCAAGGTTATGCTTTGAAAAATAACGATAATCAATGATCTTCTTTTCGTCCTCTCCTAATCCATTTACAACAATCTCTATCTCCCGGATCCGTAGCGCACATTCTTTAACCTCTTGCGCTGTCTCCCAACGTTTTGCGGCTATATTTCCTGTTTGATCACTTACTCCCGTAGGTGCAGGAGTTGGTGAATAACTTGCTGTCACGCTTGGTAATTCGGTTCCCATCTGCGCATTTAGGACGGATAGCCGCTTTTTATCTTGCGGATATTGATAGAGTCTTCGGATAGTTTGCATGTACCACTCGTGCCTTTTGTTTTTTCTCTCTGCTTGCTCGTCCATATTATCTCCTTTCTAAAGCTTAAATCTCCCGTAATCGGATAGCTTGCCTAAATCCAATCATCATCTCACAGAGAAAGTGCGAAGATCTCATTTCAATCTCAATAATATCGGGGTTTTCTCAGAGTGTTTTTAGCTCTAATTTCTGAAGATTATTTTGAATCTATCTTGCCATACGGGAACTGTGCCCTCTCTGGCTGCCCCGTTGCTGGTTCATGTTCGCGACTATCTGTAAAATATCTTTGACTACTCCCCATCTGTATCGTTGTCCCCCTGCGAGTTGCTAGACTGATGGACAATACCCGAGGAAATTTAGTTGATTTTGCTCGATGTTGGATAGTGGAAAACTTGTTTTGTTGTGGTACTGTTTAGCATCGAAGGCGACCGATACTGGGTCCTCAATCACTTTCGCAACTCCGATAAAATTGACCGTTCTTTTTTCAACGGGGAAGGCAGAAATAATCTTTCTCCTGCGAATTACCGTCCAATATAGCTACCTATATGTCCGAGGACTTGGATTACCTTTCATCATTGTTAGCTCACACTTATAGATACAATTCGTCATACTTGCTTGATGGGGTTTTGGTTGACCCAGTTAGCTTATCTCCCAAGTCTTTGTTGCACTTGTGATCTTTTTGGCTTTTATGCTCAATTTCTCGGGCTTCGACGTGATCCATGGTCAAAACACCATTCTCCTGCCAGTCGGTAAGTACGGCTTTCAGATATTTCATGTTGCGGACACTGGCGTTATCACACTCCTTTAGTGCCTCAATAACTACAGCATCCGCATTTGGGCTTCCCCGTGTTGAGAATTCATCACACCAGGCGATAATGCCAACAGACTCTCCTGGAGATATCATGCGTCCCCAGTGCTTCTTCGCCCAATTGACCGCTTTAGTGCCCATGACCAGGGGTTTGTTTGGAAGGATCTCTAGATCAATCGTGTGATCAACCGATTCCGATGTTTCTAAGATAACCTCCCCCTCATCCGTGTTGTTGCTGTTTTCTTCTCCGTCGTTATGAGGGGAACAACAATCAACATTCAATGAGAGGGATTCAATATTCAATAAGAGGGATTCCGCCGGGCTCGTACTAACTTTTAAATTGCTAGTAAGTGTTTCAAAATTTTTAGGTACGTCCTTGCCGGATTTATTTCCGGCTAATTCACACCTATTCACGGCTTTGCTATTTTCAGGCATATCTGGCAAATCGGATTCTGCTTCTTTTGGGTGCGGCTTCTGGTGCTTTACAAAATTTAGAATCTGAATACATGAGATTCCATCGACGTTGTAACGCACAATAAATTCTGGAGCTAACAAGTTTAGAAACTCATCGACGTCGCAATCATCATAAGGCAATATTTCTGCCTTAATTCTCTTGGGCCGGTCCTCTACCTTACCCTTACGGTCCGCTAATCCCCATAGTCCAATAAATAGGAGACGGGCCAGAGGCGGCAAATCCCCCAACTGATCGTTTGCAAAAAAAACCGGTTTAATATTTCGCGCTCTGGCCATTTTTCCACCTCGATATATTATAGGTTTGAATAAGGTAATCCCGTTTATCATTCCTAGTTTGCTTTAGGCATAATTGTGGATTCGTCCAACCAACGTTCTAGAACAGTAATCGAGATGAGCCGTTTTGATGCTAGTTTGATGGTCGGCAGTTTTCCTTCTTTAGCTAATCGGAAAGCCAGACTTCGAGAAATTCCGATTACTTGGGCGGCTTCGGTGATTGTGTAGGTTCTCTTGGAAGGTATTGGTTGTTGCATATTATTCTCCCCTCTGCTATTCGTCTACATTATGTATCCTTTAGTAGGTAAAAATAAAGCGAAGGTACAATAATACTCGTTTTTTCCCATATTCCCTTGCTTAAACCATACTATATAGTATACTCGTGTAGATTTCAACAGCATATGGCTACATATTGTAGATTATTGAAAATGCATTATTCATCTTCGTATACCTTTTGTACACTAGTGGACATAGTTTTGTATCTTTTGTATAATAAATTAGTAATATGATTGGAGAGATGAATAGTGAGCAACAAAAAGATTTCTGAACTTGTCTTGGCCATAAAGGGTAAAGATACATATGAAGGCCTTGTCTTGAGTTTAAGGTCTTTTGGTGTTCATGTTTCAGTTGGTTCTTTAAAAAAATACGTTAGTCATGGCGATAAGAGATATCCTTCTTATGAGACATTGGCAGGATTAGCAGGATACGCAAAACAGAAAAATATAGATGTCCCTTCTATGAACGAAATAACGGCTGAGTATCATATCGGTAAAGTAGGTTCTTTGAGAAAATTTGTGCCTACGGGAATAGATTCTGATTTTTCAGTTGTTAATAATATCCCGATTATAAGTCTCGTTCCTGCTGATGGACCAATCCTAGCAAAAGAAAATATTGAAGGTGTTATGCCTATCCTAAGATCATTTGTCCCTGATCCTGAAAACACCTTTTGCTTGAAGGTTCGTGGTGACTCCATGATTGACATTGGGATAGAAGACGGGGATTCTGTTTTAATTCACTCTCAAAGCACCGCCGAGAATGGGCAAACTGTGATTGCCAGAATAGATGGAGAAGTAACTTGTAAGCGTTTCTATATTGCAGCAGGTAAGGTAAGACTTGAGCCTGCTAATTCAAAATACAAAGTCATAGAGAACCAAAATATCGAGATTGTTGGAGTTGTCATTCGTATAATTAAAAACCTAGACTAGCATCATGGAGGTAACATAAATGGGTAAGCGAGGCCAAGGTGAAGGAAATATCATAAAGCGTAAAGATGGCTTATGGCAAACTTCTATTATGTATACTGATCCAATTACTAAATTAAAAAAGCGTCCTACCTTATATGGTAAGACACGAAATGAAGTAAAAGATAAACTAATCAAAATGCAAAGTGAATTACAGACTGGTATAAACATTTCACCTGACAAAATACAATTTGGTGATTGGTTAGATAGATGGATAGAAAACTATGCTAAATCCAACACAGAAAAAGGCACCTGGCAAGGTTACGAAACGAACATTAGAGTACACATTAAACCATTGCTAGGACAGCTACTTTTATCAAAATTGCAGACGGATGATCTGCAATCCTTCTACAATGAAAAAAGAACTAATGGGAGAATAGTAAAGCGTAAAGACGGTAAAAATGGTTTATCTGAAAATACAATCAGACTAATTCATGCACCTATATTTTCAGCCCTCAAACAAGCTGTTGAAAATAAGATGATACCTTACAATGTTGCAGAATCAGTTAAGCGTCCAAAGAGGCTTAAGAGAACTACTGTCCCTACCCTTAGATCAGAAGAATTAACACAATACCTCAGTGAGATTAAAGATGATAGAAACTACGCAGCATTTGTATTAGAAAGCGTTACTGGACTGAGAAGAAGTGAATTGCTAGGACTTGAATGGCATCATATAGATTTTAAGCGTGGCATTATTAATATTGAACAGACGTTAGTTAGGACCCCGGTTGGTGAAGTCTATTTTAAAAACAAAACCAAGAATGAATCATCAAGGAGAACATTAACTATCCCCGATCAAGCAATGCCACATTTACTGGCTCATAAAGTAATGCAGGAGAAAGAAAGAGCAGCACTTGAAATCAAGCCTGAAAGAGATTTAGTGTTCTGCCAGGGAGATGGAGACAGAATTAATCCTAGCACATTTAGTACGCACCATAGAAGTCTTATTGAAAAATCGGGAGTTCGCAAGGTATCCTTTCACTCCCTAAGACATTCGGTAGCAACCGCATTATTAGAGGCCGATGTTGACCTGAAAACTGTGTCTGAAATATTTGGTCATGCTTCTGTAATAATGACAGGAGACCTTTATGCCGATGTTCTTGAGCGCATGAAAAGAAAGGCAAGTAACAAACTGGGTCCACTCATCCCTGTTTGATTTACAACAACCAATACAACCCATACAACATAGCGCAAAAAAACGAGTGGTTTTTTAATGGGTAGTTTTTTGATTAGCCTATTCTATTGATTTCGACCTGCTTATTACGAGTGAGAATTATACAGTATGTATAATACGATAGAATATCTCAGAGTCGCTGTACATGCGGGTTTGATAGTTTTTTGAATTGACAGACTAATGTAGAACTTGATACAGTCTATAAAATTCGGGCAACGTTTGGGCAACAACTTGGCAATACCAAACATTAAGGGACATCCGTTGCTTTAGGCCATTTTCGCTTTATCCTAAAACACAAAAATTGCCAGGGGCCTGTGCGAAATCCGATATTCGAGCCACGATAATGTCCGCTTTTTCTCTCTAGCTTTTCAACCAGATAAATATCCCCAATTATCATTGTCTTATCCATGACTTTACATATATCGTAGATCGTCAACACAGCAACACTGCCTGCCGTCAAACTTCCATCTCAATCCCAGTTTTTCCATAGACTTCTGTATTTACCTCACCGGGTTCAGCTAAGTTAAAACTAAGCCTGGACCTGTGATCATGAGCGGATGACACATAGGGATATATCGTCTGAAGTACATGTTCATTTACTGAGCTTTATCGAGTTTCTTGAAAAATTCTTGTTTACCCTGATCCAACTTAATAATCTGATCTCCCAGCATCTCTGCTTCCTGAACATCATGGGTCACTACAATAAAAGGAATTTGCCATCGGGCTTGAAGCTTAAGCAACTCTTGTTGGAGAGTACTGCGCGTATCCTGATCAAGTGCGGAGAGAGGTTCATCGAGCAACAAAAGTTCGGGCTCAGTCATTAATGCACGAGCGAGAGCAACTCTTTGTTTTTCTCCCCCCGAAATCTGCCTAGGATAACGGTTGCGCAGGTGTTCGATCTTGAGCATCTCTAATACATTGGAAACGGTAAGGACTTTGTTGGAGGTACTCCCCTTTTTGGGCTTCCCGTACATCACATTCTTCTCAACTGTCATGTGCGAAAAAAGAGCATAGTCCTGAAAAACATACCCTATGCGTCGCTTCCTGATAGGAACGTCCTGGCAACGCTCAGACGAGAAGACAGTCTTGCCATGGATATTAATTTCCCCCCAGGAAGGGGTCTGGAGACCCGCTACACATTGCAGGATTGTCGTCTTGCCAGCACCGGAAGGACCCACAAGTACAAGAATTCCATGACTCAAGGAGATATCCACATCAAGCTCGAAAGTGGGTAACTTTTTCCTAAAATGAGCCTTGAACATCATTCGCCACCTCCTCTTGAACCACGTTTTGATCCTTTTCCCCAGCGGTTCAGTCCATAAATTGCCAGAAAACTAAACACCGTCATAATCATAACCAATATGCTTGCTTGCCCTGTGTAACCCGCTTCATTGGCAAAGTAGATAGCAAGAGACATTGTTTGCGTCTTCCCAGGAATATTCCCAGCAATCATTAACGTCGCTCCAAATTCCCCCAGAGACCGAGCAAAGGCTAAGACTAAGCCCGCAATAATACCATTCAAAGCTAAAGGAAGGGTTATGGTGAAGAATACCCTTAGTTCTCTAGCCCCTAATGTACGCGCTGCCTTCTCAAGATTCTGATCAACACTCTCAATGGCAACCTTTACAGATTGATACATTAAAGGAAAGGCAACGACAGCGGCCGCTATTACTGCTCCAGCCAGGGTGAAGACAACTCTAGTATGAAACCATTGTTCAAGCAGCTTACCTAAAGGACCGTTCTTACCAAAAAATACAAGTAACATAAAACCGACCACCGAGGGGGGAAGTACCAGGGGCAAGGTGATAATTGACTCGACAACATCTTTGCCCAGGAACTCATGCTTAGCCATAAGGCCAGCTATTGGTATGGAACAGCAAGTGACAATAATTACGGAGGCAAAGGCAACTTTCAAAGACAAAATAATCGGAATAAAGCTAAACTCCATCGAACTCCTCCCGGAAACTAATTTATTTTGCTAATGTTTTAAAACCGTCTTTTACAAAGACTTTTTGAGCATCCGCACTCTGTAAGTACTTTAGGAAATCCTCGGCAGCTTGTTTGTTTTTAGTAGCTAAAATAACTGCTGCAGGGTAGACAATGGGCTTATGACTACTCTCTGGAACAACCACAACGACCTTAACTTTAGTTGACCCTTGAGCATCCGATCGGTATACAAATCCTGCATCCACATTCCCTGTTTCTACATAATTAAGAACCGAAGTCACATCCTTAGCCATCACCAACTTAGGCTGTAGTGAATCCCAAAGCTTGAGACTCGTTAGAGCATCTTGGGCATATTTCCCGGCGGGTACTGACGCAGGGGTTCCAATGCTAATCTGAGCAACGCTCGATTTGCTTAAATCGTCAAGCGACGTAACCTTGTTATTATCCTTCCCCGTAATAAGCACTAAATCATTTCCTAGTAAGTCGATTCTGCTGTCTTTCACCAGCAAATTCTTTTGTTCTAGGGCATCCACCTGTGTCTTTCCGGCCGAAATGAAAAGGTCCGCTGGGGCACCCTGTTCTATTTGTTGTTGGAGCGTACCTGAAGCTCCAAAACTAAAAGTCACTTTTACATCGGGTGTCTTCACGGCATAAGCTTTTTGAAGCTCAGTTAATGAATTTTGCAAACTAGCGGCGGCCGATACCAAGATTTCAGTAGGATTAGCCTGTGTGACGTTTGTTGATGACGGGGTAGAACCTCCTGAACTACAACCGACCAAAGATAGAATTAACAGAAAACTGAATATTAATAAACATGTAACTTTCTTCATTTATACTCCACCTCTCAAATTTTCCGAATATTTATATATAGTTAGCGCATGTTTTGGTTTATATAATTAACTCATCTACAGCTACAAGATTTCTTCCTACAGGCTATTTTCGATTCTAACAGAAGACCTGGCTATGGCAGAGTCCCAAATCAAAATTATTCGTTGTTATCATTTGCAATTTCCTCTTGTGTATAAGGTCATCTAAAAAGTCCGCCTGTGCTATTACTTCAAAATCGCCACCCAACCGATGATAATCATTTTTTAATATTTTCAAACAGATAGGACAGGTTGTAATAATTTTCTTAATCCCAGCATTTTCAAAGCAGCGAATGTTTCTTATGGCTAGCATTTTAAACAGAGTTTCATCCCCCAGCTTCCGTGTTTTTTCCCCACAGCACCATTCTTCCTCAATGACAGCAAAATTTACTCCTAAATTATTTAAAATACTCATAAAGCCAATTGCCGATCTATGAGCGGCTTCGTCAAAACGTGATTTGCAGCCCATAAAATAGCAATACTCCGCTTTAGGTTTTTCTTTAAAGGTTGGGATCTGCATTTCCTCTGCAAAGTTTATTCCCATATTCCGGTTACACCTCTTTTCTGATAATCGTTTTTTTGAAAAAAGTGTAACTCCAATGAATGCAAAATAATAAAAGTGTTAATGAAATGGCTTCGCTAATATAAAATTGAGCCGTTATCAAATAGTTTTCTGACAAATGAATCCACTCCTTTTCGAATGTGAAGGCATATCCGTTTCCGGGTACACCCTGAGGGCTTAAAGCCCTGGCCAGTGACCATAGATTTGTTCTTTAGGTCATTCTGGCTCGGAGATTAATTATTCAATTTTCCTAGATTTCGAAATACGGATGATGCGCTCACCTCGCATTAACAATGACTTCTTACCTTATGTTGCTATGGACAGTGGATAAAAAATAGAACTCCCTAAAAAGGGAGCCATGAATAAACTGGCGTCCCAGTCTAACATTGCTATTCCTTTTCAAAACGTGAAGGCATACCCGTTTCTGGGAACACCCTGAGGGCTTAAAGCCCTGGCCAGTGACCATAGCTATTCTCTTTAGGTCATACTGGCTCGGAAATTAATATTCAATTTTCCTAGACTTCAAAATATAGATGATCAAAGGTTCCTGCCTCATCCATTTGCGCGTAATAGCTTTCTGTAGGGGTGGCCGCCCCCCCTACTTAAGATTTCCGAAATCAACTCTCGATCATGGAGTAGGTTGATTAAGACGAGCCCCTCTTTGGTCTGAGTGGTAGCGGCTTTGGTAAGAATACTCAGAGCCCGATAAATAGGTGCATCCTGAATTTTCAATGTCTTAAATGTTTTCCGGTCCAATTCACTACTGACAGTCAACGAAGAGATAATGGTCATTCCAAGTCCCGCCGAGACAACTTGTTTAATCGCCTGAATACTTTCAAGTTCCATCGTTACATTCAATTGATTCAAATCAAAACCTCTCTCTTTAAGAGACATCTCCATCGCTTTGCGAGTCCCGGAACCTTCCCCTCGTGTTACTAGGCGCTCATTTGGGAGTTCCCCTAAGGTAATGCTATCTCTCGACGCCCAGGGGTGAAAATAGGGAATCACAACTACTAACTCGTCTTCCCAGAAATTTTCCAACTTAAGACCCTTGGGCTGAGGGGCTGTACCCTCGATCAAGCCTATGCGAAATTTTTTCTCTACAACATCTTGAGTAATCGACTCCGAAGTAGCGATCTTTACTTTGAAGTCCACATCGGGGTAGGTCTCATACAAATACTCCATAATATTAGGAAGAACATACTCCCCAATCGTTAAAGTAGCACCGATGTATATTAGCCTCCTCTGATCTTTTGCCAGAGCCCTTATCTCCTCTTTGACACTCGCTATAATATCTAAGATACTCTGAATACGTTCATAGAAAATTTCGCCCTCTTTAGTCAGTATTACCCCTTTATTGCTGCGGTCAAAAAAACGAGCACCATACTGGTTTTCCAGATTCTGAATCTGTATACTAATGCCGGGTTGACTCATGTTTAGCTTCTTAGCTGACAATGTGATATTTTGGGATTCTGCCACCTCTTTAAACATAAGAAATTGTTGTTCCATAATGATGCAGCTCTCTTCCGTGTACAACGTCTCTAATTTTGTATTACTATCCTGCGTCTTACTCCTCTTAGTTATGAAACAAAAAGGACTGTACAGGGTCTCCTTTTTTCAGGGTTCCGCCCTGAACTACCTTGCAGAAAAGTCCTTCATAAGGTAAAAGGGATATTCCCAGAGTTCGAGTCACAACGCTAGGGTGATCTTCCTTCCCGATCTGATAAACTTCTAGAATAACGTCATCACCCATTTTCAAACGATCACCAGCAACCATTTGAGACAAGTCTAGTCCTTCAATTAAAATGTTCTCAGCAAATTCGCCCGGCCCGACTTGAAGATTATTCTCCTCATTGGCTTTTAAAACGCTACCCCAGTTGAGGCATGTTATCTGCCGTCCCCATTCTCCAGCATGCCCATCATTTTCAATCCCATATAGGGTAACAACGGCTTCCACTACCTCTTTTTTCAGTTGCCCTCTCTCAGGACTAATACATATTGAATAAATACTGCCTTTTGCCATGAATATAACATCCCTTCTCAAAGTATTAGAGGGATTATATGGATTTCCTATGCGTTCTCGCCCCTCAATACATGTCCGCTTTTCCCACCGTTCTTTTCCAACAACTTAATTTCAACAATTTCCATCCATCTGTCCACGGCTTTACACATATCATAGATTGTGAGCAAAGCAATGCTTACTGCTGTAATTGCCTCCATCTCTATACCTGTTTTCCCGGTCGTTTTGGCCCAGGATTTCACGATTACCTCTGAGTTCTCTTGGTTAAAACTAAAGTTTATATCAACTGAAGTTAGATTTAGTGGGTGACACATCGGGATCAGAGTGGCAGTATGCTTGGCACCCATGATTCCTGCCACCTGAGCAACCGCCAAGACATCACCTTTTTTAATCACCCCGTTTTGTATGGCTTGCAGGGTTGCCGGCTGCATACGTATTTTCCCTTGAGCTACTGCCACCCTGTTTGTATCGTTCTTCTGAGTTATATCTACCATACGTGCGCGGCCTTCTTCATTCAGGTGTGTAAAGTCCATATTCATCCCCCTATCTGGAACATTTTACGACGATTTTCACTTCCCCAGCCTTCTTGCATCTGGTGTCTAGCTGGTTTCGCCTCTATGGCCTTGGTAAATAATTTAAGTAACTGTTCATCATTACTGCAATTTAGCAGGGCCAGTTTTAAATCGATTTCCTTACTATCATAAAGACAGCTTCTTAATCTACCGTCGGCTGTCAAACGAATTCGGTTACATTTATCGCAAAAATGATGACTGATAGGGCTTATTAAGCCTAATGAGCCTTTTCCACCAACAATATTGTAATATTTGGCTGGTCCAGAACCCATAATATCTTTACCGTTTGATAATTCATATTTTTGCTGTATTTTAGCTCTTATCTCGTCGATGCTTATAAACTTCTCTGGACTGTAAAACGATAGATCGCCTATAGGCATAAACTCAATAAAACGTACATGCAATGGATAGTCATAGGCCAGTTGGGCAATATCAAGGATTTCATCATCATTAAACCCTCTAATTGCTACTACGTTTAACTTTACAGGGTGCATCTCGAGTTCTAAGGCTTTGAAGATAGCACGCTTCACATCCGCTAATTGTCCCCCCCGGGTGATATAGCTAACTTTTTCATTTACCAAGGAATCAAGGCTAAAATTAACCCGTCTTAGACCTGCACTCTTTAAGTCTTCTGCCATATCTGCAAATAATATTCCGTTGGTGGTAATAGAGATATCATCAATTTCAGGCAACCCGGCAATATCTGCGATGAGTTTCACAATATTCTTCCTGACAAGGGGTTCTCCCCCGGTCAATCTCACTTTATGAAAGCCCAACTGAGTTGCTACCCTTACCAAGCGGAAAATTTGTTCCAGGGTCAATACTCGGTTATGACCAACGTCCTCGACGCCTTCTTCAGGCATACAGTACCTGCAGCGCAAATTGCACCGTTCAGTAAGTGAGATGCGCAAATAGTCTATTTGTCTGTTTTGACCGTCAATCATCATGTCATCCCCTTTTTTAAAACTTAGCTCTTCACTCTTATGTTCTTCCGCGCCGTGGTGGCTTCAATTTCATCAGGTACAATTCCCAAATTCAGAGCTTGAGCTCCCATCTCACTGCACCGTGCCATTAGTCCATAAAGGCTACTGTTGTAGATCTTCCCCGGTTGTAGTTTTTCTGATGGATCCAGTAGTTCATCTCCGGTACTCATAATAGCAATTTTAGCTTTAGCGTACACTGGCACTTGGCTGATACCTAATCCTGCCAGCAAGGCGACCAGAGGCGGTGTAATTAAACTCCCTTTATGGGCGACCACCTTACCTTCTTCAATGTCTTCTCCGGCCTTTATTACATTGTCTTGGGCTTTTATAGTTCGAAAAATCGATACATAATCTCCGTTTCTAACCACTTCCTCATGTTTTACGAGTGTGTTAGCTCCGTTAGGAATGGGAGAACCCGTCATCACTTTTATAGTGGTACCGGACACGACCTTTTCCTGAGCAATAAAACCAGCCCTGGTCTCCTCTATTACCCTAAGTCGAACTGGCGCAGAAGAATCTGCTTGACGAGTGTCACTAGCGATCAACGCATAGCCATCTAATGCCGACTTACTGAAGGGAGGAATACTGGTACCTGCTTTTATGTCCTGACTTAAAATTCTTCCGGATGCTTCTAACAACGATACCAGGCATTTTCCAACCGGTGTTATCCTATCTAGCAATAAATTTTGCGCTTCTTCCAACTGGATATTGTTCTTCATGCTTATACCTCCTATTACTTCTAAGCGCCGGTGCCGAATGTACAGACAGGGTAACTGCAGACCTTACAATTCAAGCAAAGCCCTCCCAAGCCGAGCTTGGCTACCATGGCTTTGTCAATCCGCTCGCCCACCAGAACCAAGGGAATCATTAGGTCAAATATGGTGGTCTTGTGATACATAACGCATCCAGGTAGTCCTAGGATAGTAACGTCTCCCAGGTAAGCCACCATCAACATAGCTCCCGGTAATACGGGCGCTCCATAGGTGACGATTTCAGCTCCAGCTTCACGGACAGAGCGGGGTGTAACATCGTCTGGGTCTACCGACATCCCCCCAGTCGTCAAAATTAACTCCGCGCCCTCTGCCTTTAAGCTGTGAATCGCTGCGGAAATCTGTTCCACATCATCAGGAACGATGATTTGTTCAAAAACTTCGCAACCGTAGGATTCTATCTTTTCCTTTACCACCGGTCCAAACTTATCTTCAATACGACCTGAATAAACCTCACTACCGGTGGTAATAATCCCCACCTTGAGCGAATGAAAGGGTTTTACTCTGATCGTCTCCTGTTCCTTACTCAAGTGCTCCACCATTTGAAGCTTACTTTCATCGATCACCAATGGCACCACTCGAATGCCCGCAATTATATCCCCTTTTATTACCGGTCTTCGATTGCTTCGGGTAGCGACCACCATATCTTCAATCATATTTACCTGTACCAGTAAATCTTCGTTGATCGTACACATACCATTAAAATCCGCAATCAAGCTCACTTTTCCTTCCTTGGGTTCAGTAAAGCTGATTCCTTTGCCGCCTAAGGCTCGACTGAGCCGAATGGCAGCATCATCTTCATGCACCTGGTCCTTTTTCACTGCCCAGACATAAATGTGAGATTTTCCCATATCAAGAAGCTCTGGAATGTCTTCTTCAGTTATTACCTGGCCCTTTTTAAAGGCAGGTCCCTTAGTTTTCCCAGGAACGATCTTGGTGAGATCGTGACACAAAACGGTTCCAACTGCATCTTCTACTCTTATTGCTTGCAACATGAGCACTCCCTTCCCTATTGTTTCATCCAAATTATTAGATTTGCTAAATTGCATATCCATAGATATAAATTAAATGCTTCTGTTTTCATAGAAATACAGAAGCATACTGAGTTGATTCTATGCTCTCCTTTCCATGACTGGAGGCTGCAAGATTTATCCTACAACCCTGTGGGCTAGAAGCCCAGGCCGCACTACCATAGTCTTACCTTAGGTAATCGGGCTCGGAGTTATATAATTGTCTGAATAACTTAGTTTTAAAATCTCACATCCACTGTGAGTAAACTAGAAGCTCTGGCTCCCTACAACTAGTTAATATGCAATAAACATGCCAAGAAGTAAAAAAGGCTCCCAAATAACAAAAAGCCCAATTTAGTGGACTTTTGAAGACTTAACAATGCCATTAATTTGAATAATTCGGTTTTATAATGATACAATCATTATCATATTGGGATTTTTCTGCCACCCTCTATTACATTCAACTCATAAAGCAAAACCTTTTAAATTTGGCTAATCTAGCGCAGCAACTGTACATTAATTTTCGTCAGACCTGAAAATGTCAAACAGGGGTATCTCTCCCCTGTTTGTTCCTAACCATTATTTAATATATCTAGTGTTTTATGCCAAATACCTATCAACTCTCTTAAAGCATCGTAATAACCGCATGCTTCAGCAAATATTGGGCTGCCTTATCTGCTTTTAAATCAAACAACACTTTTCCAAATAATGGACCAAGGTTCTCTCTTGCATTTTCTTTATCCATTCCGAGGCTGGTGGCGAAGGCCTCAATGCCACTATTTTCTTCCTCGTCACTCAACTCAAATCCCTTTTCTCGAATGATTTTATCCAAGATATAGCTTGATTTCGTAACATTTTTAGCATCTTCCCATATTTGCTTTTTAAGGGTCTGAACGTTACTATTTATCATCTGCAGATGCCCTTCAATGGTTCCCCCCTGGGATTTCACTTCATTTGAAAACTGTTCTAGCATCGCCTGGGCTTGTTCCATTACTACGGATTCAGGAACGGAAAATTCGTACATATCCGTTAAGGCTTTAACGACAGCTTGTTTCTCTGTATTTGAATAACGCAGGGAAGCCATCTCAAGCAGCTTCTTCTTAGCCTCTAAACGCAATTCTTCCAGGGTATTCACGTTTGCTATTTCCTGTGCAAATTGATCATTTAGTTCTCTGAATTGAATGTTTTCTACATTTTTTACAGTTACCATGAATTGAGCATTTTTACCAGCCAATTGAACCGCCAAGTGTTCTTTGGGTAAGGTGATTTCGACATTCAACTTGTCGCCTTTCTTTACACCCACCAATTTATCCTCGAAACCAAGAAAAAACGCGTCTGATCCAAGAATCAGTTTGAAATTTTCTTGCCCTTCAAAGGCATCGTCTTCTATTGTGGATTTATAATCAAAGGTTACTGTATCTCCAAGAGCCGCAGGTTCCTTCGATTTATCGATTACAATTTTATTTTTAGACTGCATGTCTTTCAAATACTTATTAATATCTATTTCAGTCACTTCATCAGCCTTTGGCAATTTGATTTCCAATCCTTCAAGCTTTGCAAGGGTAAACTCAGGCTTAACTGGCACACGTACCTTAACACTAATCGGTTCTCCTTTTATAATATAACCAACTTCAATATCAGGTTCACCAAAAGTTTTTAGTTCCAACTCCTTAATGGCAGCATAATATTCATCAGGCACTACAAAATCAATGGCATCTTGAAAAAGGACTTCTGGCCCATATTTCGATTCAATAATTGTTCGAGGTGCACTCCCATCCCGAAAACCAGGAATGTTATAATTCTTAACATTCTTTTTATATGATTCTTCAAGGCCTTTCTCAAATTTTCCTGCTTCAATTACAATCTCAAAGTAAGCTTCACTGTTTTCTACTTTCTCTAAGGTTACATTCATAAATTCATACTCCTCCTAATTAACTAATGACACAATTAGTAGATTTAGATTGTTCGGTGTTTCAACTGTATAGCCTTTTGAGGACACTGTCCGACACAGGTATAACAAGAGGTGCAATTTTCTATGCCAATGACGCTTGATTTCTTTTTCCCATTGATTTCAACCATCTCTAAAACGGACCCGGGGCAAAACGCTGCGCATAGCTCACATCCAATACAGCGATCGGTATCGATCAAGATCTCAACACTACCATCTTCTTGGACTCCAGGTATACCAACATTATCCATAATTGGGGGCATATAGATCTTATTTCGTTCTTCCGGAATACTCTTGACTGATAGCTTCTGGAGTGCATCTGTCACAGCCTCCAATTGCCCATACGGTATCGAAACATAAAGTTCAAAGTCATCGATCTCACTAGAAGCTCGCCCACCATAACAGCCAAAAGAAATATTCATTTCTCCACTTTTCATAACCTGGACGGTGAGGTCAGCACAAGCAGAGTTGTAACCTGAGGTTATAAAATTCTGCCGGTCTCCGCTGGAGTAAGTTTTAGCACAACAAAGCCACATCGCTTGTTCCGGCCACAGCGTAAAGATAACAACATCCGGTACAAATGTCGCTTTTTCAAGCGGTGCCAGTACTGTTGCCGTATGGCTCCCTGTTTCAAATTCTGGCCTGCTGGCAATCATCTTTTGAGCGCACTCGATATTTGGCAGTTTCTTGAAAAGTAAATATAATGCTCCAGATCTCAACTTCTCAGACATTTCCACCATTCCAAGAATACCCGACCCATCTGGGCAGGCGTGCTTGCGAGGTGGCATATACAGGCAGTTTCCCCTGCGAGCTGCAATGATGGACTGACAATATCGAAGTGGCATGGGGGGTTCCATCAGTCCTTTGGGTATTTCTTCTCCGGGTTTCATGAGCTTAACGGCTACCGGTGACCACCGTAGACCTAAAATTTCCTTCAACGATTTGGCCAATTGTTCCTTACCCATCTTAGCTATCTCCTTTACCTGTTCGGTCTGTCGTCATCATTTCCTAATCCTGCACTTCATCCTGTTCTGCAAACATTTGTGCTGCCTTATTTTTCGTTTCCGTGTAGTCTTCATCATAGTCTAGAAGAAGATTCAAGGCATGCCGGATAGACAGTTCAGACGGCTTGCGGGCAAAGTTTAATACACAGCTGAGGCAACTACTGGCAAGAATTGCAGCACCTGTACTGCTCGCTTCACTTAATCTGCTCTCGACTAGGTTGCAGGCCAATTCAGGACGGAAATGAGATATCTGCCCTCCGCTCCCACAACATAGTGTATTTTCCCGGTTATTAGACATCTCCACCAACTCATACCCAAAGGATTCGAGGGCACCACGGACTTGCTGCGCAAAGATTCCTTCACCCCGGTCAGGGCATGGATCATGGACTGTACACTGAGGTAAACTCTCTGGCGAATCTTTCTTGAAATCCAGCATCTCATAAACCGTGAGGATTTCAACTCCTGTCCCCTTTAACAAATCTCGAAGCAAGTAGTAGCAACTTGGGCAACTTACCACGAGCCTTTGTATTCCTCTTTGTTTTACTTCTTTTATAATTGTTTCTAAATATTTTTCAGCTCTGTCTATTAGTCCCATTTGATACAAGGGTTTACCGCAACAGCTCGTGAGCATCCCCTGACACCCATATTTCAATTGTATCTGACTGTAAATCTTCTTAGTCAGCCCTGGAGAGTAAGTCATCAAAGTACAACCGGGGAAAAAGCAGGTTCTAGAATCTAAATCAATGGTTATATCGCTATAATCAACTTCATAATAACGACGATACAGCTTCATGACGTTTTCTTCACAGTCGGGTAAAAAATAGTTGAAATCGTTCGGGTCAAGTTCTGCATTTCTTACTGCTTCAACTCGTCGGTCAACAAACATTTGCATAGGATTTAGATGAAGCGGGCATATGACTTCACACATACCACACTGCGCGCAACCGTACGCTTCCTCAAACGTTATCCCTCTATGGGCCATTTCAAGCGGTGAGACTCCCGTTTGGGCTAAGAAATTGCAAGCACCTGAACATAAACCGCATTCTGCACATTCCGCAATTATTTTGTGTGTTGATGTTTCTAAATTTAGTTGCATAATATTTTTCCCTTTATAGCCCTTACTATTACTTACCTAACGTTGTGGGGGCATGGCCGAAGACTCAATGCCCATTTCGTCGATTAGGAATTTTATCGTTCTAGTAGGTAAATCAATCGTCGCATCATATTTTTGTGCCAACTGTAGAGCCTTTAAGACAGGAATTTGGCTCGCCAGATCCAGTGGAATGTCGACATCCGGTACTGCTTCAACTAACCCAAACGGGATATTATGTGAGGATGTTTTCTGTACCAGAACATCAAGTGCAGTTATTCCGTCCTTGTTATAAAAAACCCCCTCGAAGTCAAAT
>Ga0209386_1000556_pt1 | contig 17904 bp, 13 predicted proteins | sample NGEPertwo_FD_184510 | JGI IMG/M metagenome (GOLD analysis project Ga0209386, IMG submission 184510) | Arctic peat soil microbial communities from the Barrow Environmental Observatory site, Barrow, Alaska, USA - NGEE Permafrost154B-two... | ecosystem: Environmental > Terrestrial > Soil > Wetlands...
ATCGTCCCCAGTCGTTGTGCTAGGGAGCAATGTGGATGTTAAATATACCACCGTAAAAGTTCCAGGCAAACTTTTGATTCCCAAAACTGCTCTTTTTCCCTATCAAGAAGGGGAGGCTGTCTGGGTAATTCAGCAAGGCAAGGCTAAAATTCAAGCCGTGAAAAAAGGTCAGGAAAATGATAGCCAAGTAATTATAGAGGAGGGATTGTCGGAGGGTGCGCTTATTCTTCGGGATCCTAATTTAAAGGATCTCAAAGAAGGCAAAGGCATAAAGGCAGAGGGCTAGATCACGTACTGCTAAAGGTACAACCTATGGGAACGTTATGGATTAAAACGTAAAAAATGTAGAAAGAAGTCGATAAATAGTTTGTCAGATATCCGATCAGGGAGACGTCTATAACATTAGAACTAAGGATATTGTGAATATCTAGTGTCTAAGCAGACAGGAAGAGAAGGTGGAAATAGTATGCAAAACAATTGGAGGCATATATTGGCTGTGATTGGAGTCGCCTTACTGCTGGTGCAGGTTATTCCCGGGTCAGTTGCACTTGCGGGAGAAAGCACTCCGTCGTCAACTACCCAGACTTTAGCTATGCCGGAAATCACGTTAGAAAAGGCTATACTTATTGTGAAAACCAACTTCGATGTGCCTATTGAATACACGGACTTTAATTCTTCATACAATACGAACGGTGATCGCCAGGTTTGGTCTTTGCGCTGGAATGGCACGGCGGGACGACAGGGGGAACTGGCAGCTGAAGTCAGTGCCACAAATGGTGATATATTGAGTATGTACACATGGAAAAGTGATGGTCAATCCAGTCATAGCGGGATACTTCCTACGATCACTAAATCAAAGGCCCAAGAAATCACTGCTGATTTATTGACTCGTCTTTTGGGCGAACGCGCTGGACAGTTACGACCAATTTCCAGCGATCAAGTGGTGGTACCACTGGGTAATAACGGACCAATTAACTATGCTCTTCAATACCAAAGGGTTATTAACGATTTGCCCTTTCTCAGCAATGGAGTCAAGGTGCAGGTATCTGGTACCGATGGGCACATTACCTCGTATAATCTCAATTGGAGTGAGGTGAAAGCACCTGAGGTTAAGGGTGTAATCAACGTTGCTCAGGCACAAAAGGCTTTCGCAACGGCACCCTTTTTTAAACTTAAATATTGGGTTGCTAATTCCTATAGAACGTTGGCTGTGGGACAAAAGAAAGAAGCTAAGCTCGTTTACGAGTTAGCCGGGCAAAGCGGGGGCGCAATCGATGCCTTAACCGGCTTGCCTCTTCAGCTTGCTCTAGGAGATTCACTGGCAATCGATTTGTCAGGAAGTGGTGGAATGGGTGCTAAGGGGAGTGGGGGCAGCCCGAGCTCCAATGATGTAGCAGTCGTAATAACTCCTCAGGAACAACAAGAAGTAGAAAAAACTGCTTTGTTGCTGAAACGAGATGAGGCAATTGCTGCAGTAAAGCGCTGGATTGGAATTCCGGATAACCTAACGTTACGCAGCGCAAATCTGGGTACTGATTGGCGTAATACCGATCAACGAGTCTGGAACTTTGACTGGAACGCTACGGGGGCGAAAGATGGACAAGGTGCGCAATCACTAAGTGCCAGAGTTAGTGCCACAACGGGCGAGCTCTTGGGTTTTAACCTTTATTATGCGCAAGCCGAGAAAACCAAGGTTAAGCTAGACCGGGCTGAAATGCAAACGACCGCGGAGGAATTTCTGAAGAAAGTCCAGCCAGATCGATTTAGCCAGTCGACTTTGGACATCGAAAATAACTTTAATGCCAAAATAGGAACAGAACCTTGGAATATACAAGGGTTCTCTTATCACAGAGTGGCAAATGGAGTAGATTTCCTGGATAATGGTATGACAGTCAGTGTGGCTCCTCAGTCAGGTCTTGTCACTAGTTATGAACTCAACTGGTCGGAGTTCAATTTACCGAGTGTTTCCGGCATTCTCAGTAAGGATAAGGCGGCAGAGCTATTTCTCAAGGCACGCCCTATGACGCTAGCTTATGTCCGTATCTATACTAATGGATTGCCGGGGAATAATTTGCGTTTAGTTTATCTTCCATTTAATCAAGATACTAGTATTCCTCTCTCCAATATCTTAGACGCTAAAACAGGAGAACTACTTGATTACCAGGGTCAGCCGCTGGAGAAAGGCCCAAAACCCTATCACTTTACCGATCTGACTGGAGTTAATGGAGCGCAAGAGATTGCTGCTCTTGGGGAGGCTGGGTTATTCGGTGAGTTTGGCGGTAAATTTAAACCTCAAGAAAAGATGAGTATAACTCCACTGTTGAGGGCGATGTATCTTAGTCGGTTTGGTTTGTGGGGTAATACTGGGCTGACAGACGCAGAGATTATAATCAAAGCTAAAGAGCAAGGTTGGTTGAAAGAGAATCTTCAACCTGGGGATCAGGTGGATCGTGAGCTGTTGGCAAAAGTGCTAGTTCGTTATGTTCAGCTAAATAAGGTGGCTGAGCTGAAAGACATTTACAAGGTTAATTTCCAAGATGCTGCTGATATTGATCCCGATGCGTTAGGATATATAGCTCTGGCCAATAGTACTGGTATACTAAAGGTAGAAGGCCAGATTCTGGCCCCACGTGACAATGTTATCCGAGCAGAAGCTGCCACCGCTCTCTTTAGAGCTCTGGGTTGGCATAGTTAATTAAGACGACTTGTGGTAAAATATCATGTTAAATTGTAGTAGTAATAGGAGAGATTATAATGGATAGCCCTCGTAGAGCTCTAGTTCTTCTTAGTGGTGGAATTGATAGTACAATCTGTGCAGTTTTAGCTTGTAGAGAATTTGGACCAGAAAATGTTGTGGCACTAAGCTTATTCTATGGGCAGAAAAACGCTAAAGAGATTGAAGCAGCAAGAGACGTGACGCAGCATTTAGGTATCAATGATCACATGATCCAACAACTTCCTAATATCTTCCAAGGGGGAGGGTCTACTCTTGTTGACCCTGATAAGGCAAATCCGGCGACAACCTATGAAGAACTTAGTACAAGCCAAGGTGTATCCCCGACTTACGTGCCGTTCCGTAATGCGAATTTGCTATCGATAGCCACGTCAATTTCGCTAGTAAAAGGTGTAGCTGAGATTTACTATGGAGCGAATTCCGAAGACGGGAGGAACTGGGCCTATCCAGACTGCACTCCTGAATTTAATGGGGCCATGGCCAATGCAATATATATCGGTTCTTATATGAAAGTTCGCCTTATAACACCACTGCAATGGCTCATTAAAAGTGAGGTAATCGCCCTAGGTGAAAAAATTAGCACTCCCTTTGAGTTAACTTGGAGTTGTTATAATGGCAACGAGAGAGCCTGTGGTGTATGTTCAGCTTGTGTGGCACGGCTCCATGCCTTTGAAAAAAATGGATTAATCGATCCAATTAACTACGAAACTAAGTAACCCGGGAAAATTTATCCACCGTAAGTATTTATTGTATATTTCTAAAATAGGTAATATAATAATGATAGTTCAGTAATGAGCCGTGAAGCTTTCTGGGGATGTCTATCTCTAGGAAGCTTTTTCTTGGTGTCGGAAGGGGATGGTGAATGGGACGAATAGAGGATCATACAAAGAATTTGCAGAAGAGGTCTCAAGACTAAGAAAAGTAAAACCTCGTTCTACAAAAAACATACTATTCATGGTGGAGTTTTACCTCGATATGAAGTACAGTTGAACTATTCAGACGCATAGCGTGACTGATCGCCCACTTCTTAGGTTGGAGATCGACGACTGTGAGCTAGATGGAAAAAGAGAAGATAGTAGGAGGAAAAAGCATGAATTTCAAACGGAGAAGCTCAATTCTAATTACCTTGTTGGTATCGTTAGTATTAGTTATCTCGGGCTGTGGTACTAAGGCGCCAGCAGCCAAGGACAAAATCAAGGTGGCCTTTGTGTACGTAGGACCGGTCGGTGACGCGGGTTGGACCACATCCCATGACGCCGGGCGTGAGTACATGGTGAAAAAAATGCCCAACGTGGAAACAACAATTATGGAATCAGTTCCTGAGGGAGCAGATGCAGAGCGTGTCATTACCCAACTTGCTGAAAAAGGCAACAAAGTGATCTTTGCGACTAGTTTCGGTTTTATGGATCCAACCATCAATGTCGCTAAAAAATACCCTGACGTTACGTTTATGCACAACTCAGGTTATAAGACCGCAGACAACGTGGGAACTTATTTCGGCCGCATGTACCAGGCCCGTTATCTATCAGGTATTGTGGCAGGTAAAACCACGAAGACCAACACCATCGGTTATGTTGCGGCTATGCAGATTCCGGAAGTTATCCGCGGCATTAATGCTTTTACCCAAGGGGTGCGTTCTGTCAATCCAACAGCTAAAGTAAAGGTCGTTTGGACCAATACTTGGTATGATCCTGCGGCTGAAAAAGCAGCAGGGAAAAGCCTGCTAGAAGCAGGGGCTGACGTAATTGCCCAGCACCAGGATACACCTGGCCCTATACAGGCAGCGGAAGAAGCTGGCAAATTCGGTATTGGTTACAACACCGATATGGCGAAGATGGCACCCAAGGCTGTACTGACCTCCGCGATTTGGAACTGGGGTCCCTTCTATGTGAAGACGGTACAATCAGTCATCGACAAAACCTGGAAAAATGATCAATACTGGGGTCCTATCAGCGACGGTATTGTTGATTTGGCACCTTACGGTCCTATGGTCACAGAGGACACCAAGAAACTAGTTGCAGATGCCAAGGCAAAGTTAGTCGACAAATCATGGGATGTTTTTACCGGTCCCATCAAAGACCAAGCAGGAACCGTTAAAGTTCCCGCCGGTCAAGTAATGACTGATAAAGATATGCGCGAATTTAACTGGTTTGTAGAAGGAGTAGAGGGCACTATTAAGAAATAGGTAGTTATTTAGAGATTACGTTTTGAGATGTGGATACATCCTCAAAACGTAATCTCCAACTGTTTTTATAACGTAGGGTCACCAGGTATCGTGCCCCTAATACTCCAGAAAATGTTTGTGAATTGAGGGGACCAGAAATGAACCAAGTAATTGTCCAATTACAAGGAATTGTCAAGAAATTTCCTGGAGTGCTGGCGAATGACCATGTTGACTTGGATATTTACGCTGGAGAAATTCATGCTATATTAGGAGAAAATGGGTCAGGGAAGAGCACCCTGATGTCGGTATTAGCAGGTCTTTACAAGCCAGATGAGGGTAAGATTCTGGTGAATGGGGTTGAGAAAAAATTCCGCTCCCCTAGGGACGCTATTGACAGTGGTATCGGCATGGTCCACCAACACTTTAAACTGGTGGAACCTTTCACGGTGGCTGAAAACATTACGTTAGGTGAAAAACAGACTATATTTGGTCTATCAGGCAAAAAACTTAAAGCTAGTATTAACGAGTTGGGCAAAAAATATGGTCTGGAGATTAATCTGAACGCTAAAGTTTGGCAACTTTCGGTAGGAGAGAAGCAGAGGGTAGAAATTGTCCGGATGCTTTATCGTGGTTCTCAGGTCTTGATTTTGGATGAACCTACCGCTGTGCTTACCCCCCAGGAAGCCGCTGAACTGTTCAGAAATTTACATAGAATGGCCTCCGCAGGTTGTGCGGTGGTGCTTATTACCCATAAATTAAATGAAGTTAAGGCGGTTGCCGACAGAGTTACCGTGCTGCGGCAGGGAAAACTAGTAGGAGTCTTGCAAAAAGATCAGATCAATCCCAAAGAGATGGTGCGCTTAATGGTGGGCAGGCCTGTGACCATGCAGTATGACCGGGAGTTGGCGGTGGCGGGCGAGGTCTTGCTGGAACTAGATAAGGTGAACGCCTTCAATGATATGGGTCTTCCCTGCTTGCGCGACCTATCCCTTACTGTACGGGAAGGAGAAATTCTCGGACTGGCGGGCGTGTCAGGAAATGGCCAACGGGAACTTGCCGAAGTAATCGCGGGTTTGCGCCGAGTTGAAAGTGGGAAAATCCTCTTAAACGACCGAAATATAAGCAATCTCTCTCCCTGTGAGATTATCGACCTAGGGGTTGCTTATGTTCCGGAAGATCGTCTGGGAATGGGACTGGTGCCGGAACTAAATGCGATGGAAAATCTCATCCTAAAAAGCTATCGTCAGCCTGAGTTCTCGGGGCGCTGGTTCTTAAAACCACAAGCCATTAAGCAAAATGCTGAAGCCTTGATTAGTCAGTACCAAGTCAATGTAACTAGTCTCACTCAGCCTGTAAAGGTGCTCTCTGGGGGCAACCTGCAAAAGCTGTTACTGGCGAGGGAAATCTCCAGTTCACCCAAATTAATGGTGGTGATCTACCCGGCGCGGGGATTGGATATCGGCGCCACCGAAGCCGTGCATAAATTGCTGCTTAAATTGAAGATCCGTAAAACAGCTATCCTGCTGATCTCAGAGGATCTTGATGAACTCTTTAGATTAGCAGATCGCATTGGGGTAGTGTATAGCGGTCAATTAACAGGGGACTTTCCAGTTGAGCAGGCTGACTTGGAAGAAGTGGGACTCCTTATGACAGGCGCTCACTCAGCCAGAGAAAGGGTGAATGACAATGAACCGGCCCACACTTAAATTAGAAAAACGCTTAGCACCTTCGCCGGTGATGGTTTTTATCATTCCCCTAATATCGGTGCTGCTGGCGCTGTTGCTGGGAGGAATCTTCCTATCCCTGACTGGACAGAACCCGCTCGCGGTGTATGCAATTATGTTTACGGACAGTTTGGGCTCAAAATATGGTTTCACGGAGACTATTGTCAAGGCAATTCCGCTGTCTTTGACCGCCTTGGGTGTTGCAGTGGCTTTTAAGATGAAGTTATGGAACATTGGCGCAGAGGGGCAGCTCTACATGGGGGCGATGGGGGCAAGCTGGCTACCTTTAACTTACCCCGCCTTACCCGTCTACTTAATGATACCAGGAATGGTCGTCCTCGGTATGATTGCAGGGGGACTGTGGGCTTTTCTAACTGCGATTCCGAGAGCGATTTGGAAGGTCAATGAAATCATTACTACCTTGATGCTTAATTACGTGGCCATACTGTGGGTAGACTTTCTGGTCTTCGGACCTTGGAGGGATCCCTTGGGATCCAACTTTCCGATAACCGCGCCTTTTCCAGAGGCTGCCAGGTTGCCTGAAATGTTTAATTCTCGAATTCATGCTGGTCTGTTCTTTGCCTTAGCGTTGGCAGTCATTCTGACGATCGTTTTCAAGTATTCCCGCTGGGGGTACAGTATTAACGTCATCGGCTCAAGTGAGCGTGCGGCGAGTTATGCTGGGATGAACATTAAACGAAATATTTTATGGGTGATGTTTCTCAGCGGTGCGATCTCAGGACTGGCAGGTATGGCCGAGGTCAGTGGAATCATCGGCAGACTACAACATGGAATAAGCCCAGGGTACGGATACACAGCCATTATCGTGGCGTGGCTTAGTAAACTCAATCCTTTGGCGATCCTCATAGTCTCAGTTCTGTTCGGGGCATTACAAGTGGGAGGCTACGCTGCCCAAGTAGAGGGTGTCCCGGCTGCCGTAGCAACAATGCTGCAAGGAATGATTCTATTCTTTGTTCTTGGTGGAGAAGTCCTTACAAACTACCGGGTAGTACTGGTGAGGCAGAAAGGGGAGGAATTGAGAAAATGAGCATCCAAGAATTCTTAATCCCTTTATTGGCTGCGGCCGTTATTGCTGGCACACCGATACTTTATGCTGCCCTAGGTGAACTAATCACAGAACGTGCTGGGATCATTAATTTGGGCGTTGAAGGAATGATGCTGATGGGTGCTGTGTCAGGATTTATGGCGGCGGTATCTACCAGCAACCCTTGGATTGGCTTGCTGGCTGCGATGCTGGCAGGAGGATCGCTCGCTTTCGTTCATGCCTTTTTGACCATAACCTTACGCGCTAACCAAGTCGTCACGGGTCTGGCGTTAACTATATTTGGCACAGGGTTTAGCGGTTATCTCGGAAAAGCTTATATAGGCATACCTGTATCTAAGCCATTTACCGCGACTCCCCTTGGACCACTAGCAGACATACCTTTTATTGGTCCAGTCTTTTTCCAGCAGGACGTTTTGGTGTATATCAGTTATGTTTTGGTGATCGTTATATGGTATTTCTTGTATCATACCAGAACTGGATTAAATCTCAGAGCGTTGGGAGAGAATCCGGCAGCTATGGATGCCCTGGGGATCAATGTTTTTCGCTTGCGCTATATCTACGTCGTGATTGGCGGCATGTTAGGTGGAGTAGGGGGTGCCTATTTATCCTTGGCCTATGCCCCGAGTTGGTTGGAAAATATGACCGCAGGTCGCGGCTGGATTGCAGTTGCTTTGGTCATTTTTGCGCTTTGGAACCCGTGGCGCGCTTTGATGGGAGCCTACTTGTTTGGGGGAATTGATGCCCTTGGGTTCCGTCTGCAGGTGTTAGGTGTTCAAGTTTCACCCTTTTTCTTAAAAATGTTGCCCTACTTGTTTACAGTTTTGATCCTGGTGGTGGTGGTTGCTCGCCGTAAAGGGCGTTTAGCCACTCCAGGGGCTTTGGGTCTGCCGTATGACAGGGAGGAAAGGTAGCTAGTTTGGAAAGTTCATCTAGTGAAGAAGGACTACTTCAGGCAAATAGACCCCACATCTGAGTGATGTGGGGTCTATTTGCCTGAAATTTTGCCATCAAAAATTGTTAAAAGAATAATTCAAAAAAATTAGACTTTTAAGAAGGATAATTAAGAAAAAAGTAGAATATATAATCCAAGGTCATGAACAGAGTTTTCATATATGAATTATATTTGAGGAGTGAAAAAAAAGTCAGACTGACTTCCTTAGAACAATGCTAAAAGCCGCCAATTTGGCCAGATAATGTGGTTATTGTTATCCCTCTCTAAAGAAACAAACATTACGATTAATGATTCATAATAAAATGAATAAAATTAATTGCTTGAAAAATCAATATTTAGAAGGATAATTAAAAAGAACATCGAATATATAAACAAGAGCATGAACCGAGTTCTCATGTATGAAACAAAATTATGCTAAAATTCCTTAGTCCATCATGGGGAAACACTCGACTCGGGAGCTAATTACAAGGAAAGGGAGGGGACACCAGAAACGATCAATGAGACCGTGCAAAGAGGAACATCTTATCTCAGAGGGGAGCTTGCTATGGAAAAGAATGAAGGTTTATTAGGTCAGACGATGAAAATATTATTAAAACTGTTAAACATTATTCTAGCTATGATATTGGCGTTTATGGTTATTATAGTTTTTTCTAATGTTATTGGACGTTACTTCTTAGAGAGTTCGTTAGCTTGGTCTGAAGAAGTATCACGCTTTCTATTTATCTGGATGGTATTTCTAGGAGCAGTCCTTGCGTACATTAATGATGAACATTTAGCCCTTGATCTACTGGTTAAAGTCTTGCCACTAAAAATTTCACAGATACTAGCGGTGGTAGCAGATCTCTTAGTGATTTATGCAATAAGTTTAATCACCCTAGGTGGATATATGATAACGATGGAAAATTGGAAGTGGTTGTCCCCTGCGGCAGAGATTCCATATGGGTATGTCTATATGATTGTTCCCTTTACTGGCGCAATTCTTATTATCCAAGCGGTGTTTAAAACAATCCAGCATATCAAAGCAGTTTTAAACACCAAGAAGTCTATCAATAATGAGGTCGCGAAACCTTCAGAAATGATTTAGAAAGGAGGAACCTAATGTTAGCTGCATTTCTTTTGGGCTTATTTGGTTTCATTTTGCTCAACATTCCAATTGCTTTTGCGTTGGTTCTGACGACAGTAGTGCTGATGCTCCTCTTATCGGGGGATGTATCCGCCCCTATTATTGCTCAAAGTATTATTCGTGGTGTAGACAGCTTTCCCCTAATGGCCATCCCGTTCTTTATTCTCGCTGGAGAAATAATGAATGAAGGTGGGATCTCGAGGCGAATTGTGGAATTTGCGAGAGCTCTCATCGGCCATGTGACGGGTGGTTTAGGATATGTAGGAGTTGTTGCAAGCATGCTTTTTGCTGGAGTATCCGGCTCGGCGGTAGCAGACACTTCGGCAATTGGCTCTATCCTTTTGCCCATTATGGATAAAGAAGGGTACAAGAAAACAACTAGCACCGCGTTGGTCGCTGCAGCCGGTACCATTGGACCTATAATTCCGCCTAGTATCCCCATGATCATATTTGGTGTGATCGGTGGAGTTTCAGTCGTTAAAATGTTCCTTGGGGGAATTGTGCCTGGGATGCTCATTGGAATTGGTCTTATGACGGTTTGGTATTTTCATGCAAAAAAACAAGGCTATAAATCGAATAGTAGAGCTACTTTAAGAGAGGTGGTGAGTGCAGGAAAGAGTGCATTCTGGGCCTTGATCTTACCAGTCATCATCTTGGGCGGCATTATTTCCGGTATTTATACTCCCACTGAAGCGGGGGTCATTGCGGTGGTTTACGCTGTTCTTATTGGAAAATTTGCTTATAAAGAATTAAAACTGAAACGTATGCCAATGATTTTAACATCTTCTGCCAAAAGTTCGGCGGTTGTTCTACTTTTATGTGGCGCAGCGATGTCTGCCGCTTATCTCATCACTACGGCTCAAATTCCTAGCTTATTAACCCAGACCCTACTAGAATGGTCTAATAATAATGTATATATTGTTATGTTTTTAATTAATATCCTCTTGCTCTTGGTGGGCATGGTCATGGATTTAACACCGGCGTTACTGATTTTAGGGCCCATGTTGTTACCTATCGCCACAGGATTTGGTCTGGACCCTGTGTATTTTGGAGTCGTTATGGTGGTTAATCTATGTATTGGGTTAATCACGCCACCTGTTGGAACGGTGCTTTACGTGGTCTGCGGAATATCTAAGATATCCATCGGAGACCTGATTAAGCCCGTCTTACCCTTTGTCGCGGTGATGGTCGTTGTTCTAGCTATGATCACTTATCTGCCTGGACTTGTTACGTTTATTCCTAATTTGGTGAATAGGTAGCGAATCGTAGTGTTAAACTGTATTCTTCTTGAAAGAAAAACAAAATCTTTCAAAGAGAAATAAAAAGCTTGAAAGAGAAATCTTTTAAGCATCTAAAATTAGGGAGGAAAGATTTGATGATTAAGAGAAGAAAAGGATTGGCGACGTTGCTTACAGGTTTAATGGTAGCAACACTGGTAACGGGGTGTGGTCTGTCCTCGGCAAAGCCGGACCCAAAGACTGCAGCAACACCAACTGCACCAACGTCTGCGAATGCCAAGGTAATCAAGGTGAGCATTGGGGTTAACGAAGTGAGCCCACTCTATCTAGGGATGAAAAAGTTCGGGGACCTCGTTAAAGAAGGAACTAAAGGTAAATACGAGATTCAGCTTTATGCTAATGCTCAACTTGGGGATGACATTAAAGCCACTGAATCGGTTCGTATGGGTACGCTAGAAATGACTCCACCTTCAACCTCGGCGTTGACCGGGATTGACAATAAGTTAATGGTTTTTGACTTGCCGTTTCTATTTCCCAATGCTGAAGTTGCCGATAAGGTCTTGGACGGGCCAATCGGTCAAAATATCTTAGATGGATTGAGCGCGAAAGGGTTAAAAGGGCTCGCTTACATGGAAAATGGATTCAGGGACGTGACAAACAGTGTTCGTGAAATAAAATCTCCTGCTGATTTGAAAGGACTAAAGATCCGTACAATGGAAAACCCGATGCACTTAGCTGCTTGGAAGGCTATGGGGGCGAATCCGACACCAATGCCTTTCAGCGAAGTTTTCACAGCAATGCAGCAGAAAACAATCGATGGACAAGAAAATCCTATTCCAACGATTTATCTACAGAAATTCAATGAAGTACAAAAATATGCAACCATATCCAATCATGTCTATACGCCTTTCATTGTGCTATTTAGCCAAAAAATTTGGGATGCCATGCCTAAAGAAGATCAGGCTATTTTCCAACAAGCGGCACTTGAAGCGAAAGACTATCAAAGAAAAGTTAGCCGTGACATGGTTAAGGACCAAGTCGGTAAGTTGCGTACTGCAGGAATGACCGTAACAGAATTAACTCCAGCCCAATTGAAAGTATTCCAAGATGCAACTAAACCAGTTTATGATCAATTTGCGGATAAAATTGGGAAGGACCTAGTCAAAAAAGTTACTGACGAAGTTGAAAAACTTAGTAAATAAGCCTTTCACTATTGGGATAAGGCTGTGATCACGTTATGGGGTGCAAAAAAGCAGCCGTACTACTTCGGTGGTAGTTGCGGTTTTGTACCCCTCTGTAGCTAAAATGAAGAGTCAAATGAATTTGATTATTAGCGGAGTTACTAATCTCTGTGTGATAGATAATGCTTTAGTTGGGAGGGAAATAAATGGATAAGAAGATACTGGACAAATTAAGGCGCCACGCTGCTTTTTGGCGTGGAGAAATAACAGAAAGACCGATGATAGGGTTTCAAATAGGGAGCTATTTTATGGCACAACGGTATCAAGCAGCTGCACCACTGCTTCAACCTGGCAAGCTGATTACTCCAGAAATGCTTGATCCACGAGAGTTCTTAGCGGATTATGAACGGCAGTATCAATATACGCTCGACATAGGGCAGGATGCTTTCTATGCAGCAGAACCTTATACTGGGATTCCCTGGATGGAGGGGATACTGGGATGTCCAATCAGCGCAACCGCTGAAAGTATGTGGGCTGAACATTGGCTTGAAGACTGGGCAGATATGGATAATGTGAAATTTGATATGAACAATCCTTGGTTTAGAAAATTTATCCAGTTTGTGGACGTACTAGCTGAATACTCTAAAGGGCGGTTTCCGATAGCACAGCCTATTCTTCGTGGACCATCAGATATGGTTGGAGCTCTTATAGGCCAATCTCGATTGCCCTTAGAGGTCTATGATAATCCTGAACTAGTTAAGCGCTTAGCCAATATAGTTACCGATGCCTTTATTCAAGTCGTTGATGCGCTGCAACACCATGCTCCTGCTTTTCAGGGAGGATATTCGATAGGCTTCTATCATTTGTGGGCTCCAGAACACGTGATTTGGTATCAGGAGGATCTCTCGGCAATACTGTCTCCAACGTTATTCAGAGACCTCTTCCTGGATTGCGGAGTGAAGATTTCACAGTATTCTTCCTATAATGCCCTTCATGTCCATCCTTCCTCCTTCTTTATGCTAGACGACTTTCTGAAAATAGAACCTTTAAAGGTGATTCAGATCAATAAAGATGTTGGAGGCCCATCAATTCCAGAAATGTTACCGGAGTTTAAGAAAGTAATAGAATCTGGCAAGAAATTAATTATTTGGGGCTCTTTGGATGAAGAAGACCTTTTGGCAGTAGTTAATGAGTTGCCCAAGCATTCCATCTATATTGATATTGTCGCCGAAACGGTAGATGAAGGTAAAAAAATAATGGAATATGCTCGTGAACTTGGAGCCAGCAAATGATAATTTAGCACAGGAGATGACAACAAATGGGTAAAGAGTCATATCATCCTAAATCTACTGCAGCCAGAGAGCTTTGGTCCCAATTTGATGCTTTGCAACTGGGTATGGACTGGGATGAAGAAGATCTCAAAAAGCCTCAAATTCTGATCGAGGATGTATTTGGAGATAGCCATCCTGGCAGCTCTCATTTGGATCGCTTGACCGAACAAGTGAGCATTGGTATTTACGAAAAAGGTGGACGTCCTGCAAAATACCATGTGTCCGACGTTTGTGATGGTTGTGCCCAGGGACATGCTGGCATGAATTTTGTGCTCGCATCAAGAGAAGTTATGTGTGACATGATCGAGATCCATGCTTCATTTGTTCCTTGGGATGGGTTAGTATTGATCTCCTCTTGTGATAAAGCGATCCCAGCCCATTTAAAGGCCGCTGCCCGCTTAGACTTGCCTACTATCTTTGTTCCGGGCGGGAGCATGCGGCCGGCACCCTATATGTCTACTTCTATTAAAGCCGGCGAGATTTCCTTGCGCCAAAAAAGAGAAGGGATTTCGGAGACCGAAGTAAGACACTTTAAGTTAACAGGTTGCCCTTCTGTAGGGGCATGTCAATTTTTAGGGACGGCAAGTACGATGCAATCCATGGCAGAGGCACTTGGTTTAGCCTTACCTGGGAGTGCCTTGGTTCCGGCTACGATGCGTGATATAACGGCGATGGCCAGGGCAGCTGGACGTCAAGTTTCAAATCTTATATCTCTTAATCTAACGGCGCGTAAAATACTGACACCGGAAGCCTTTAATAACGCTATAAAAATTCATGCAGCCATAGGTGGTTCGACGAATGCCATGCTGCATTTGCCAGCCATAGCTCGTGAGATGGGTCTAATATTAGAACCAGAAATGTTTGACGAGATTAATCACAAGATTCCGCATATAGCTAACATTTATCCTAGTGGACACTATCCGACAGAAGCCTTCTGGTTTGCCGGTGGAATTCCTAGGATCCAATGGTTACTACGCAACTATCTTGATCTCGATGTTATCACTGTCACGGGCAAAACCTTACGGGAAAATCTTAACCAGCTGAACGAGGAAGGTTACTTCGAACGATTGGAAGGATATTTGGCGAATTACGGACTTAAAAGGGAACAGGTTATTAAACCTGTCGAGGAGACTACGGAGATTGGATCAATCGCTCTTCTCAAAGGTAACCTGGCTCCAGAAGGGGCGGTCATTAAATATGCGTCTGTCGTCGAAGAAATGATGACTCATACTGGCCCAGCCAAAGTATTTGATTCAGAAGAAGAATGTCATCAGGCCATTGTTGATAGCCAAATAGAGCCAGGTATGGTTCTTATTATCCGCTATGAGGGGCCTCGTGGCTCAGGAATGCCTGAGATGGCAATGACAGCTGAAGCCTTAATGTGTGATCCGTTATTAAACAATTCAGTGGTGCTCATGACCGATGGCCGTTATTCTGGTGCCACACGCGGGCCTTGTATAGGCCATGTTTCGCCTGAAGCTGCTATTGGTGGTCCTATCGCTCTGATTGAAGATAACGATATGATTGAGGTGAATATTCCGGAGCGAGTTCTCCAAGTGATCGGAATCAAAGGTCAGCTTATGAAGCCCGAGGAAATTGATGCAGTACTTCAAGAACGGAGGGGCCGTTGGAAACTTCCCAAACGCGAACCCAGAAGCGGCGTTTTCAGGCGTTATACAGAACGAGCTTTATCAGCGATGTTGGGAGCCTGTCTCGAGTAGGATGAAGAACATTGATAGTTGTGGATAGGAGGAAATGTATTGATGGGTAGTATCATTGAACAAATTAGGGACATGACAATTCAAGGGAAGAACAACAGGGTAGTAGAATTAGTCAACCAAGCTTTGGCAGAGAACGTAGGAGTTCATGAGATTTTACAAGATGGGCTGATTGCAGCCATGGGTATAGTTGGAGATCAGTTTAATGACCATAAAATATATGTCCCAGAGATGTTGATTGCAGCGCGTGCTATGCAAGCAGGTTTGAAGATTGTCAAGCCTCATTTGGCCGGTGAAGAAATAAAAGGTTTAGCAACTATAGTTTTAGGTACGGTTAAAGGAGATATGCACGACATCGGGAAAAACCTAGTGGGAATGATGTTAGAAGGTGCAGGCTGCGTGGTTATTGATCTAGGGGTTGATGTATCAGTAGAGCAGTTTATTGAGGCCGTGAGACAGTATAATCCACAATTCCTTTGTCTTTCTGCTCTGCTTACCACTACTATGCCAGGAATGGGATCTATGATTCATAAATTAGAAGATTTAGGACTGAGAGATACAGTTAAAGTCCTAGTTGGAGGAGCACCGGTAACACAGAAATTTGCGGATGAGATTGGAGCAGACGGCTACGCTGATAATGCCAGTTCGGCAGTGGATCAGGTTAAGGCGTTGTTAAAAGTTGAATACATTAATGTTCTAGACGAAATTAATGTATAATGTTATGTGTTAAAGAGCACAAGGAGGAAAACACGATGGCCGTAAAATCCGCAGCACGAGTAATGGATGTGCTGGATGTCCTGAGAAATCATCCGGATGGAATGACGTTACAGGAACTTTGTAACGAACTCAATATTCCTAAAAGCAGTATGCACGAAATACTTCACACAATGACAGAACGCAATTATCTTAATCAATCGGAAAATAAGAGATATAGTACGGGGTTTAAACTTATCGAATTGGGATTATCCTCGCTTGACAGGATCAATGTGTATCAGAGTGCGAAACAGTATATGGTTAAACTGGTCGAACTATTTGAAGAAACTGCTTTTATGGCTGTTTGCGTTGACGATGAGATGGTCTACATTAACAAGTTAGACTGTTCTCGTTCTGTGCGAACTACTGTTACCTTAGGGGATCATAAACCGATGCATTGTACTAGTTTAGGGAAAAGCTTTTTGGCGTTTAAGTCTGAGACAGAGGTCGAACGGATAGTGCAGCGAAAAGGATTACCTGCATATACTTCCCAAACCATTACGAACTATGAAAGACTACTTAAGGAATTAGAAAGCGTGCGACAACGAGGTGTTGCCTGTGATAACCAAGAGATTGAATGGGGATTAACCTGTATCGCTTGCCCCATCTTTGATTATCATGGACGGGTTGTAGCGGCAATTAGTGTGGCGGGTCCGTCGTTACGTATCGAGCTGAGAAAAAAGGAAATTGAATCCGCCTTGATTGAACACTCTCTTCAAATATCTGCTGAGTTTGGATATCACCCCAGAATAGACAGTTAAGAGTTAAGAGTTAAGAGTTAAGAGTTAAGAGTTAAGAGTTAAGAGTTAAGAGTTAAGAGTTAAGAGTTAAGAAGAAGTTGGAGAGCGTCTATATAAAGAAGTATGTGAAGTGATATCCGGGAAATTGACCCACCTGTTAAATCTTCGTAGTTATTTAAGGAGGAAGCTTGAGTGGAAAAAGTTCTACCAGTCCAACTGATTTATGAAATGATTCAAGTGTTAGGCAAAGACCGCGTTAAACAAGAACAAGAAGATCTTATTTGCTATTCTTATGATTCAACAAATATGATTGAAACACCTGGACTCGTGGTTTTTCCCAAAACAACAGAAGAAGTTTCTAGCGTACTGAAAATAGCCACCCACTGGCGAATTCCTGTCACAACACGTGGTGGCGGCACGAACCTTGTGGGAGGAACGGTACCTCAACGAGGGTCGATTGTACTCTCTACACAGCTTTTTAATCAGTTAATAGAAGTAGATGAAGAAAATTTCCTTGCCGTAGTAGAACCTGGTCTTATTACCCGTGACCTGCATCGAGCTGTAGAAGCCAAAGGACTTTTCTATCCTCCGGATCCCGCATCATTAAACATGTCGACGATCGGAGGAAACGTAGCTGAAAATGCCGGTGGGCCCCGGGGATTTAAGTATGGGGTGACGAGAGACTATCTCCTTGGACTTACGATAGTTCTGATGGATGGGCGGGTTATTAAAGCCGGGGGTCGTACGATCAAAAATGTCAGTGGATATGACTTGACTCGTTTTTTCGCAGGCTCGGAAGGTACACTTGGGGTTATAACCCAGATTACTGTTCGTCTGATTCCGCTTCCTGAGTATAAGAAAACCATGTTAGTGCTTTTTGATGAACTGGATCAGGCAGCTGAGACAGTATCGGCTATTATTAGGGGTAAAGTGGTGCCCACGACGCTTGAACTCATGGACCATGAAATTATCGATTTGATAGAACAACGAGATCCTGTTGGATTTCCTCGTGATGTTGGAGCAGCCATGCTATTTGAAGTCGATGGAGGGGAAAACGAGGTTCAAACACAGATTGAGAAAATAAAGAAGATCTGCCTTAACCAGGGTGCTAGATCTGTAAAAGTGGCCGCTAATCAAGAAGAAGCAGACAATTTATGGAGGGGTCGTAGGAATGCTTTTG
>Ga0209386_1000557_pt1 | contig 17842 bp, 14 predicted proteins | sample NGEPertwo_FD_184510 | JGI IMG/M metagenome (GOLD analysis project Ga0209386, IMG submission 184510) | Arctic peat soil microbial communities from the Barrow Environmental Observatory site, Barrow, Alaska, USA - NGEE Permafrost154B-two... | ecosystem: Environmental > Terrestrial > Soil > Wetlands...
CTCCTATCCGGCCCAGCCTCGTCCAGGGTGACCTGTCTGGGCCGGATAGGAGCCGAGCCCTCCGCTCCCGCTCCCAGCCCGACCCGAGCTCCCGCTCCCTGATCGTCCCCCCAGGCGGGCACCTCCGGAAGCTTCTCGCGCAGGCTGAGTCGTAGGCCAAGCAGCTGCCAGGGACGGCCGGGTTCGCAGTATCCAAACAGGGTTTCGTGACGGGAATGGAACTCGCGGGCGAGCGCGGCCGGAGGCCGCCCCGGCCCGAGCTCCGCCGGGGGACGCACGTCGATGGCGTGGTGCTGATCCGCGTAGCGCATCTCCAGGACCAACGAGGTATCGAGTTGCTCGGGGCCCACGCCGATCCTCGCTAGTTCCTCGTGTCCCGCAGCCGACGCCACGGCCAGAGCCGTCTCAAAGCCACGCTGATCCCAACGCTCGCCCGGCATCAGACAGGGTTGGACGGCCTCGTGGCCGCAGCCGGCGCCAAGCATCCCCCAGGCGCACCAAGTGGGCCCCACCGCCGGCAGCAGAACCTTCTCGACGCCCAGATCTCCGGCCACCGCGGCAGCGAACAGGGGAAAGGCGCCGCCTGCCCCAAGCAGGACACAATCTCGCGGATCGATCCCCCGCTGGACGGTTATCAACCTGACCGCGTCCGCCATGCGGGCAGCCGCCACCCGGTAGGCGACAAACGCCGCCGCGGGCACCTCGAGCCCCAGGGGCTGCGCGAGGGCACGGTCTAATGCCTGCCACGCCAACTCCGCATCAAGAGGCATACGGCCGCCGAGCAGGCCGGCCGGGTCCAGCAACCCCAGGACGAGCGCGGCATCGGTGAGCGTCGGTTCCACGCCGCCCCGGCGGTAGCAGGCGGGACCGGGGAGGGCCCCGGCGGACCGCGGTCCCACCCGTACGGCTCCCGCTTCGTCCACCGAGAGCACGCTGCCCCCGCCTGCAGCGATCGAGTGGATGTCGACCATAGGCAAAGCCAGCGGATGTCCGGCCACGGCCGCCTCGGCGACGAGGGGGGTGCGGCCTTCAAGCACCAGGTGAGTGTCGAAGCTGGTCCCGCCCATGTCGGCGACAATCAAACAGGCCTCTCCTCCTTGTCGAGCCACGGTTTCGGCACCTCGCGAGCCGGCGGCCGGACCGGAGAGTAGGGTTTTGACCGGCACGCCGAGAGCGCCGGCGGCGTCATTGAGCACTCCGCTATTGAGAACCAGGTGAACCGGACCCCTCCAGCCGTGGAGGCTCAGGGATTGCTCGAGCTCGGTCAGATAGTCATCGAACAACGGGCCAAGAGCCGCGTTCAGCACCACCGTGGAGCTGCGCTCGTACTCACCCATCCGGGGGGCGACCTCGGACGAAGCGCTGATATAAACCTCGGGAAGCTCACGCCGCAAAACCGCGGCAGCCGCCTGCTCATGCGCGGGATTGAGGTAGGAGAAGAGAAAGCACAGCGCTACCGCCTCCACTCGATGTCCCCGCAGGATCCCCGCCACGTCCCGTACCTGTTCCTCGTCGAGCGGAGTGAGCACCCGCCCCGACCAGTCAATCCGTTCGCGGATCGCCAGGCGCAGATAACGCGGAACCAGCGGTTCCGCAGGCCGGAAACGGAGATCCCACTGGTTCTCGAGCCGGGAACGCCTGAGCTCCAGAGCGTCGCGAAAGCCCTCGGTCGTTAGGAGAGCCGTGCGGGCCAAGCTACCCTGCAGAAGCGCGTTGACCCCCAGCGTGGTCCCGTGGCTGATGCGGTCGGTGCACTCGAGGAGAGCCGCTAACGTCAAACCCCAATGCTCGGCCACCGACTCGATCGCGGCCATGAAGCTTCCCGCCGGGTTCCCGGCATCCGTAGGCACCTTCGAAACGAACACCCGGTGCCCCGCTCGGGACGCCACCACATCGGTGAAGGTCCCGCCGGTATCCACGGCCAGGTGCAAGCCGATGCCGTTCAGGGCGTGCACCTCAGTGCCTGAGTCCGAAGTCCGGCCAGAAGCGCCGAACCGCTTCGCGGACGCCGTCATCGATGGTGATGGTGGGAGCGAAGCCGCTCAAGGGTCGCGTGGCGTCGATGCCCATCTTGGCCGTACGGCTGAGCTCGTCCGTCGAGGGGTCCAGAGTGCAGCCCATGCCCAGATGCTGCGGGACGATGGTGACCCCACGATCCGCCTGCAGCCGCGTGGCCAGCGCCCAAAGCACCTCACGCTCGTCGTAGACATCGACGTCGGCGTCGACCACCACCACCAGCTTGATGTTGTGGTCCACCGCGAAGGCGGCGAAAATGGCCTGCTGCGCCTGCCCCTCGGCCACCTTCTCCAGCGACACATACACGTGGAACAAGCCACAGGCGGAGAACGGCGCGTGCACCGCCCGCACGTTGGGCAGGGTCCGGTTGAGCGCGGCGAGCACGTCGCCCTCGCGCTGCACACCAACGATAGTGATGTGCTCCGAACTCATCCCGGGAGTCAGCCCATGGTAGAGCGGCTTTTCTCGGTGCTGTATCGCCTTCACTCGGAACACGTTTTCGGTGCTGCGGTAACAAGCGTAGTTGGTGAACTCGGCGAATGGTCCTTCCGCCTCCCGCACGCCGGCCAAGATCTCCCCCTCGATCACGATCTCCGACCAGGCGGGCACCTCGAGATCGACCGTGCGGCACTTAGCCACCTCGAGCGGCTCGCCGAAGAGACCGCCGATAGCGCTGAACTTGCCTTCCTCGTAAGGGATCAGCGCCATTGAACCCAGCGCGACCGCCGGATGCACCCCGATCACCACGGAAGCTTCCAGGTTCTGACCCCGGGCCTCGGCGCGGCGCAGGTATTCCCACAGGCGCTGCCGCGAGTGCAGACTGATGCCCAGCTTGTCGCGGCCTTTGAGCTGCATGCGGTGAAAACCGAGAGTCTCGGCGCCGCTCTGGGGATCTCTTGCCACGACCAATCCGCCCGTGATGTACGGCCCGGCATCTATGGGGAAGTGCGTAAGGATAGGGAGACGACCGAGGTCGGCCTCCGAGCCCGCGTAGCTCACCGCCTCGAAGGCGGCTTCCTTCAACCGCCTGGTCCCCGGCCGGGTCTGGATGCGCTTCGCAAACTCCTCGCTGAGCGCGTGGGGAGAGGCGTCCAGGGCACGAGCCAGCCGTTCCCGGGGTGCGAGCGCATTGGTGACGACCGGAACGTCCCCACCGCCCACGTTCTCGAATATCACCAGGGGGTAGCGCCTGGCCTTCTCCAAGTCCATCATCAGCGCGCTGATCTCGTACTCGCGGGCGATCGGACTCGCGATGCGGACCACCTCGCCGTCGCGTTCGAGTTGGTGGAGCAGGGGGCGCCAGTCCTGGCCGGCGCCTCCCACTTTCGTCGTCTTCGTCTGCGGTTCCATCGACAAGCCCCGGCTACGCCAGACCGCTGCGGCGAACGGCGGTGTAGATACGCCGGGTGAGTATGGTGCTGCCCACGGTGCCCGCTGCCGCGGTAACCGCCGAGGACACGAGCACCACCGGGGTGGGCAGGCCGAGCACCACGTAAAGGCCGACCGCCACACAGGCATTCCCAACTACGTTACAGGCCAGTTGGGCCAGGAAGTGATGGCTCCAACGCTCCATGGAAAGCCGCCAGGCCACGGCGCCGTAGGCCAGCGAGCCGAACCCGTTGGCCGGGATGAAGAAGAGCGCCAGAGGCGACAGGCCGGTGGCCACCGCAACCAGAGCCTGGGTCTCGCCCATGATGATTCCGCCGGGCTGGCGGTAGATGAGGGTAATCAGCCCGGTGAAGGTGGCCCAAGTGATGCCACCGATGATGATCAGGGTCGGCCAGAGCACCGCGTCGATGCGGTGGGCCACCTGCTGCACGAGCACGAACGCCACCCCGAGAACAACCGCGCCCACCAGCGCCCTGGTGTCCGTGCGCCAGAACGGCGCCGTCTTCCTTCCCCAGGCCAGCGTGCCACCGCCGGCACCGACGCCGCCGCCCATTTCCGCCCCGACTCCGGCCTGCCCCGGTCCCCGTCCCACTGCGCTTTGCTCAGTTGCCATTGTCCGCCCCCTTCACGTCCGATTCCGATGACGTGACCGAGGTCGGGGGACAAAAAAAGCCCCCAGCCTCGATCGGCCGGAGACTTTTCCATCATCCCCCAGCAGGGCCCCCTTCACGCGGGGGGCCTACCACCATTCAGGCAGGTCTGCTGGCTCACGGATCAAGGCTTGCCCGCGCCTTCCCATTCCCCTTGCCGATCCTCAGATCAGCGGTGAAACAGTGGCCTAGTTGCGGGTTTGCTCCCCGTTCACAGCGGCGGGACCGCTCGGGATTTTCACCCGATTTCCTATTCTCCTCGCTTGGCGAAAGGGGCATTGCCCCTCCGGCTTCTCCCGGACGCCTCGCGAGGCACCTGACGGTTACTCTTTTCTAGAGGTAGCACGTATCGACGCACTTGGTCAAGTACAATCGGAAACGAGCTCTCGGTCCGCCTCGAACTGCGCATAGACCAGGGCGACACTTTCTCGGCAAGTCAGCTCTAGCCACGCCCGGGCAAACACCCTCGATTTGGGCAAGCGGGAACCTCGCCCGCGGCCCTGCCTAAACCAATTCCGCGGTGCAGAAGGCGCAGCGCCTAGCGGCCTCGGGGATGGAGCTCAAGCACTCGGGACAGTCCTTGGTCGGTTCATCGACCGGGGGCTCCGGGCGTTTACGGTTCATCAGGGCGTTAACCGGTTTGACCACCAGGAAGAAAATGACCGCCGCGATCAGCACGAACGCGAACACCGCGTTCAGGAACATACCGTAGCGGAAGATGGAACCATTCACCGTGAAGGTCAGCGCCGAGAAGTCCTGCTGCCCGCCGATGGCGGCTATTAGTGGGGTGAGCAAGTCCGCGACCAGGGAGTCGGTCAGAGCGCCGAAGGCCACCCCGATAACCACCGCCACAGCCAGATCGACGATGTTCCCGCGTAGCAAGAACTCGCGAAAGTCCTTCATCACACTCTCCCTGTTGTTCGCTCGAGAACCGGCACGATCTCGACCTTGGGAGGCCGAAGCCCCGGCCGCCTAACCAGTGTTTCGCTCGTAATCACTGCGTTCCAGGCGGTAGACAAAACAATCGTCTTCCCCGAAGCGCCGCCGCTCGACAAAGCGAAAGCCGAAGCGCTCGTAGAAGCGGTGAGCCCGGGTGTTGCCGGCCAGGGTGTCCACCAGAACCGCGGCCACTTCAGGGTCGGCAAAACAGCGAGCGAGTGCAAGGCGCATCATCTGGGTTCCATGGCCCCGGTTGAGGTCGAACGCCTCGCCGATCCATATGTCGATGGCCCGCAGGTCGGCCGGCACCGCGCCCCAATAATGGCTCTCCTCTCTCGCAGGATCGATGATCTCGACGTAGCCGATTGGTCTGCCGTCGAGTTCGGCGATCAACTGCTCGCGCCAATCGGGGTTCTTCGGGAGCTCCTCCTCCCAGGCCCAGTCGTCGTTGGGATCGGACGCGATCACGTGGGGTTGCTCGTCCCAGCGGCGCAGCAACTCGAGGTCGGCGATGGAGGCGAAGCGCAATTTGACAGCCATAGCACCGAAATACCCGTTCTTGACCAGTGCGAACTCAGGCCGATAAGGGACCAATGGCTCGACCACGAAGAGCATTCCGGCTCTTGGGGGCGTTCCGGTCATACCCCGCGTTTGCAGGCAGTTTTGCTTGAGTTCTCGATTGCGAATGGGGCGGAATTTGGCTATCCTAAAGGTAGCGAAGCATCAAGACCTCGCCCTCGGAGAGCTGAGGAGGGATCGGGGAAACGTAAGCGCCCAAGGGAGCGTGCCGTGACACATCGGCCGAGCCCGCAGGGCGCTTTTTTGATGGAGGAGGTAGGCGGCATGAAGGCAATTTCGACACCAAACCACGATCAGACCCACGGACGTTCGCTCTGGCTGGCGGTGCTCCTCTTGGTGGTCACCGCAGCCGCGGTTCTGATCCTGCCGGCAGGTGGAGCCGACGTCGCGCGCGCCACGACGCCCTTGAGCTGGCCCGCCCCCGGCGACACGGTTCCGCAGGCCACGCTGATTTGGCCCGCTCCAGGCGACACTGTTCCGCAAGCCAAGCTGACCTGGCCGCCCCTAGGAGATGAAGTCCTCCCCGCACTCGTTTGGCCGGCTCCGGGCGACGTGCCCGAAGTGGCGTACCCGGTCTACTTCTGCCGCGGAGGCGAACTGGCGTCGGTCACGCGGCCGGTGAAGCTGGCCGATCTCTGCTGCGAGACCGCCGTGGACCTGCTCCTCACCGGCCCAACCGCTACGGAGCAATACGTCGGCTACAGCAGTGCTCTGACGGCCGGGGCCCGGGTGCGGAGCATTGAAGTCGAAGGCGGAGTCGCGTGCGTGGACCTCGGCGGCGGCTTGGTCCCGACTCACGATGGGCAGGATCCCTCCCTGGCGCTCGGCCAACTGGTCTACACTCTGACCGAGTTGCCGCTGGTCGAACAGGTCGAACTACATGTGGATGGAGAAGCGGCAAGGACTTTGGACGGCCTGACGTTGGTCAGCGACACGGTTTCCCGGGAAGACTGGGAGGTACTGACAAAGTGATCTGGGTGAGCAGGAAGAAGCAGATGTCGAAGATAGCCCTATCCGTCCTGCTGGTGGTGCTCGTGCTGGGCCTCACCGCCTGCGCAGCCGGCCCCAACGAACTGGCTCACGAACCCAACCCGGAGGGCGAAGTGGCCGGCCTTTGGCTGGGGTTGTGGCACGGCGTAATTGCGCCCGTTACCTTCGTCGTTTCGCTCTTCGTCGAAGACGTGCACTTCTACGAAGTCCACAACAACGGTAACTGGTACAACTTCGGCTTCCTTCTGGGCATTGGTCTCATTCTCGGCGGAGGCGCAGGCGGCGGAGCCGGAGCCGGCCGAGGTCGCCGCTGATCCGGGACAGACGGCGAAAAGCCCGGTGACCCTACTCGTTCTCGTCGGGTAGCAGCGGGCGGAAGGCTATCTGATAGAACTCGCTGCCGCTTTCCCAGAGAGTGATGGCGCTCGCCTCCTGAAGAAGGGGGCGTAACTGGGTCAGCTCCTCGCCCGAAACGACCAGACGGCGGAGGCCCGGAGCCGTTTCCTCGCCCACTCCCGCCAGATCTCCCAGCGGCCACTCGAGGCGGTTGGGCTGGACCTCCGCCCCCTCGTACGCAGCCGGATCAGCCTCACGAACATAGGCGGCGACCTCAGACGGCTCGTAGCTCTCCCAGGCCAACTCCTCGCCTTCGTGGGCGGAGACGCTCATCAGGCTCTGCAGGTATTGCTGGGCGTCCTCTCGGGCCTTCCGCTGCTCGGGCGTCAGCCCTTCCTGCACGCCGTCCCCCAGGGGAGGCTCGAAGCCCAGAGCGTAGATGCTGGTGCGCGTCTCTTCTCCGCCAAGATGGAAGATGAAGGTGGTATTGGGGGCGTCCGCGACGGGCAGAGTCCCGTAGTCCCGCTGCTCCAGAAGCCCCGCCTCCTCGGCTCCCCGCAGAATGCGCTCGATGGCTTCACGGTTGATCTCCGCCACCTGGTAGCCCCGCAGGGCGGGGGGCGGAAAGATGGCGATCGTGGGCGCCGGTTGGAAGATGCGCCCGCCTCCGTAAAGAGAAAACAGGGGTACTCTCAGGGCGACCTCTGCCGGGAGGAATCCCCCCTCCTGCTCGACCCGGAGCACGAGTTCGTCCTCGCCGCTGGGGAAGTCGAACGCCTGGCCACCGCCGCCCGGGGAGGTCGACGAGGGGGCGTCGCCCGCGGTGGATGAGGTGGATGTCGTCGCATTCTCGCCAGAACCGCCTGTGGGAGCGTCCGCCGCCCCGCCGCAACCCCAGAGAGCCAGCGCGGCCGCAAGCGTTAGAGTCAGCGCGATCGCAAAAACACCGGGCTGTCCACTGTGGGAAACGTTCATCAGATGCACCTCCGACTATGTGCAGACCCTTCGCGCCGGCTATGAGATAAGCCTCAGGCGCGGGAGCGAAATCACGACGACAAAGAGTCTGACTCGCGAGGCCGGTACTTTAGTTCCCGTCTCCGCGCAAGCCGATGCATACACTCAGTTAACCATTCCCATGGCTGCCGCTCCTCGAGTTTGGCCGGCTGACCAGGCTGAAACTGTGCTCCGGAATGGTGCCCAAACCGTCCACCGACCCTATCCTAGAGCTCAACCCCCGTGTTTCAGGAGGAAGCATGAGCACGATTGGCGAGCACATTCCTGCCAAGGTTGACGGGCGGGCCCCTACCCGAACGACCACGTCTGCCTGGATAATCGCCCTTTCCCTCGTAATCGCGGTCCTCGCCCTGGTGGCGGCCGGCACCGGACTCTTCTGGTCCGGCGGCGAGGCAGCGTACTCCTTCACCTCGTTACACGGGGAGGAAGTCGAGCTTCTGGGTGAGGGCATCTACCGGAACGACTCCGCCTTCAAGGGGGCGGGCAACCAAGGAGCCGATGCCCTAATCCTCGCTCTCGCCGTGCCCGCGCTGCTGGTCTCGACGCTGTTCTACTCCCGGGGGTCGGTTCGCGGGGGCCTCGTCCTTCTGGGCGTCCTTTGCTACTTGCTCTACGTCTACGTCAGTCTCGCAACCGGCACCGCATACAACGAGCTCTTTCTGCTTTACGTCGCCCTCTTCTCGGCGGGCTTCTTCGCCTTCGTGCTCCTTAATACAGGAGCTCTGGGGCCGCATGGAACTCTTCTCCACGGTCGGCCTCCCGCGCCGTGCCCTGAGCGTCTTCCTCCTGGTCTGTGCGGCTCTGCCGGCCTACGTCTGGCTGGAGCCCATCGTCCGCTCGCTCGGTTCGGGGGAGCCACCTGCACTTCTTGACCACAACACCACCCTGGTGACCGAAGCGCTGGACGTGGCTCTGATCGTTCCCGCCAACCTCCTGGCCGCGGCCCTAGTTTGGCGCCGCAATCCCCGCGGCTACCTGCTCGCCTGGGTGATGCTCGCCTTCTTGGTCCTCATCTCGATGGGGGTGGCCTTGCAGACGGCCTTCCAGGTATCCGCCGGTATCGATTTCGCCCCGGCAGAGATCTATGGACCCATCACCGGCTTCCTGACCGTAGGGGCGGTGGCGATGTACTTTGTCGTGCGCCTGCTACGGAGGGCCACGATTACCGAAAATGAACCCCCCCGGAGAGCGGCATCAGCGCCCGCCTCACCGGTTGACATCACTGATCCGGCCCAAAGTTCGCAGTAGGGGGGAGATGGGGCCTGACCGGTCGAGCCGTGTCGGGCAACCGCCATCTATTCCATTTTCAGGCCGAGCAGGCGGAGCGCCTCGACCAGATGAGGATCGTCTCGATCGATTACCTCGACCTCCTCCAGCACCAGCGGCGGCTCATCGGCGGCCGCGGGTTCGAAGATCGCCCAGTTCTCGAACTCATCCCCCAGCCGCGACAGGTACCGCAGCCCGGCGAAAGATCCTTCCACGTCCCTCCACTCATACACGAAGCGGGAGATCTCCTGGGTGAAGGCCCGAGGAGCGCTCAGTCGGATCGCGGCAGCATCGAGTTCGGCCACGTTGTGGTGGATGGCGCGAGAGACGAGGGCTTGGCGGAAGGTGGCCAGCGACTCAGCGTCCCCCACATTGGCAAACCGGCCGTGGAGTCGAGCGCTGCCCACGACGCGGGTTTCGAGCCAGCTCAGAGGGACTACGCCGGCGAGCAGGAAGTCGTCGCTTCCCTCGATCGCGCGAAGGTCGGCGATCAATTCGAGGTCGGGCCGGAAGCGCGCGAGAGTCTCGACAAAGGCTCCAACCCGCTCAGAACAGGCGTACAGAACCCGGTAAGAGGCGGAGGGATCGTCCCAGCGGTTGCCGAAAGTGCCGTTGGGCGCGGCATACGACCAGTCGGGCCAGGCCCAAGGATCGGGTCGGCGGCCGACCCTAAAGACGGTGCGCGCGGGCCGGACCGAGGATAGTCTCGGGCTCACCCGCCGACGAGGAAGGCTCTCTCCGCCCCGATGACCAGGGGGCCGGCCTCGTCCACATCCCCCTCACAAAGCAGCCGCGCAGGAGAACGGTCCTCGAGTTGCGGATTCAGGCCCTGGAACCACACCTGCGCCACCCGCGGCCCGTCCGCTTCGGCGATTGGAAGGGCGACCTGGAGCGCAAGGCGCAGCCGCCGCTGGGTATCGAGACTCGGCTCGCGCTCACCCGCCGCCCACTCATTCACGGCCCTAGTCTCCTTGACCGAACCTAGGTAAGCGCAGAGCTTGGGTCCGAGGATGGCGCGGAGTTCGTCGACAACCTCGGGAAGGCTCATCTTGGTGACGCGCAGATGCGCGGCGTAGTCGGGACGTGCAGGGCTTATCGCCATGGTGGAAACCTCCTTGCCTGTCCTAGTTTGTCACAGGCGTAATACCCTGTCCATCACGGGTCAAATCCCAAGCATAAAGGCAAGAATATGGTTGTGGAAACCCGGCATTCCACTCGTCAGTCGCTACTCTATCCGCGGTACCCGCTGAGAACCCAGAAGTCCCGGGGAGAGAAAAGGGGGAGGGGCAGGCTGTGCTTCAGTTCCTCGAGGAGAGCCTACGACGGGGACTGAAGCTCCGCGATCGCAGGACTATCCGACCGCCGGTCCTTTTGGCCTATGAGGGAAGGGGTTATGCTTGAAAGAGATGAAGGCAACCACCCGCCCCGATAGGCCCGCCACCTCCACTTCCGCATCCGGGAACGCGGAGGATTCCGGCACCGTGCGCCTCGAACAGGCGGCCAAGACCTACGGCGAGGGCCGCTCCGCGGTGGAGGCGCTAAAGCCGACCGACCTCCTGATCGAGCGGGGGGAACTGGTGGTGGTCCTCGGGCCCAGCGGGTCGGGCAAGACTACGCTGCTCAACCTGATCGGCGCCATCGAACCCCCCAGTTCCGGCCGGGTGACGGTGACCGGACAAGAGCTCAGCACGCTCGACGACGGCGGTCGTACCCGCTTTCGGCGGGAGAGCGTCGGTTTCGTCTTTCAGTTCTTCAACCTGATCCCCACCCTGACCGCCCTCGAGAACGTCCAGTTGATCGCCGAACTGGTTGACGGCGACGGCGAGGAGACCGGCCGCCGAGCCCTGGAAAGCGTGGGCCTGTCGGAGCGGCTGGACCACTTCCCCGGCGCTCTGTCCGGGGGAGAGCAGCAGCGAGTGGCAATTGCCCGCGCGCTGGCCAAGCATCCTCCCCTGCTCCTCTGCGACGAGCCCACCGGTTCGCTCGACCTGACCACGGGCCGGCAGATCCTCGACCTGCTGCAGCGGCTGACTCAGGAGGAGGGACGCACCCTGCTACTGGTCACCCACAACGAGGCCATCGCTAAGATCGCCACGCGGGTGCTGCGGATGCGCTCCGGCCGTATCTCCCAGGACGACCGCAACGCACGCCCCGCTTCGGCCGATCAGGTCAGCTGGTAACGCCCAATGGGCGTGCTGAGCCGGAAGCTGCGGCGGGACCTGTGGGAGCGTAAAGGTCAGCTCGGCGCCGTAGTCATCACCATCTTCCTGGGTGTGGTCCTCTTTGGCGCCTCCTACGACGCCTTCCTCGACCTGAAGGCCTCGTACGAGTCCCTTTACGAAAGCCTGCGCTTCGCCGACTTCACCATCGAAGCCCAGAATCCCGAGCAACTCGCGCAGCGCGGAGGCGAGTTGGAGGGCGTGGCCGCGAGCACGGTGCGTCCGGTCGCCGAGATCCCCATGCGGATTGCGGGCGAGCACAAGTTGCTGGGACGGCTCGTCGGCATGCCCGCCGGGGAACAACCCTCGGTCAACCAGGTGATGGTGCTCGAGGGGCGCTATCTGAACGCCGGAGCGCCGCCGGAAGTTCTCTTGGAGCAGCACATGGCCGACCACTTCGGTCTGGCCCCGGGGGACCGTCTGGAGGTACTCGCTGGGGACGGCTGGCGGGAGCTAGAGATAGCGGGAGTGGTGGCCAGTCCGGAGTACCTATGGCCGGCGCGGGACCGCCAGGAGATCCTCACCTCGGCGGATGACTTCGGCGTCGCCTTCGCTCCCGAGGAGTATTTCTCCGGACTGCCTTCCTCCGAGGTGACCCAACAGGCCCTCTTCTTCTACTCGCCCGGGGCCGACCGCGGAGCCCTCGACGCCAGGCTCACCGGCCTCGCCCGGGAGCAACCGGCGGGGGCGGCCTTCACTCGGGCCGAGCAGGCCTCAAACGCCGCGCTGCAGGAGGACGTGCAGGGCTTTAGCGAACTCTCCTTCATGTTCCCCCTGCTCTTCCTGGGAGCGGCAGGAATGGCCACCTACGTGCTTCTCACCCGGCTGGTCTACTCGCAGCAGGGCATCATCGGGCTCCTGCGGGCGAGCGGCTTCAGTAGGCGGCGGGTCTTCCGCCACTACTTGGTCTACGGCCTCGTGGTGGGGGTGCTGGGATCGATTCCGGGGATCGCCGTGGGCATCCTGGCGGGGCGGCTGATCGCCGGCTTCTACACGGACGCCATCGCGGTGCCGGTGACCGTCATCGACTTTCACCCGCTGACGCTGATCCTGGGACCGGTCTTCGGCCTGCTCGCGGGAAGCTTATCCGCTCTGGCTCCTGCCTTCCGGGCGACACGCATGCCCCCGGGAACCGCCATGCGGGGCACGGCGGCCGGATCGCAGGGTGGGCCCAGCCTGCTCGAGCGTCTGCTTCCCCCTCTGGGCCGGCTTCCCGCATGGGCAAAACTGGTGCTCCGCGGCATCGGCCGGAACAAGCGCCGCAGCCTATCCACCATGCTCGGGGTAATCCTCTCACTGGTGCTCATCCTGGTCTCCTGGGGGATGCTCGACACCATCCAGGTGCTGCTCGACCGTCAGTTCGAGCAAATTCAGCAGCAGGATGCTCAGCTCTATTTCGCACCGACTTCGGCAGAGGCCCCGGATTCTGCCCAATCCCCCGCTTCCGCCCAAGGGGGCCTGCCCCTGGAGCAAATAGGGGCCGTTCAAGGGGTGGAGCGGGTGGAGCCCGTGCTGGAAACTCCGGTGGTGCTGGAGACGGCGGAACAGCGCTACACCACCAGCCTCAAGGCCTTCGAGCGCGACACCCAGATGCACGACTTCCTGCTCAGCACCGGCGGGCAGGCGCAACTGCCCGAACAGGGGCTCTACGTCGGCGTGGCCCTCCGCGATCAGTTGGACTTTGCCGCGGGGGACCAGGTGACCGTACGCCTACCCGAGGCCGGGCTCAGCTTCGCCGACACCATCGCCGGCTTCGTCGAGGAACCGCTGGGTACCCTGGCCTACGCCAACCTGGCCTATCTCGCCGACAGGGCGGGCAGCTCTCCTCAGGCCCTGGCCAATTCAGCGATCGTGCGCTACGCGGAGGGGGCGGACCGATCAGCGATGCGCTCTCGCCTCACCGCGCTCCCCAGCGTGGCCGCCTTCGTCGATTCGCGAGCACTGGTGGAGACCATCCAGTCCTTCATGGGCCTCTTCTACGTCTTCGTCGGGGTGATGCTCGCTTTCGGCGGAGTAATGGCCTTTGCCCTGATCTTCAACACCATGTCCGCCAACATCTCCGAACGGGCCACGGAGATAGCTACGCTGAAGGCCGCGGGCGTAGGCCGGCGCACGATCACCGGCCTGATCACCGCGGAGAACCTCCTGCTGACGATGCTGGCCATCGTGCCCGGCCTGGCCCTAGGCTACCTGGCGGCCTGGTACTTCATGGGCAGTTACAGCAGCGATCTCTTCCGCTTCGATCTGCACGTGCGCCCCCTGACCTTCGTCTTCTCCGCGACCGGCATCCTGCTGGTGGCCCTGCTGTCGCAGTGGCCCATCCTTCGGGTCGTGCAGAGGCTGGACGTGGCCAAGGTGGTGCGCGAACGCGCTGTCTGACCGCATCCGGAACCGCCGCCTTTTCGCCAGGGGGGCTGGTACAAATGAGGAGGCCCCTCGAAAGGGACCTCCTCACCGGGAGGGCTTCTACTTACCGCTCTCCAGAGCAGCCGGCTGGCTGCTGCTCTACATCTGCATCAGGTTCCAGATCATCTTGGCGGCGTGGCCGCGGGTCGCCGACCCGTAGGGGTCGAACGTGGTTGCGGTCTTGCCGTCGATGATGCTGTTCGCCTTGCACCAGTTGATCGCCTGCTGAGCTTCTTCACTCAGGCCGGTGACGTCGGTGAAGGGCGAGGCGGGGGCCGCGCTCAGGTCGGCTCCGCCGGCGCGGGCCACCATCAGCGCGAGTTGCACCCGGGTGATATTGGCCCAGGGTTCGAACGTGTCCGCCGTCACACCCTTGACGACACCGTTCATCTTCGCTTCCTCGACGTAGTCGAAGGGATAGCGGTCGGCTTCGTTCTGGGCGGCCGGCATCGGCACGTCCTTGAAGGTCGGGGTGCCCCAGTTGGTCCAGGAATCGTCGTGCATCCCCATCGCACCGACGACCATCTTGGCAATCTGGGCCCGCTTGACGAGCTGCTCGGGGCCGAACAGGCCGTTGCCGATACCGTCGACGATTCCCGCACCGTACAGGCCTTCGATATGCGCGAAGAACTGGTGGGTCATGGGAACGTCGCCGAAGTGGGCCATCGGCACGCCTTGGACGTTCAGAGTGACCGGGGCGGAAGCCAGTTCGCCGCCGGGAACCGGTGCCCACACCGCCACGTAATCGCCGCTCTTACGGGCAGCAAAGTGCACCGAGAAGGCACCGGCGGCGTCGGTCTTAGCCTGGGCTACGGTCTCGCCGCCGACCTTGATCGCGATGGCTTGACCGGACAGGGCGGCGTCAGAGCCGTCCATCAGCTTGCCGCCGGCCATCACCATATCGCCGGGATTGGCCGTCGCCGGTAGCGAGAGGTCGAGTGCCGAGCCCACCAGACCCGCGAACTCCTTGGCCTTCTTCAGACCGGCGACCGCGTACGGCGGGTTGTGGACGCCCTTGCTCATGTCGCCGTCGACGAACTGCACGTTGCCCTTGGCGGCCGCGATCAGCGCCGCGCCAAACGCATCGCTCTCAGCAAGACCGTCTTCGGCCGCGGTGATAGCCGCGTTCGCGCCGGCGATGCCGGCGTCGATCTTCCCTGCCCAGCTGTTGATCTGATTCTGCAGGCTGGCGCGGGTCAGGCTGTGGCAGGAGCTGCAGGAGTCGCCTTCCTCCTGAACGCCCCACTCCTCGGCTTCGCCGGGGAGCATGGGAGTCATCCGGTGGCTAACCCGCTCCGCGCGCGTCTTCGGCATATGGCAGTCGACGCAGGTGGCGTAACCCATGTATGGTTCCGTATCCGCGACGCCGATCAGGCCGTAACCTTCCAGCATCTCCTTCTGCGGGTGATGCACGCCGGCGGCCGGATCCAGCTTGCCGCCTTCTTCGATGTCGCCGTTATGGCACTGCGAACACACCTCGTCGCGCTCCACGCGCAGGCCCAGGGCCTCGCCGGTCGGGTTATGGACCGTGTGGCAGACGGAGCACTCGACGTCGAGGGTGTCGCCTTCGACCGAGGGCTCATACGTCTCAAAGAAGCTCGACTCGTAGCCGTTGGCCTTCATGTAGCCTTCGGCGGAGTGGCAGCTCATGCACTCACCGCTGGCGTGGGCGATGGCTTTACCTTCCGCGTCCTTGAGCACCGAACGTGAGTCCGCATGGCCGGACAGCAGCCACTCATTGTAGTAGCTGTGGTGCATGCCCTGGTTGTGGCCGGACGGATAGACTTTGCCAGGAGTCTCATAACCGTAGACGGTGATGAACTCGGCCAGGGTCTGATCGGTGGTGTAGGCGTTCGGATTGCTGAAGCCACTGCCCGAGCCCAGGCGCTTCTCGGTAGTTGCCGCGTTGACGTGGCACTGGCCGCAGACTTCCGAGGAGAGGATGCGCGGCATCCCCACGACGCCCACGCCGGTGGTTTCGTGTGGGCTGTCGGTAGAACCCGTGCCGTGGCAGTTCTCGCACTGAATGCCGAGACCGGCCCATTCGGTCGGGGTGTCCGGGCCAATGACTGCGCCGTTAGGCAGGGTCATCTCGGCATTGGCCGGACGGGTGAGGCCCAGGTTGTGGCAGCCGCCGCAACGCTGGAAGTAGGCCGCCACGCCCACCGCGTCGCCTTCGCCTTCCCACTCCATGTGCTCTTCGCTGAAGCCCATGGGGTCGAAGATCGGGTAGTCATCCGCCGGAGTGATGGCGGGGATGTACTGCCCCAGGCTGTTGGTGGCGTCGCCGCCTTGGTACTTGGCGATGTACTCCTTGGCCCGACCGGGTGCCCCGACCTGAAGCCAGACATCCTCCGGCCCGAACTGGAGGCCGCCGACGCCGTCACCCAGTGGGGACGGCCAGAGACCGGAATTGATGCCCGGAATGAGCAGTTCGGGGTTTGCGAGCACGTCCGCCATGAAGGCGCCGTGACGCGATTCTAGATACGCGGGTGCCACATCCAGACCCTCGCCAAAGATCGGCATCGAGTGGCAGGTAACGCACCTGTCCTGACCGGCAAAGGTCTGGCCAAAGGCGTTGGTGGTGGGAGCCGCAAGTGCGCTGCCCGCCGCTCCCAGGCTGATCAACCCGACCAGCGTGAGGAGGACCAACAGTCTTATCCGATGCTGCATGCTACCTCCTAGTAGTCGCCCCCCCTTTTGCAAGGGACCCCCCTACGAGAGATAGCTGACCCGTTCACCTCCTTTCGCGCCCGGTAGGGTCGCCGTCGACCAGCCACAGGCCGGCCGGTGATCCAAGTCTGAGGACCTAGCAGGGCATCGAGACGACCCTCCTATCGGGATCGAGTAGATCCCATTGGCCCAGAGTGAGTCGGCTTTAGTGAACGAAAGTATGACGCTCGATGCAGACTCTGCGACCAATCTATTTGAAGGAATCGGATAATGCAACAAGATGGTCGGGGATTTAGTTAGAGATTATTATTGGTTATTGCTAAGAAAAATAGGGCGAAATCGGTACTGCGGAATGGACCGTCCAAACCGGTGAAAGTTGTACCGCCCCAACCGATGGGAGGGATTAGTGCCAGATTGGCTCCGGACAGACAGCGAAAAGCCCAGTGGACCCTACTCGTTCTCGTCGGGTAGCAGCGGGCGGAAGGCTAGTTTATGGAACGGCACGGTGGTCGAGCGACCGTCGGGGTGGCGCAACTGCTTGTGCGGTCCGCGCTGGCGGACCACCTCGAAACCGTGCGCTTCAAGCAAGGCGATGACCTGCCGAGCCTTGAGGGCCGGCAGGCTGCCCATGCATCAGGCGACCTGGATGTTGGTCTCGGGGTCACGCTCGACGACAAAGCGATAGGAACGCATAATCCGCGTCCTTCCGACCCCTGTGGGATAGCGGAAAGCCACGGCCGACGCACCAGTTCCGCGACCACATGCCTACTCCGTTGGGTCTCGCCTCGCTGCAATCGCCACCGTCAGGCTACTAGCAAGAAGCAGAACGGCTACCGGCACCCAAACCGCTCGCTCGCCAGAACTCGGCGTGATCACATTGAGTAAGACGGAGAGAGCGCTGAACGCGACGACGAGCCATATGGCCCATCTCGAGATGCGGGACCAACGCTCGAGCACCAGGCCACTTCGAGAAAGCACAACGAGCGCTATGACCGCGAGGAGCGCAGCCTGCACGACCGCGGCAGCGCGCATCCCCGGAGGATAATCGAGGCGGCCGATGGCGGCAGGCACTGCCGGATGGTAGAGGGCGAAGAGGTCTACGACGGCAAAGCTCACGTCGTTGGCGGTCTGCTCGGTAGCGCTTTCGTCATCGGCTTGGGCTGGGCGGCCCACTCCCCTCCCGGAATTTTTGTCGATGATGTCCTCGGCGCCGGCCTCTATCGTGTCGAGGGGCGCCGGGACGACGCCCGTGGTCGCCGGTTCCGCGGCGGAGGTCGTCGTCTGTCTGCTCCATTCGTCGCGGGGTCCGCAGCCCGGGCTGGGGCGGCTCCACTGAGTGAAGCCGCCCCCCCGAACCGTCGGTTG
>Ga0209386_1000558_pt1 | contig 17824 bp, 23 predicted proteins | sample NGEPertwo_FD_184510 | JGI IMG/M metagenome (GOLD analysis project Ga0209386, IMG submission 184510) | Arctic peat soil microbial communities from the Barrow Environmental Observatory site, Barrow, Alaska, USA - NGEE Permafrost154B-two... | ecosystem: Environmental > Terrestrial > Soil > Wetlands...
GCGGAAAGCAACGGCGGTACCGTCAATTGTCGCGGTGAAATCAGCAAATCCGGAAGACTGTTCGGTGATCAGGTTTGTGCCTGGTAACGTAACTGACAATACTTTGTCAATTACAGTTCGGAGGTCGATTTCTACGATGTTGCCTGCTCCTGGCTGATATATCTCATTCAAAATCTGTTCAGCTCCCTTGTTCAGCTGCAGCGCGACAGCCACAGCGGAGGTGACAACAAACTTTTTGAGGTTTCCTGCAAAAGAAAGCGAATCGGGTTGTTGAACAATGATACTCATTTATTTGATTTTTCTGCAAGGTAGCGTGATGGGGCAGTGCGAGAAAGGACAAAAAAGACCAGGATTTACAGGATAAGGCACAAAAAAAACCGCTTTGGGTAAGACGGGTTGTGATGGTTAAAATGCGGCCCTAAACTGTGTAAAGATCCGCTTCAACGGGTGATATGCCATTTATGCCAATATCAAATTTCAGGGAATTGACCAGGTAATTTACAGAACTGATATTCTGAATTTCTCCCCAGTTAAAGTTGGCGTAATCAAGAACCGACAGAATGAAGGATTGACGCTTCTGTTTGCGCCGGATCATCCAGTCCTGTTCGTCTTTTGCCAGCTGTTCAATGATGCTTTTTGCTCCGGAAGTCCGCATGGATATGCTACCTCTGTCAACCTCATCAAGACCATATGCATCAGCTGATATCACCGGATAAAAAACAGATACACGCGGATCTTCGTCATTTGCATACACTTTCATTCCCCAATTGAATAAAAATACCAGCGGAGTATCTTCATACTTGCTCCCATTGTACCAAATGTCAATAAGATTATTCATCTTCTGATTAATCTCGGGCATTTCAATATTGATGTCCCATGTTTTTGTAATAGTTTGTGGTCCTGTTATGGTTATTGATTTTGTAACTGTCCGTGTTTCTTGTCGCTGTCCTGCTACGGTCACATCAATACTGATCTTTTCTTCACCACCTCCTGATACGAATGGCTGATAGTTGGCTACGTTTTCCCATTTGTATACATTGGGAGATCCTGAATTTTCTTTTTCTTGCAAAATAGTAACGTAGTAGCGTCCCGTTGAAGTAGTCAGATATACAAATTCTGTTGTAATACTGCTGGCAATGGGTATGTCGGAATACTTTGCTACAGTTATCAGAATTTTGGAAATTAAAGAGTGAAGTATAAGTGGTTTATCAATTGGTGATACAATTAAATCAGATGTAGAATCTGCATATCCAATCGTGTAACCATCTTTTGGTGTTGACATGATTGGAATCTCTTTTAATGCATTACTATTTAATAATCTACTTAATGAAGGTGATCTAAAAACATCTCTTACCAGTCTGATTGATGCTGTACGCAAACGATCATTTGTGACTATCACTATGCCAAATTGCCGTATGACTTTCAAAAAATCGCGCACGTTAATTTGTGAAAATGAGAATTGGTAATTTGTATTGTATTTTCCCCATGCATTGTTAAACGACAATAGGAACCAACGATTTAAATCCTGAATAGTTGACATATCATCACTTTCCAAGGTTAAGCCAAGTAGCTCAATGATGCGTTTCAGAATATACCTGACATAGAAATTGTAGGTAATTGAATTGCTTTTACCGTCTGCAAGATCAACCAGTAAACTCGTATTTGGGTCAAATGCATTGATATAATCCGGAATAACCCACTCGCGTTCCTGGTCTGTCCATGCTTTGTTATTATAAAATGGGGCGCATACATAATTACTCTCTCCATACTTCTGATACAGCGTACCAGTACGTCTTGCTATTACATTTTCTGCTGTAAGCGTATCAGTATTTTCAATTCCAAACTCAAGATCTTGTAATTTTTTTGTTTCTGCAAGCTTAATGAATGATGTCTTCGCACTACGAAGCACAATTGGAAATGCATCGTTTTGAACGTCACCTTCAGCAATTGCCTCTCCACGCATGAGCTCCACGCCATTCACCATCAATACTGCATCCCAGATAAACGTGCGGGTTACGTTCTGAATACGTGCAGCATGTTTAAGGATCTCCATGTTCGGGATATATGGAATTGTGAACGGATACGAAAAAGCGCCTATTTCATTGAAATAAGGGTTCATTGCCGTTATTCCGATCTTTGTATCAGGGAACAGCGCCACCGGTTGTCCGTTTAAGGTTAGTTTTATCATTTCGTCAATGCATTGAATTTGTTGATGTCTGAGATTGATTCATCCAGACCGTTGTGACCGAATTTATTGATTGATGCTTTGATGCCGTTTAGTTTTAAGAGCCGAAGTTCTTCCGCTAATGATTTAATAACTGCCTTTAGTTCCGGATCGGTTCCACCTGCAGGGAGTATAGTAATTTGTTCGGGAGAATTTCCGGAGGCATAACTACCCGATGCAAAACTACCTGATCGGTTCAGCGATTGTGCATTGGGGCTCAAATCAAGTCTTGACAGACTATTGTTTCGCCTTGCGGTTTCGAAAATATTTATAAACGGCTGTAAACGTGGATTATTTACACCTTCCTGTGGAATAACGTATTCTCCTTTATGGACAATGCCGGCGGGTTCGTATTTGCCGCCTGGCTCGGTATAACCTCCTTCGGATTTACTTTCACCAGCGGAAAATGTCTGAAAGGTTTGGGCTAAAACAGAGGCTATGGATGCAGCAGCTGTAACTGTATTAAAAGCTATTATAAATGGAGCTGCAGGACCATATGTTAACGCTTCTGAATTTGCTATTGCAGTATTGACTATTATCTGTCCAATTGCAGCGGCCTGTTGAAAAAGGAATAAAGCTTTGCCAAGAGCTGTTTCTTTGCCAACCAATTCAACCAATGCGCCAAACATGTTGTATGCAGAGTCAAGTACAGCCAAGGCAACTTCATGTTTTCTGGTCTGCTCGTCTTTTTTTATACGAATCAGCTCATCAGATAATGCTCTTTCGGCTTGTGCAATTGCAACAGCATTCCCATTTGCCGCTATTAAATCTTCCTTATATTGTGCCTGTGCCAGTTCAGATTGTGCTGTCCACTTCTCCTCGTCTGTAATTGCCCTCGCTTCATCGATCATGGCTTTATCCATCTGTTTTTGAAGCTCCCCTGCGAGATCTAAGTCTGTGGTTATTTTGTTATGAGCCGCCGTTTTTTCCTCAATGGTTTTATTGATGGTGTCATTCAGCGCAACTTCATCCTTCGATAAATTTTCTTTGTCGAGCAACTGTTTTTTCAATCCATCCAATTCATCTTTCCAACGCTTTTCCTCCAGCGCTTTTTCTTTTTCGATACCATCTTTAAGATTCTCTATTTTGGCATCTTCAAGTGTTTTCTGAGCCTTTAGGAGCAAATCTTGTACTTGCTGTTCTGCCTTAACCTGTTTTTCTGCAAATGCGGCTGCAGCATCTTCATATTCTTTGCTCCCTACCTTATAGAGATCCATTTTCGATTGAAGGAAAATAAACTCCTGCTCCAATAAATCGGCATTATATTGATCTTCGGATGTTTTACCTTCCAGGTGTCGTTTGTTAATTGATGCGGCAATATGATCATTTGCCGCTTCAATAAGTTCGAGTTTCGTTTTTTCCACCTTATTAGTATCCCTTAGGGCTTTGGCGGCAGCTGCCTTATCAGCCTTTTCCTTCTTTTCCCTCGCTTTTTTCTCTGCTGGGGATTCGGGAGGAGCACCTCCACTTCCTCCCGGAATAGCGGGGTTTATCAGCGGAGAGGTGGATGCAGGTTCTGCATTTTGGTTAATATATTCCGAAACACTTGCTATCGATAATTTATTTGATTCAAGTGCAGCATTTATATTTTCCTGTTTGGATGCTGCATTCAATTTATTGTACAAAAATGGCCTTGAAACAGCATGTAAAACCTTCGTCCCAATACCTGGTTCTCCACCGATTCCGGCTTCAAGTGAAATTTTTTCTTTTTCAAGTTCGGTCAATTTTTCTAATCCTGCCTGTGCTATCGCTTTTCGTCCAAGACTATCAATATACTTATTAACTGCTATAGTAGCGGTCTCTGTATTAACTCCTTCAAGCGTGATGTTACCAAGATATTCAGGTGATATCTGGTTGATTCTGTCCATTGCTTCCTGACGCACAACCTTCGAAAGTGCTTCGTTTCTTGCAACATTAAGTAACTGTTCGAGTGCGATTTTTTCACCAACTATACTTTGCTGTGCTGAAATGTTGAGATCATTCAATACTTTTTGTGCTTTTTCAGCAGCAGTTAGTTGTCTGGTATAGAAATATAATGCAGTACCTGCCGCAGTCAAAATACCAACCAACAATCCGACAGGGCTAAGTTTTGCGATGGTGTTAAAAATGCGCATTGCCTGAGTTGCTCTGGCGATATTCCCGGTTAATAAAGCCTGAGCTGCAACCATGAGCATAATTGCAGCACGTTCAATATTGTGCCAGATAACCCTCGCCTTTGCCAGGGTTATTGCTATAATGTTTTCCGAATTACTTCTTTGGGTCCATAGTGTCTGCAATTTTGCTGCAATTGTATATGCTGCAATCGTTGAAATCACCGTAATTATTGCCCCGGAGTATTTGTATAAAAAGCCAATAATCGAACTAATTGATTTTAGTAAAAGTGAACTTTTGCTTATTACGCTTGTATAAGCAGGTGTCAATTCCTTTCCAAGCGATCTGGCTAACTCATCGAATCCTTTTTTTGCCTTGTCAAGTCTAGCCTGAACGGTGGTATTCTTGATATCAAACTCCTTTTGCAGTGATGTGCCTTTTTCAAACTCTTGATTACTATATGCCTGTTTCTCTCTCAGTTTTTCAATATTGTTTGCCAGTACTGCCAATACAGAGGTTGACCGTGCACCATCGAGCCCCAATTGATCAAGATTAACTGCCATTTCAGAAAATCCTTTTCCGGATCCTTTTGCGCCTGCCAGTACTTGAATAAATGCCTCGTTCGCATCGGTATTTAATAATTCAGTAAAATCTGCAACCGACATTTTTGCCATGTTCGCATATAATGGCGTACTTTTAAACATGGCAGCTATGACCGAATTGTAAACTGTACCCGAAACCTCGGCTGTTTGACCGAGTTCATCAAGGGTAGTTCCCAATCCTAAAACATTTTGAATGCTGATTTTTGCAGAAGGAGCAATACCGGCAACCCGTTTGGCAAACTCGACCAGGTAACCTTCGTTTGCAGTACCGGCAGCGCCAAGTGAATTGATAGTAGAACCAACTTTTATCAACGATTGTTCTATTCCAAACTCATCTTTAAGTTTGAAAATGTCAACCAGTTTTCCTAATTCATTCACCGATTCTTCAACATTTCCACCTAAGTCTTCGGTAAGCGCAACGGCTATTTTATCGGCTGCCCTAACAAATCCAAGTATTTCTGTGGAATCAGCAATACCAAGCTTCCCTGCAACCCTGGCAAGATCGAGCAATTCTTTTTGACCGGTACGCGTGTCAATTTTCCGAAGTTCATTGTTTAGTGCAAATACCTGATCTTTGGTGAGTCCAGTGGTTTTTCGTACATCTGCCAGCTTATCATCAAACTCAGCATACGATTTAACTGCAGATTTAATAGTCAAAGCAATACCGGTAAACGACGCGAGAAAAGCAGTTATCAATCCCAGGTATCGGTTAAAGCCGTCCGCCATTCCTCTGAAACTCCATGAATTTCCTATTGCAGCAATCTGCTGATTATGCTGTGCCATAATTCCGCGTAAAGTGCGGATTTGACTTGCAGCGGCAATGTATTCGCGGCTGCCGATTGTCATTCGGGACTGTTGGTTAATGAGTTTTGTCATTTCTGCGCGTATGCTTCGCACATCATTACTAACCTGTTGGCCGTTAATGTAGAGATTAATCCTGCGGTCGTAACTTGCCATTTCTTTTGATTTTTGGCTAAGTTACTTTGACGCATAGGTGGCCGAAAGGACATAAAAAACCCGTCTTTTGGGGAGACGGGTTTCAAGATGACGTAAAAGGGCAGTCACACAAGACTTCCCTTACGTGGAGTCTATCTTGTTTTTAGTAACCAGACGTATCCATTACCGGTATAATGGAGTTTAAAGCCGTTAGTTTTCATTATGGCATTGACCTCATTGGGTGAAATGGATTGAAGAATCTGTTCCATTTCTTCAATCAAGTCTTGGGTACTTTTCATTTCATCTGCCGATGCAGGGGTTTCAGCAGGAATATAAAAAGCCATCAATGCGTCAAAAAGCTTCTCTGAAAATGATGGCGTTGGCTGTTTTTCGTCATCTTCTTTCATGGCTTTCTCAAATTATTTAGGTCCTCACGGACATGACTAAGGCCGTTAATCAATGAAGATATTTCTTCATTTCTGGAATCTTCAATATAATCCATGTCTTTTGCAAGAAAGCAGACCACATCAGCAATAATCTCGCGCATGCTTATTATATCCTCATTGCCTCTGTCTTGCAATGCCTTAAGATAATTGATTGCGGATTTGCTTAGTATAACACCTTCAATTTCGATGTTGCATTTTGTTTTTGTATTTTTCATACTTTTGTAGTGTTGAATTTTTAATGAGTTGAAAATTTAAACTTGCCCCCGGTTAGTGTGTCAGCACTTCCGGGGGTTTTTGATTTACTTACCTAACATATCACTTTCAGTAAAAATAAGGATCTGAATTTCACTGATTCGCGTAGTAGTTAAGTGGGATCTATTGTTCTGTTCATGTTTTTGCTCTGAATCCAATTGAAGATATTCAGTGAAATCTTCTCCAGTTGGATTTTCTTTTTCTTTCAGAAGTTTCATTCGGTCTTTTATTTCCAGCGTGCGTTTGAAAGAGAGATCGCGTTTACGTGCATAGCCGAATAGAATTTCTTCGATTGTCTTAACTACCCAATAATTAAAACGTGGATCAAGCCACATGGCAAAATCAATGGCCAGGTAACGATGAATCCAAGTTCCGGAATTACGACCACCTTTTACGACCTTCAAAATGTTTTCTGAAAACTTGTCATCCGTTTCAAAAGGAGAATCCTCCTCTTGAGATTCTAAATTATGATCATTTTCAGACCGTATATTTTCGGTTTCAAAGGGAGGATTCTCCCTTTGAACTTCTAAATTTTGATCTTTTTCGTCATCTTTTTTTGAGTTTCCAAGTTCAATTTCCAACACTTTTAAAAATGCTCGTGTTCTGTCATTTTTCAGATAGTCCTTCACTCGCTTGCCGAAAATGTTTGCCATTTCGGTAGCATTAACCATGCACTCTTTTTCCTGCATAAATGGATCAAATGAAACCGGGAGTTCTCCATTAAATTTTCTGATTACAATCATGATTTAGAATATTAATTAATAACGGCACAAATATAACAACTAATATTTAATAATAGAAAATAATAGTTAATGTTTTTATTGAAAATAAAAATATAAATTTACCTTTGCTATTATTTTATAATATAAAGCAATGACTAAGACAATTAAATCGATTACTGTAGATGATGAAATCTGGGAGGCGGCCAAAATTCAGGCGCAAAAGGAGAACCGAACTTTAAGCAATTTTATATCGACAATCTTAAAGTTGTATTTGGAAGAAAAGCAATCAATAAAAAACCCTGGCGAATGACCGGGGTTTTTGTTGTGATAAAATTGTGAAAGTCAATATTTGTTTAAAAACGCTTGTATGTATAGCATATTTGTTATACATTTGTAGTCTAATAATCCAAATAGAATATGAAATGGTCGGAATTGAGACGAAAAGCAATTCAAAGGGGCTGGTATTTAGCTCGAAATGGTAAAGAGCATGACATATATGCACATCCAGACTCCAAAGAGATACTTGTAATTGAAAGACATGATTCAACGGAAATTAAAAAAGGACTATATTTTAAATTGAAAAAGCAAATAGGATTTTAAATGTCACTTTGTTAAATAATATAAAATAACATGAGAACAACAGCATTGATCGAAAAAGGTAAAGACGGCACATTCGGGATCTTTACACCCGATTTGAAAAGTACGATCATAGGCGAAGGGAAAACAGTTGCCGAAGCGAAAGAGGATTTTAATAATTCAGTAAATGAGGTTTTGCTTTATTTTCAGGAGTCAGGTAAAGAAGCACCTGGTGAATTACAAAATATTGAATTTGAATTTAAATATGATCTTGCGTCCATATTTGACTATTACAACTTTATAAACGTCAGTAAATTTGCACAGGTTGCAGGTATTAATTCCTCACTGATGCGCCAGTACAAGACGGGCAAACAATACATCTCCGAAAATCAGGTTTCAAAAATCGAAGAAGCCTTTCATAAAATGGCCAATGAGTTTGCAACGATAAAACTGATATAACATTAAATTGTTCTAAAATAAAAAATGTACAATCATAGGTCTTTAATAACCTTTTCTTCTTTCTTTTTTTGCACCGCATCATCCATTGCAGATTTTCTTTCTTTCATTTGATAATCAAAATATTCAACAAATGCAGTAGTAGAAAGAGGACAATCAATTTCAATCTGTTGATTTCCTGTTATGAATATGTAATCTTCATCTTTCTCATTAAGAATTGAAGGTACCATTAAAGGATTAGAATACTTTTTCTGGTATAAACCTGCCATTGAAACTTGTATTAATTCTGCTGCAGATTTTGAATCACCTTCGATATTTAACGTGAATGAAAAAAGACTGTCATTCAAATACTTATCTGAGAAAGTTGATTTTGTATTTTTAGGATAATCGATTGGTATATTATATTCATAAGCGTTATTCGAATTGATAATGATTTTGTTTTCTGAAAGCAATTGTTGAAATCTATCATTAACTTGTTTTTGTGACATACCTAAGATAAATCCAAGAAAAATTGTATCCTTACGGATTCCTTTTTTTAGTTCAGTATTTCTTTTTTCTTTTATTAGATCCCATCTGTTTTTTGGAGGTGAGGTACATCCAATTGCAAACACCATGATACCTATCAATAGTAGTTTTTTCATAATGAATTTGATTTTAAGTTTATCCTACAAACTTAACAGAAAAATACTATCTGATCAACATTCTGGTTGCATTTACCGCAGCATCGGCATTGATATTGGCCAGTTTATCGGCCAGTTCGGGCAGGGATTGTTCAATGACAGGATTGAACCATTCGAAAGGCACTCTAACCTTACCCATATTGTTACTAAAAATCGAGTCTTCTTTGGCTATACGCACAACCATTCCACCCTGCATTTCGTAACCGCGTCCAACGCCTTTATGCACAAATACACCGTGTCTCTCAAAAATGAATGATTGTCCGGTGATTACGCCATATGTTTTACGGTTTTGCGTTCTGATACTGTCTTCCAGTTTTCGCTCCGTACGTCCGGGACGCGTAATTGAACCCTCCTTGCCATGTGTTAATAATACTGCAGCACCGCGTAAATGTCGTTGTACCATCGATGCCCATTGAGTAATGGCTGCGTTCTGTTCTTCGATGTTTAAATCGCCTCCTGAAAATGTTGGGGTTATACCATTTCCACCATTAAGACCAGAAGCATAATTACCACCTATATTGTTTCCGTTCGCCATTGTAGTGTTTTTATTATTCAGGTACTTCCCGTTCAAGATCCCACTTCAATGGATCTATATCGGTTGTGAATGACGAAGTGATTGTAAATGTGCAACGGATACCATAATTTTTATCGGTTTCGTTGGCGATTAATGCAACCTGAACACTGCCCAGATCGAAATCGCGTATTGCTTTAATTGCTGGATTTCGTTTGTCAGATTTAATCCGGGCAATCATTTCGTCACAAATAGATTCCATATTGTCCCAAACCTCATGCATCTTATCGAAATCATTTATATCACTCAGGTGATCAATCAGAACAAATGCCCCGGTGCGTTCTTTCATCACATTATCACTCTGTTTATCACTGAGCGAATAACGGTATCCTTCCAAAATTAAGGCTGGATAGTTTACATTCTTCAGGTTACTCAGGATCTCTTCGAGTTCAAAGCGGTAAAAATGCTTTTCAGCAAGGCTATGACCTATAGCAACATGTTGGGTTGCGAGGGTTTTGAAATATTGGATAATTTCTGAAAATTTCGAATTCATGATTATATGGATTAGCGTTTTGCGTTCTCTTTGTATTTGGTGGTCAAATGACGGAATACTGTATTGACCGGAAGTTCGGCATAACGATCGCGATTGATCAGATCCTCACCAACCAGTGATTCAAATAGTTTTAACCATCCAGATTGTTTTACCTTTTTTACATCTTCCTTTTCCGAATCTTCACCCGGAGACTGGAAAATCAGTGGATAACATTTTTGAAGCCAGCAAAGTATCAGTGAGTAATTAAAAGCAATTGCTTTACGTATTTCAATATCAGCATTCACAATTATCCAAACCTTTTGTGAAATCGTTTCGCTGTCGAATGTTTCACCTGGTAACAGGTAAAGCGACGCAACAAAGTTGTCGAGCGCCTTCACATCTTTCGTGGCCATCCAGTCGTTATAATACGAATCAGCAAAAATAAACTGACCGAAGGGCATTGCTCCAAGTTTTGGTTTCGGGCAAACGAAGTCAGTTCCGTGGATCTCCCTGATGATAAATTCAGAATGGACATTCCCTGCTTTGCTTACAAATTCAATCCCTTCAGATAGTTTCAACAGATCGTAAGGATGAAGTTTTTTTCAGCAGATTCTGAGCAATACCTGTAAGAACAGATAGAAAGCGAAAGTCGGGTTCTGCTCCGTGGATGGTGTGCGAGATGGCCAGAAACTGACGTTCAGTCAGTTCATCCCATGATGTGGGCACTGTTCCTTTCGCTTTTCGATTGAAAAACAAAAACGGGTATGTGATTTCTATGTCCATCATTTGAATAAGATTACACGGATTTTTAACGAATTATACGAATTGATTATGCCCAGAAGGTTTTTTTATCTGTATTATCTCTGCGGAAAAGTTTACCGGTCGAAGGTGTTACATCGGTCCAGTCAGCAGCCTTTACCTTTAGGTAAGTTCGTAACTGATCCAAAAAGGCATTACCAATATTACGGTTGCGCATTACCAATATTGCAATTCGATCTGACGATGATGGTTTGCGTTCGATATCGTTGCCGGCAAATGCCATTGTTGAAGAGAAATAAAGGCCGTTATCCAGCAGGTCTGCTCCACTCTCCTCCATGAGATAGGCAGATGCTAGGAAAGCAATTGGCTTACGAACATATGGAAGCAATGCCTTTACTTTTTCAGATGGGGTTTCTTTTATGATCTCTGATTTCACGTATTCATAGGCAATGGGTCCCAGTATTGTAGCAATCTCGGTATCTTCAATCAGTTGCATATGTGGCTTCATCCGGAGAAATGTCAATCGGCTTTTATTGATGAAAACAATATTGTTGAAGATTTCGGTCTTCGGAATCAATGCAGTTTTAAACAACGTACAGGCAGATGATGCAGAGAATTCAGTAAAACTAGTAAGGTTTGATTCAAGATATTGCAAAACAGTATCAATACCATTAAAACCATTCGTACGAAAATAAGCCTTCAGGTTTTCCTCCTGGTACTTGTACAAACTTTTAACGCTTTCTGATTCCGTGCGTTTAAACCCACCATCCGTAACCAGAACATTCAACAGGTCAAACCCGATCCAGAAAGCAATGTGTATCACTGCCGATTGTGCCAAACGAAGTAATTCAGCCATTTTAATCTGCGCATCGGTTGGCGTTGCCGGAGGATCCATTTCGTAAAACTCAACGAGTTCATCATACATATCAATGCCGATTACTGGGATCAGATAATCGCGTTCTGCATTGGCAATATGCGGTACGACATTTTCGAAAGTTGAAGAAGAGGTAACAGAAACAAAGTTCCTGATCTCCTCCATTTTTGGATTCTTTTCTTTTGAGAATAACATTAGCTGAGTGTTTTAGTTGTTCCTGCACCAGTGTCAAGGGTAGTCAATACAGTATTGCGAAAGCGCCATTCCAGATCTTCATCGGCACCATTGTAGCGGGTCATGAGTTCAAGCGGATCCATGAGGTCCTGACGGTCGAGCCAGCAGTTTGCAATGTTCACAAGGTAAGCCTCGCGGATATTGCTTCCTCCCTGGTTACCTGCATAAGTTCCTCCGGGCATCCCAGCGCCGAGTACATTGGGATTAACCATAATTGAAAACATGATTTCGGAATTGGCCGCAGCACTGGTAACAAGGTTCTGATCGTTACTCAGTTTGTTTTCGAGCGGCTTGATAATCCACTGCTCCTCGGCCTTGCCATTTTGCGGATTGATTTCAAAGAAAGTAAAGATAGGTTTATCAGCACCTTCGGTTCCACAAAGGTTTGATTCGATGCTGTCCATATAACTTTCGATTGCTTGCTTACGCAAATCGATTGTTGCAAACTCGGTTTTTGGAAACTGTTTATCCCAGAATGCATAAGGTATTTGAATATGCCACTTCCAGGTGATCTGATTTGAGTAAGCCTTCTTCAAAAATGCAGGAACTGTTTTGGCGATATCGACCCATCCGGCAAGGTATGCAGCCCACCATATAGCGGAACTGTAATATTCTCCATTGCCCCATGAGTCGCGGATCACATAGATAAATGATTTACCGGCAGTTTTATTACCCCATCTGCGACGTTGCAGATCAGCAAATGGATCGTATTCGTCGAGTACATCTAACACCTGACAATCCGCCTCGCTTGGTGTATCAGGCCATTTACCGGAGACAATACACTTTTCAATAACCCCGTTTATATTTGCAAAACTTAACCTGCAATACTTTGCGTTGATCGTGTTGATTCCAACAATCTGACTGCCATCTGCATTCATCATGATCTGTACAAAAGCACAACCAAACTTCAGGTAATCGCGCAATGCCTTGGCCATATACCTGCGTACAAGGCGTGAGTTTGCAAAGGCAACTAATGATTTATCCTTCACGCGTTCAAGTATCTCGTTTCCTTGCTCGTCGTAATCCTTCACCTTGCAGGCAAATATCCCCTGACCTAATGTGAAGTTACGTGTGAACTTTAACCCGGTATTGAGTACCCCAACGCTGTTGATAATTCCATCGGCAATAGTTGGGAAGTCGTTGTTTGGTCCCCAGGCCGATACCTTGATACTGCCAACATTCAGATAATCCTCCAGTGGATTCTTTGGCTGTGAAGTATTTTTGGGTTTATCGGCAGGAACACCTGTGGTGCTTGCCTGGTAGCTTTTGCCGTAAGCGATTAACGGAACACCCTCTTTGCTGAATAGTATATCTGACATTACATCTTGATTTTTTTACCGTTCCACTCAATAATTCCGTCAATGTGTACAGGAGTAACATGACCAATTGCTTCATCCTTTGCGTCAACCGACAGTACGCCGCGCATCCTGTTATCTTTCATGTTGAACTTCAATCCGGCAGCTACAGCGCGCGGGATGAAGATGATTTCACCTTTCTTCGTCACAAATTTGATGGAGAAAGTTACCTGCTTACCGTTGGGTGTCTCTTTAACCTCATACTCTTTGAGTGCCAGGTTGCGACGAATAGTTTGTATTTCGGTCATATTACAAGGATTAAAAAAGGATTACACGGATACATATTGATTACAGACCAAAGATATCCGGTATGATAGGGGAGGGAAAGGACAAAAAAAAGCCCGGTAGTTAGCCGGGCATTATTAGATGAATCTTAGTGAGGAAATTTCTATGTGAAAAATGTATTAATAAAAATTCTGAAATTTTTTTTACGGATTTTTCCACTTACAAGATTTTTCGTAAAATCGATCCTTTCAATTTCAAATTTCCTTGGAATATTCATTGAGGGAAATTTATATTCTAGCTCAAGATTGATTGTTTTTTTATCAATTAAAAATTCAAATATTTTAATTGTTACGCTTTCCATTCTACATTTCTCCTTAAACTCAGATTCAAATTCTTGTAGTGTCATAATTCTTTTTTCACCAGCATTTTTAACTTTTTATAACCCTTTGATATTCATTCATTTTTTCGGCAAACTGATTAGATTTATTATAGCTACTGAACAGGTATGCCTCATTCAACCCAGTAGTACTCTTAAGTTCCATGCCTCCATATTGACATATTGGAATAGAGTAATTATCTTTAAATCTCTTATCTGGAGTACCATTTTTATTGACCTTTGCCCAGGTATTACCAACAACTGAAGAGTCAGCAGGAAGAGATTGATCCTCCATAAATCGTTGTTCGTAAAAACTGAAGTTCAGATCTCTTATATCAATCAGGCCAAATTTCTTATTTGAATCCACCAAAGCGATGAAAGCGGGATAGATATAAATATCACCACCATTGGCATTTTCAAAATGCATTGCATCATATTTCGATTTGATGATATCAATGTTTCCAAAACCAAATTTGATAATTTTACGTTGTACGGTTGATGTTGCAGCAGAACGTGTTGTTACCCTGTCAACAGTAATAGATGATGTTATATCCCATATTCTGAGAGAAGTCATTAATGATTTATACTTTTCAAGTAATGCTAAGTATTGATTTTCAAACGGAGGGTCTATTTCAAAATCAATGTTGATAAAGCATTTTTGTAATTGAATTTGCAAATCATTTAGATTTTCTTTCGCATCAATACGAGATTGTTTTATCTGTTTTACAAAGAACCCAATAATAATAAGACATGAAAGAACCCAAAATATTGTTGCTATGATCAATTTGAATTTTGCTTTACCAATTTCAATCTTCAAATCTTTTCTTTCCTGATAACAATCTGTCAGTGTTTTTTTTAACTCCAATAGTCCCTTACTGGTGGTTGATTCTGCGTCCTCGCTCCTAATGGCACCAATTTCAGAAACAGAAGTATCTACTGGTGAAGGATAATTCTGATATCCTGGTTGTGGTTTTGAAGGATTCCCACCTAATCTATGCCTGTCGTAAAGTCCGGTGCCCGGAATGCCGGTATTTAAAAATGTACCCTTACTGCCGAAGTTAATACTTGCTCCCGGTACTCCAATAGTTGTACTTATTCCGGATTTACTAAAATTTAGGTAAACACCTGGGAATAACTTGGCTTTCCTTCTGAATCTCATGGTAGAACTGCATTTAGAAAAGGTTAAAACTCTCAAATTTAGAAAATGCCTTATTGCAATTACTTGCAATAAAGTTAAGTATTTAAGTCATCAAAATGGATGAATATTGGTAGAGGTTTTTAATAAGGCTTATTGACATCTTTGTTTGATTCAGTTAGGTATTTTAAAAAATCGATACCGAGTATTGTTAATGAGATGGCATCGCTATCTTCCCGAATTAGAGTGAAATCAAATAAGAATTCGAGGTATTTTTCATACGAATAATTATCAAAAAATGGAGAGTTGGATTTTTTTGCGATCTCATAAAATTTTTTTAGTGATTCTCTCGTTGAAGGTGTGAGCGTGTTCAACTTTTCCAAAATTCTTATCTGGGAACCAAAAATTGAATTATATATTGTATCGAAATTTTTCATTATGTAAATAATGCAAGAATAATTCATCAGCCTATCGATCTTCTCAGATTCAGTTTTTAAATTTGTAATTTCTGATTCATCTTCTACAAAATTTCTAAATGTTTCAATTGTCTCAGGTCTAAATATACCAACAATCCTATCAATCTTTGATTTAGCTTGTTCTTCCACCTTTGTTACCACTGCTTGCTGTGTGGCTTCGAGTGTTTTATCTCCGTAACCTACTTTTGTAATTCTATTTATCAGATTTTTAATCGGCTTCAATAGTAATAAAAAAGCTATCAGAACTAACAATGGCCATTTAATTGAACTAATAAGTTCCATCACATTAAACGTTTGAACGATGTTCTCAGGAGCATTCATTTTATAGGTTTTAAATTGGTAGTGATAAAATTATTGGTAAATATAAAGTTTTTCACTGTGTAATTTATTTTTAGTTATCAATTGTTTTTCATGTTGCACAACATATTTTCTTTCTCTGCCACGACCAAAAAAAGGGAGCGAAGCTCCCCTTTCTTTAAAGGTTGATTTGTTCTTCAACCTCTTTGACTTTCACATCCAGAGTACGTTTCATCTCATCAATTACTGAGGTGATCACTGTGGAATTGGAAGTTTTGAATTCATTACCAGCAGCATCTCTTAACAGAATCACTGAACTGAGCGAATCAGCCCCGATCTGGAAGGTTTGTAATTTGCGACGTGATTCATTCAGCGTACGCCAGCGGTCGATCATTAATGTCAGATCTTCCACCTTCTGAATTTTCTCGTCGAGACTCAGCTTCCGTGGTTCTTCAACTTCTTTCTTCACAATGGTCATCACCGGAGCTGCAACAGCTTCTACAGTTTTAACTTCAGCAACTTCAGCTACACCAGTGGTGTTTTTCTCTGCAACATTTACTTTACTCATAATCTTTATGCTCCTGCCCTGGAGTCTTATATTGGCATCTGGCTCGCCGTTTAAATTAAATTACGGGCAATCAATATTGAGCCGGGCGGATTGATGTCAAGGGTGAATGTCAGTTTCAACCAGTTACCATATTTCTATTATGAGAAAGTGACCAAATACGAAGTGCCGGAGGGTGCTGCTCCAGGAGCATTAATTATGCAGTACCCGGCAGGCCCTTTACATTTCCGGGCGGCGATCAATATCTTTGCTCCGGAATTTGAGTGTAACAAGGTATTTCTCAGGCTTCTTTTATTTTACTTTTAGCCTTTAAACTATACTAACTGGTTTCTTATTTTACTTTAGTTATAGCGACCATAAAAAAAGCCTTGATCAACAAGGCTCTTATCTTCTTAAAATGGCAGATCTTCCTTTTCTTTTTTGGCAGGTGTTTTTTTCGATTTAGCGGATGGTTTTGGGGCAGCTTTCTTATCCTGCCTTTTGGTTTCAGGCTCTTCAGATTCTTCTTTTTGACTTACATAAACGGTGTAGTCACGTCCGAAATTATCGGGAGTTTTCATTTTTGCAACTTCAAAGGTGACATATTCAATGCCATCGTATTCGTAGGCAAATTTTTGAAGATCTTCCAGTTTGCATGTAACCTTTGCAATTTGTAATCCGTTAACTTGTTTTCCTTTTCCAATGTAGTTTTTCACGAAAGTTTTCATAACAGTAATATTTTAGTTTAAAAATTATATGCAAGTGATCAGTGCAGCATGGAGGGGCAGTCAAAGAGGAACTGGAATACCGGAACACAGCGAGGATATGCCGGGAAAATCCTTGAATGAGGGTAGTGGTACCCGGAGAGATACACTTACTTAGCATGTCATTTAAAACAAATACTGGCAGGAGGACCATCCAGAAAAAGCAAGGAAAAGGAAATTTGACGGATGCCAATGCGGAGATATTGCCAACCTTTAGATCTGACGGCCGGTGAAGGAGTGGGCACTGATGTTACCTAATTGCAAAAATAACCTGGCCTTTGGACCCGACTATACCATGTAAGCCAATAACTGAAGGCCAACCTGATGGCAGAATACTTCCCGGGCAAAATCCAAAGAATAAAAAACATGCAACCAAAGCGAAGGATTACCATTAAGGAGATTGCCTTGATCAAGGCTAAACATACCAGGGAGTGAATATTCTTAACGATCAAAAAAGGGGAATCCCCCTTTTCTTTTATAATCCCGTATCAGCATCTGAATAGGAATCATCACCATGACCGGTACCACCAAGATCTTCATCCTGGTTACATTCTTCGACATTTTCATTCCATGAAGAACATTTTGTACAGTCACCATCATTACGGATACAATAACTCATTGTTTTTTACCGCTGCCCTTCTATGTTGTAATCCAAATTTATTGACACTTTTTTTCCTCATCTTCAATAATTTAAATTTTTCAACATTTCACTTCGGGCAATACTGAGCCAGAAGGTTTTCCCCTCCTGGCAAAGTCT
>Ga0209386_1000559_pt1 | contig 17823 bp, 20 predicted proteins | sample NGEPertwo_FD_184510 | JGI IMG/M metagenome (GOLD analysis project Ga0209386, IMG submission 184510) | Arctic peat soil microbial communities from the Barrow Environmental Observatory site, Barrow, Alaska, USA - NGEE Permafrost154B-two... | ecosystem: Environmental > Terrestrial > Soil > Wetlands...
TCTATTAGCAGACAGACATGTCCCGTTTTGTCCAAAAACCACACAGAGAGTGGGAACTTCATACCCATCATATGAACTTGCTGACAAGGCTTGAGCCACATTCCTTCTCCTGGTGCTAAAGTGGGTTGTCCTAGTAGACCGCGAAAACGATTCCAAAAAGAATCAGCTTTCCACACCCGCTCTCCCATGATTTGGCCCGTACGTACGTTGCGCAATCGTCCTGATATCATCGTCTGATCTATCCCTTCAAACCTTATTCAACTAACCCCATACACTCTTTCACCCCTAAAATGACTTAGCTTACCTTCCTGTTTTAAACATCGTTATGAGCTGAATCACTGCCGGCCCTAATACCACAATGAACACACAGGGGAATATAAAGAACACCAAGGGGAGCATCATCTTAACCGGCGCTTTTTGGGCTTTCTCCTCAATGCGCTGGCGTCGTCTTGTTCGAATTTCCTTGGACTGATGACGCATAACTCCCCCCATAGAAATACCCAATTGATCCGCTTGTACCAAAGCGGCTACCCAAGTTTTCAAGTCATCGGTCGGATTTCTCTTGGCTAAATCACGGAGGGACTCCCGTCTTGGTTTACCCATTTTAATTTCTTGTAACATCCGCAGAAACTCCACAGACAGAATCCCTTTACCCTTTTCCACAACCTTCATAAGTGCAGAATCAAACCCTAAACCTGCCTCCACGCAGATGGTGAGTAAATCAAGGACATCCGGCAGAGTCTCTGTTATTTCTACCAATCTAGCTTTAGCTTTAAGCTTCAGCCAAACACTGGGAGCAAGATAGCTAAAAAGAAACCCTAGGATAACGATCTCAAAGCGCAAAATGAAGGAAATAGGGACAACTACAGCTATGATAAAGGAAATTAATCCTCCACCTAAGGCGATTCCATATTTAAGGCCTTGCCAATCCCCGATGGACCAATTATTATCCACATCTGCTAAAATTAACTGAGCAATAATCTTCTCATCTTGACCACGAGGTGCTACTTTTGCTGCCCGATTAACGATGGTACGAATTATTGGTGAAATAACCCGTTCTTTAAAGGATTGCCCGGGTTGAGCCACCTTAGCTTCGCCCATAATTTTCTTTAGCCGACCCACTATAGATTTTTGTCTCGGCGAGATGGATAAGACAATAAATACAACCGTTAAAAATGCAAAGAGGTAAATCACAAACCATCACCACCTTACTTAGTTAGATAAGCACGAAACGACGACCCCGTACCTGTTAATATCTGGTTAACGTCTGGATCATAAATTACAGTAATTGTATTACTCGCTTTAACAGTTTTCCCAATGACTGAACCAGTTATTATGGGAACACCCCCACCGAGATTAATAGTCCCGTAGGGAGCATAAAACGTTCCCGTTGTTGTGCTATTGCTATCAGAAATACTTGTTACAATACAGTCCTTATTACTTGTATTAAGGTGTTCTGGGGAACCAAGTAAAGAATAAAAAGCCAAACCGCTTGACCCTACAGACAGGAGTTTGCCTCCTCCAATTTTGATTTGACCCGTTGCGACAACAGCGCCATTGACAGTAAGATTACCCCCTGGAGACACTTCAAGATTACCTTCGAAGTACCATGGCCCATCTAATAATTCAGGGTTAGACCCACTCATCGAAAAGGTACCACTATTATACGTCCATTGGTATCCTAAGGCAGAATTCCAAGGTTGACCTGAATTAGGTTGTAAAGTACCCGTTGGTCCACTCCAATTCGTAGCAGTAACCACATGATTCTTAGCCAAGGCCTGATTATACAAATTCGCAGCGATTGTTGCTGGATCTATAGCACTTGCACTGGCAATGGGTATCGACGGTGCATTATTGTTGAACGGTCCCGTTTTAGCCGCATTAATAGTACCCGAGCTCGAGATGTTCATCCAAGTCGGATACACTGGGTTACCTCCTAAAGCATCACGATTATAGGAAGCCCCCCCAATATCTTCAATACCCCCAGTAAAATAACTACCCGATGAACCACTTAATCCACCGAGATCTACTGTACTATTACAATGCACTCCCCCTGTTATATAGGCTTCACTCTTTATCGTCAGAGGTTGATCAGAAAATATTGCATAGTTAAACGGAGAAACCCCACCAGAAGAAGAAATTAGAGTCGCCTTCGCTAACTGGGTAATAGTTGCTGTAGAATATCCTAGAATAGGCGCTAGGAAAAAGGAGTGGGGTTCTGTTAATGCCACTTGCACAGTGGTGCCGGTAATGCTTGGGTTAGGATTAGCCCCGCTTGTTGGCACCAGAGATAATAAGGATTTACCATTTGCTAATATGCTAGCATTGACTGCGTCTGTGACACTTGTTCCGTGAGCTTGTGCCATTGCTCCCGCTAATGCTGAGGCGCTGGCCACATTTTTCAGACGAGTGACGGCTACTTTTTCGATGCCAATGTCAATAGCAATGGCGCTTACGCCGAGAAGAACAACCATGAGCAGAGCTACAATGACCAAAACTTGACCACTATCCTGTTTCATTGATTGTCTCATCATAAGTTATCTATCTCCTTTAATCTTTAATAGAAAAGGGCATTAAATTATGGTAGTTGCTCTATAACTACTTTAATATTACTCGTTAATTCAACATCATTAGATCCAAAAAATACCTTAAAAATTGGTGTTATGCCTGTATAGGTTGACGACGCAGTTACTGTTACTTGTTGTCCGACTGTATAACCAGTGGGAACAGACATTGGGATAACAGTGATCCCGGGAGGAGGTGTAGGGACTGTATTGCCCAGACTAATTGTGCGGGCTGCAGCAAAGCTAGTCATCTCTAATTGATTCTTTGCCGAAAAGAGCATTCCGAAGTCGATTATCCCAAAAACTAAAATAAGCAGAATGGGTAATACAAGGGCAAATTCGACTAAGGACTGACCATTCTCTTTTTTCATGTTAAGCATCTTTGCCCCCCTGACGTAAAACATATAAATTCACTTCACTAACATGAAAACCATTGAATATCTTAGGGAGCTAAACCTTAATGTTGACGATTCTGCGGATGATCACAAACCCTATCGTTTGGGAGACCAGCCCGCCACCAATCATCGCCCATCCTAGGGGCGTAGAAATCAATTGTCCTAAATAGTTTGGGTTGATGAACAAGAGTAGGAGGGCAATGAAAAACGGTAACCCCCCTATTATATATCCCGAAATACGGCCTTGTGCTGTCAGAGTCTGAATTTCTCTTTGGATGCGGAGTCTGTCCTTGATGGTATCGTGAATATTACTTAAAACCTCGGATAGATTACCACCCACTTGCCGCTGAATAATAATCGCCGTGACCATTAAATCCAAGTCTGCACTCCCCACCCGCACTGTCAAATTTTCCAAGGCCTGCTCGATCGTGACACCCAGTTGCATTTCTTTCAGGGCACTGCCCCATTCTGCAGAAAGTGGAGCGGGCATTTCTCTACTCGCCATATCCATTGCTTGTAAAAAGCTAAATCCCGAACGAATAGCGTTGGCCATTAAATTCAGAGCATCCGCTAATTGACCATTAAAGAGCTTTAATTGTTGCTCCTTAGCATGGTTCACATAGGCTAAGGACATTATCCAAACGAGGATAAATGAAACGATTGCCACCAGTATATTATGCACGACGAGCAACCCTAGTCCCCCTAGTGCACTGGCAAGAACTATCTGCAGTACTAAAAATTCATTACCGTTAAGAGGTATATTTGCCCGAATCAGATCAATTTCGCGTGATTTCCCCCACCCACTGGGGATATACCTTGCCAAGGTTTGTAATACGCTACCACGCGGCGTCACCTTAACTTCTGGTTGCCAAGAGGTAAATTTATGGAGTCGTTGCGCAATGGTCTTATGCCGTGGCTGAAAAGAGAGGATTATTATCACTACCAATACACCAGCCGAAAGGCTAATCAACTTATCCAAAGATACCAGCACCTAACTCCTGCCCTGCGTTTATCAAACGATCATAGAACATAGGTCGAATGCCGGTGGGCCGAAAGACCCCGTGTTCAAACCGGAAAATATCCTGGGTTGTGATAATTTCCCCTTCCAGCCCCAGCACTTCGGTAATATGCGTAATCCTGCGACTCCCATCTCGCATCCGAGTTTGTTGGATAATTAGATCGACAGCACTCGAAATCTGTTCTCGAATAGCTCTCAAGGGCAAATTCATGCCCGCCATCAAAACCATGGTTTCTAGTCGTGAAATCATGTCTCTTGGGGTATTGGCGTGACCGGTTGTTAACGAGCCATCATGTCCCGTATTCATAGCTTGCAGCATATCCAACGCTTCCCCGCCTCGAACTTCACCGACAATAATCCGCTCAGGACGCATCCGCAAGGAATTAATAACTAAGTCTCGTATAGTGATCTGGCCTTTACCTTCCACATTGGCCGGTCTTGTTTCAAGCGAGATGACGTGATTTTGACGGAGTTGCAATTCTGCTGCATCTTCAATAGTAATAATCCGCTCATCCTGGGGAATATAAGCAGATAATATCCCCAAGGTCGTTGTTTTACCAGAACCAGTGCCCCCTGAAACAACCATATTGAGTCTTGCTGCCACACACGCCTCTAGAAACAAAGCCATGTTCGGTGTTAATGTCCCGAAGCTAATTAAGTCATCTACTTGGAAAGGTTCTTTAGCAAATTTCCGGATCGTGATCGTCGGTCCATTCAAGGCGAGTGGTGGGATAATCGCGTTCACCCGCGAACCATCTTTTAGGCGCGCATCCACGAGGGGCGAACTCTCATCGATCCTACGACCGATCGGAGCTACAATCTTTTCTATGATATGAAGGACATGATCGTTGTCCGCAAACGTTATGGGAGTTAGCTCTAGTTTTCCTTTGCGCTCTACATAAACCTGATAGGGGCCATTGACCATGATCTCACTCACCGATTCATCGAGTAGTAACGAGGTAATCGGTCCAAACCCTAATATCTCATCGGTTATTTCCTGCATAATCCGTTCTCGTTCAGTTCTAGGAATCGTCTCTTGAGTTTCATTAAGCTCTTTTTGTAAAAAGGGGAGGAGCATTTCAGACGTTACCTCACCCGCTGGCAATTTATCCAGACTCCGGATAACTTTATTGTGAATTTTGTTTTTTAAAATAAGCCAAGGATCAGTTTTTACGGATTTTGTAAAAGGACTCCCAACGTTGGTGTCCTCTTTTTGTTTTTCAAGACGTTGCAAAAGCGACATAACCAAGCCCTACTTTCTGTTTTGCCAACTCATAGCCGATTACCTCAATATCTTGTTCGAATTTGAGGAGACGACCTAGCGTTTCTCGAGTATCTTGACTTTCATCGACAATAAGGACAGGATTTTCTTTACGATCCAGCAACGCCCTTCAATTGAACAGGTAAGGTCTTTGTATCCTGTGTATCTCCAACCCCTCTTAGCACAAGTTGGACTGCTCCCTTTTGTTCACCCAGCGTAATGTCTAAAGTCTGTTGGGGGGTTACTTGAACAATATACGCCTCAGTTTTATTGGCCGCATCATTTTTTAGTCCAATAACCAGTATATTCTGAGCTATAATAGACGTGGTATCGTTTAGAGTTATTATTATATCCACGTTATCACCTTGCCTCAGCGTGTACGCTACACTGTTGGTCAAATTCGCTGGAATCGCTATTGCTCTGCTACCTAAAGGTATCCCTTTTTTGGCGAGCATCGGGGCTAAAATAGGGGTTCCTAACGGTATGTCAAGCCTTAAGGTTTGCTCTATAATAGGCTGTATACTTGCAAATCCACCCGCTGGATAACCTTGCTCGGGGATTTGGACAATATCAAATTCGGCAGCGGTTGGGCTTTCATAAGCTTTTAAATTTGCTTTGGCGACCACCAATGGTTTCAAGGCAACAATTTGTGGTTTATCCAGTTGCCCTAGGTACTGGTACAGCAGGCCAGCGGTTAGTATGCCGAAAAGCAAAGCCAGGCCTATATACATTTTGCGCGGCATATCATGGCACCTCTTCCGTAAGTGTTGCAAACAAATTTAGTTATAAATAGAGCAAGACCAGGGCCATTGCGACCAAGTCTTGCCCTGAACATTTTTTATAATTTTTCAAGTTTTTCCTTAAAATTTTATTAGAGTTATAGGGAAAATCAAGGTTAGAACAGCCCCTAAACTCAAGGGAATTCCATAAGCCATTGTTTTTTCTTTCTTTAGCTTCTTATACAACGCGATCAATCCGCCTAAAATTGATCCATAAAAAAACGCTGTGATAATTATATGTGGGCCTAAAAGTGAACCTAAAACTGCCATTAGCTTTACATCCCCTGCTCCTATCCCCCCCCCAATATAGGGTAACAAGAGAAATAGGAATCCGAGAGCGGCCCCCTGTAAACCAACGATTGGGTGGATCAGCAAAGCTACTAAAAAGAAAGGGAGTAAAACTTTGTTGTAGATCTTGTGGTGGAGGCCATCTGTCCAAAGAGTGATGACCGCCAAGGTGATAATGAGTGCTTTAAGGATGATCATTATTATCCTGCAGCAGGTTTTAATTTCGCTGTGATGGTTTCGAAGAGAGTACTAAGTTGACCACCCATTGCGGAAATGGTAACTATGACCGCAACCGCAACCAAGGCAATGATTAACCCATATTCCGTCATGGCTTGACCTGATTCATCCTTGAAAAATAATTTAATTTTAGAAAACATAATAAGTTCCTCCTCTTTTGTTATAGCATTAATACAAGCTATTAAAAATAAAATATCTTGTATGCAGGCTCAAATGGCTTAAGTTGTTGCAAAAAAGGCATAATCTAACGTTGCAAAATAATATAAGCAACACCTACTTTCTATTAAATAGTTTCTTAAACACGGACTTATTCTGGTGGCCTTTCTGTTCTAGACCTGTGAGAATCTCCACTATTTTCCGGATCCCTTCACTTGCTTTACTTTGAGGGTATTCCGTGACAAATGGTTTTCCCGAGTTCAGAGCTCCAATCACGGCCTTACCGTCACTGGGTATTTTAAAGGAAGTGGACATTCCTAAAGTTTCCTGGATGTCACGGTCTTCTAGTCCGACATCACCTCCGGAACGATTGAGAACGATCTTTACTTTATTAAAGAATCCCAGATGAGTCATCAACTCTAGACATAGTTTAGAATTTTTAATAGTGGGCAAATCCATGGAAACCACCAGCCAAATTTCATCCGCCTCATCTAGTGCTAAAAGTGACATGTCTTCAAATCGATTTTGAGTATCTATAATTACAAAATCATAGGTTTTCTTAGCATAAGCTATAATTTGTTTTACCGCCTCGATATGGACCATTTCGGCATGTTCCGGCCGCATGGGAGCTGCCAGAAAATCCAATCCCGACTCATGAACTGTAATACAAGCTTTGATCTCTTCATCTCTTAAATGTCCGCCTTGGGCTATATCCGCGATGGTCCGCTTGGGAATAGTGTTTAAGAAAACTGCTCCGTCTCCAAATTGTAAATCTAAATCCAAAAACAGAACTTTTGATGAGGCTTTCTTTGCTAAAGCTACGGCCACATTTGTGGCGATGACCGTTTTTCCAACACCACCTTTAGTACTGAAAAATGAAATGGTTTTATTTTTTTTAATGGAAATTAGTTGGGGAACCACAGCTTGAGATTTTTTCGTCTTGTAAACTCGGACAATGGCCTTAGCCAGCTCTTCCCCACTAAAAGGTTTGACAATGTAATCCCTAGCCCCTGCCAGCATAGCTCTGCGAAGGTAATCAGGGTCTCCTTGCACGGACATAATAATAATATCAGTCTCTGGCACACGTTCTCTCATAAGTTCAGTGGTACGCAGGCCATTCATTTCTGGCATATTAATGTCCATAACAATGACGTCTGGTCTGATCTTTTCTGCTATAGAGAGTGCCTCAGAGCCATCCCCAGCATCGCTGACAACCTCAATATCAGCTTCGAATTCCAAGAGCCGACGTACACTTTCTCGTGTATCTTTGACGTCATCTACAATCATGACCCTAATCTTACTCACGTACCTACCAAACCTTTCATGTAAGCCTTGTACACTTTGCTTCCTCGCTATCTTCGTGTGTAACTCAATAGTGAGCATTACGAATTCAGGTAATACTTTGATTCTACGGCAGAAAGCTTTGTTAGGTAACTATTGAAAAACAATAATAGACGGCTAGTTTTCACCAGCCGTCACCAAACAAGACCCTTAATTTTGCAAAATAGAAAAAGCAAAATTATCCTGTTGGTAACTGGCTGCCGTCGGTGTAACCCATTAGGCCCTTTAGTTTTGCGCCACTACTTTTCAGTAGCTTTGCTAGTATCATGGATAATAATTTCTGTCGCTTACATGTTTAATTCCTTTTTTAAGGTTGTCCTTATAAAAGCATTGTAATATAATTTCTTATATTACAAAATAGGTCTTTCGTCCTATTATTTTCTTTATACTTAGGGTGTGAGGATTTTGCTTTCACTCGGTTTTTGGAAGGAAAATTATACACGTTGAAATAGCGGGATCCGGTAGATGTAGACATTCACGAAAGAGCCTATGATATCTTACACTTTAATTAGTGCAATATTGGCGCCACTCCTACATTGACTGTTAATGGTAAAGACACTGAAGCAATATTTTCTGTACTCCTGGTAATCACATCCTGAGCCGATGTCTGATCGGTGAGTAATAATGCAAAGCTTTGTCCCTTCTTCATTGTACCTCCATTGATTGTAATAGCAGCATTGAGTCGATAGCGCAGTCCATGTCACAGGAATATTTATGGTGTCTCCTACAAGGCAGCCTGTAACGTGAGGACTCGTCACAGCAATCGCCGGAGCATTATCACTGTGTAATTTATTTTCTTCACTTGCCTCCGCATAACCGTCATATACAACAACCTTCACTTTGTAGGCTTTAATGCTTGGACCAAGAGTCGGACCCTTTACTAATTTAACATCTTCACTTGTTTTGCGGGAGTGTCCACTCCGAAAGGGGAATTCATAAAGGCAGGCTTCAGAATTAAATTGTTTGATACTCCGTTACTTGCATAAGCGACCAATTTTAACTCCGCCCGCATAATCCCTTGTTGTACTGAAAGGTTTGTGCTTTTGATCGCCAATCGTTGATTCCCTCCGAATTGCACTTCTTGAATCAATGTGAGTATGTCCGCCGTTTTACCCAAACAGCTAAAGCTTACCCCCATCTCTTGATAAGCACCTTTGGCTTGAGCTTGCTCAAAGGCTATCGTTTGAGGAATAACTGAGTGTTGTTTAGCCAAAGTATAGAGCCCAACCATGAGTTGAGGTTTATCAATCCGAGTTGGAAGCTGGGCATTCAATTGGAAGACTTTAGCCTCCAACGTTTTAATTTCCTCCCCTAACCCGTTTTGATTTCTTTGGTAGACAAGTAATTCCTGATATTGGTTTTCCAGCGAACGTAGACGATTTGTATCACCTTGAATAACCGTCCACTCAGGTAGAAAAAGGAATTTAATATAAGCATAACTAATCCCAAAAATAATAACAAGAACAAGTGTGATTATTTGAAGCCTTTCCTTTTTCATCCTTTCTACTCCTTTACTCGTCTACTCTATCGTTTGCAGAAGAGAATCTATTTTAACGTTAAACTGAGACTCAGAGTCTGCACTTTGTCTAGTAACGAAACGGTTTGAATATCGACCTCTTTGAACATCCCAGAATCGCGTAAACTAACCCACAAACGCGCCACATCCACCGGTGTCGGAACACTTACACCCAGTGTCACAGCATTTTCCTGCAAGGAAAACGTATTGACTACCGTTCCAATAGGTAGGATCTTTCTTAGCTTTTCTAAAATAGGACCGGGATCACGCGTGCTATTTTGCATGAGACTCTGCAACTGTTGTTGTCCTTCCGCTTTGGCTTTTAGCGCTTTCAATTGGTTAACCTGATTCGCAATTTCTCGAAGAGAGGAAATTTTCCCCTCAGCCAATTGGATGTCGCTTCTCTCTTTGTATTCCCACAGCCAAGGAGTACTACCGACACCTCCTAGGAATAATAGACTTACTACTCCCCAAGCTAAAGCTTGAGTTTTCAATTTCGAAGGGCTTTTGCTCTCTCTGGCAAGTTCATCAGTCCAGCGACGGGCAAAATTAAACTCTCTCTTTTCTTTCATTTAGCCCTCCCTCATGGCCAAACCATAAAGACTGCCATACTTCATCCCATTCTTTTGAAGCGTTTTAATCTTTCTACTGAAACGAGGATGCCAAGCATCCGGAAAGCCCACCTGTGTGAATACTTCTAGATCACCTTCAAAAACCTCCTGAATAAAGGGAAGATCAGAATAGTCTCCCGTTAGATAAATGCGATCAATGGATTTACCAAAATGTCGTGCAGCAAAAAAATTAAAAAATTCAGAAAGTGACTGTAGGACATTTCCCAAAGTCGTCTCGACCTCCGTTTTTGCCCAAGCATGCAATTTTGCAGTCTGCAGAGCTGAGTCGTCCGCCTCTACCTGTTGTCCGTTCCTAAGCTCTTTACAAGTACCCTTCAATGCTATCCTAACATGGTCTAATACGTCCAAAGGGGCTTCTAGATCTGAATACAAGAAAAACACGCCATGCTCCAGGAGAATAAATTCCACCCGATCCGCACTCAGCTCAACAATTGCTAGATCAAGAGGCGCCCCTACCTCAGTCGTACTCTTTTTCTTCGTAGTATTTAGTGTCAAACTTGAGTATAAACGTGCCAAGCCATCGACTGCTAAATCTACCACTCTCGGTTTAAATCCAAGCTCTTGCCACTCCGCCCATAGCGTTTCCCATTGGTACTTTGGCAGAGCAGCCAGAAGAACCCGCTGACGCATTTCTCCGTCTTCTACTAATCGCTCCAACACTCTATAATCCACCACATAATCCGAAATATTTAACGTAAAATACTGCTCCACCTGTTCGGTTAAAAGTTTATTTAAATCTTTGTCAGAAATAAGTGGAAGAGTTATCATCCGTGTGATCACTCCAGGACAAGAAACTGCAATTCGAAGTTTTTGGACAGGAACATGGTTCTTATGTAACCATTCTTTAAGTAAGTCCGCTTTTTCGCCTACACTCAAGTGTTTCTTTTCTTGGCTGCTATCTTTCGCTGAGAGTTCACTCTCAGAAAATTGCTTCTGTTCGTTCGTAGATTGGAATCCGAATTGTGCATGAAACTCAGACAATCGGAGAATATCCAGTTTTAACTTATGACGAGCCACTTTCGCTACAATCCAGTGATTCCCCCGTACAACAGCCAACCATTGTTTTTGTTTGAACACAGTCTATCCCCCTCTACCGCAAATCATGACTACTTAAGACGATCATATTCTTATCAACTATTTTAATTTATAATTTCTTTTTCCCATAAAATTTTTCCATTTCCTGGCATTAGAGGTGGATTTGAATTTGTCGGGACAGTTACCGTCAAAGTTGCCGTTCCTGATCTGCCACCGAAAGAGGCTGTAATAGTACTCGTGCCAGCAGAATTACCGGTTGCATTTTTGCCCAACAAGGTTACAACGCTTCCATTTGATTGGGACCAGACTGCCTGGTTGCTTACTTCCGTAAAGTCGTTCGAATATACCGCTTTAGCCACGAATGCTTGGGTATGACCGACCTGAATAGAAGCGTATATGGGTGTCACTGAGATTTTCAGGAGAAATGGCTTAGGGAGTGGAGACGAAGTTAGTGCCCAAGCAGAAGAATTGGGTGGAGCTGTTGAACTTGGGGAATGATTATATTTCGCCCTATATCTTTTTCCGTCGGTATACAGTACTATATTACCTTCATTATAAAAGTTGAATGATCTCCATTGGTCTGTTAATTCATCCCAGGGGCTGGTTGGTAAGCTAGGTTGTTCATTCTTACCTGTATTATTTCTTGCTTTAAATGGTTTGCCATTATAAAAGACAATATCGTTTTTTTGATATATATTAAAATCCTTCCATAGTTCCGTCATTTCCTGCCAAGGGCTATTTATTAGACCAGGTGGCTCATTCTTACCTGTATTATTCCTTGCATAAAACGGTTTGCCGTTATAAAAGACAACATCATCTTTCTGGTATATATTAAAATCCTTCCACAGTTCCGTGATTTCCTGCCAGGGGCTATTTATTAGACCAGGTTCTTCATTCTTACCTGTATTATTCCTTGCATAAAACTTCTTGCTATTATAACAGACTTCATTATCTTTTTGATATTGTATATTGTTTACCCACTTCTCAGTATTTTCGCAATTGGAACCACCGCCTACATCGCCACCAGTACTTACTCCATAATCATACTCAGCCACCTTTGTTCTTAAAGTTGTTAAATAATCGCCCGAACTATTAACTGTGAATGAAATCGCCCCAGTCGCCCTAGTGACAGTAACCTCAAACCATCCACCTTGCCCAAAAGGATTATTTACCCGCGGCGGCGTGAGCGTGAACTCTGCTTCAGGAGCATTCGTTAGTTCCGTAATGCCTGCAGCGATTCCATACTGAACACCTGCTTCAGCTAAATAATATGCCCGAAGCCCTCTTTCCTCAGACGATTCATTTTTCGCTTGGTAAACTACCGTTGTCAATAAGATCCCTGATATAGAAAGCAATACCATGACTATGATTACGGCTGTAAGTAGTGCCGACCCTCGTTCTTTCAAAGTGGCTCTCCTCCTGCTAATTTAAGCGTACCCAAGTTTGAAGTTCAAAGGATTGAGACCCATTATTTCCACCTGCAATAATATCTATTTTCACAAGGGATGCAAGGGATGAATCTTGCACTATACTCAATTTCCATATTTCATCTGCGATCAGATATCGATTGACAGAGTCTTTCTGATACCAGAGTTCACCTTTCATTTGGTCAAAAAAGACCTTAGCTGTGGGTGATTGTACGATGGCTGTTGTTTGTGTATTAATGAAAATCAAACTTGCTGAACCAGTTTCGTCCTTTGGAGTAGCCGTAGCCTTCGTTACATTAGCATAAAGACGAATTTCTTGACTAATACTTGACGTGGACTTGTAGAAGGTACGGTTATTCAAACGGACCTCGTCCAAAATATGCATCATGGCAATACGCGCTTTCTGTTCTAGTTCATTTTGTCGTGAAGTAGACTCAAAACCATGTATTTCTGAACGCATAAATTGAGAAGCGTACAACAGAAGTAAACCGAAAATCGAGATGGCAATCATGACTTCGATCAGGGTAAAGCCTTGCGTATTATTTCTATTATTTCGCATCTTTTTGATCATTAGTTCACCCTATATGTAGCGAGAGTTACTGGATCTGGTGAATTGGTTGTGTTAGGAACGGAAACGACAACCTTTATTACCTTCAAATGGCTCCGACTGGGAAGCAAGTCAGATTCAGTAAACACTACCGTAAAATTTGCAAACTGGGAGTTCCCCGATGCGGACCCCTGAATGACAGGTTGATTTTGGAGAACGCGCTCTAGTTGACCCGCCCCGTAAAAAAGCATCTGTTGCCTAGCCTCACCTTGATAACGATAATGGTACATCGCCGAATCACTTTTGACAACGTAGGTGACACCTATCAGTAAAATGCTGATTGCAAAAACCACTTCGATCAGGGTCATTCCTTCGTCGCGCCAAGGCTTCATCACAACTTCTCCTCATCCTTGTTATTATTTTCATCGCATCACCACTTCACCGTAATATCCCCTGTTTGTAGCTCGACGACAATCATAACTGATCTGTTCGTTCGCACTGTGGATAAAACGATATTGACTATGCCACCACCGGTGGGTGAGTTCAAAACAAAACCACGGGCATCATACACCACATGTGGTAAACCTTTCGCTTTACCCGATTCATTTTTTAATCCGTTACTCATCATTCTTGAAAAGTTAACCCCACTGTCAAAGGCTTTTATACCGCCATATTCCTTGTTACTTGCATCGAGCACTTCAACCGTATTCGTATCCATCGCCAGATATATATTTTTTCGTTGATCCATAGAAAGTTGTTTAGCATATCTTAACTGACCGACAACGATCTGGGCCGAAGACTCCAATTTGTAATGGTCTGTGATCGCTTGATATTTTGGTACGCTTACTATCGCCAATAACCCAACGACAGCGATCACCAACATTATTTCGATGAGGGTAAATCCCTGTTTTCCGTTGGTATACTCATAATCGAAGGTATTTTTCATACTATGCAGTCTTTTTAGCATTATTTCACCCCACTGACTCCACTCGCCATGTTGAAAATGGGTAAAGCAATTGCAATAATTAGCCCCCCGGCAAAAACTCCAATAATAATTGTGAAGATTGGTTCAACTAAAGCAACCAACCGTGTTAGTCCGATCTCCACTCGTTTATCATAGTGATTCGCTACTTCAACCATTAATTCCTCCATTCGTCCTGTTTCTTCTCCGATAGACATCATTTGGATAACGAGCGGATCAAAGAAAGGTTCCACTCCAAAAGCCAAGGCCATCGTCTCTCCACGAATAATCCGGTCTTTTGAACGGGCAACCGCTAAACGGGGAACTTCGTTACCCACAATGTTCTCTAAAGAATTTAAGATTGGCACGATCGGCAGAGAGGAATGTAAGAACAAGGCTAGTGTTCTGGAGAAGCGAGCAATAACAACGTCTTTCATATTCTTCCCTAAAAGTGGGAGATGAAGAAGGAACGCGTGCAGGTAATAGCGGTACTTTGGAATTGCGAAAACCCAACGCATAAGACCAACAAGCGCGACTAAACTGATTGAAAGGTATAGTCCTTTGCTCTTCAGAAAATCGGCCGTATCAACAATCATCTGCGTAGGAGCAGGTAGACTCTGACCGTTTCCCTTCATGAGATCAGTGATTTCTGGCAGAATAAAGTTCATAAACAAGACCACAAGTCCGATAAGTACGACTGAAAGAACTATAGGATAAATTGCCGCACTTGAAATTTTCTTACGAATGAAATTCTCTCGTTCATAATACTCTGCCATACTTACCAAGACAGAGTCCAAACTTCCACTTTCTTCACCGACGCTGACCAAATTAATCAGAAGCTCTGGCAAAGCCCCTTGGCATGCTCTCATAGCCACGGACAAAGAATCTCCCCGGCTTACACTGCGATGAATCGTACCCACAACTTCTTGTAGCCGCTTATCCTCCATCTGAACTTGAAGAATCTCCAGTCCCCGCACTAAATTAGCACCCGACCGGATCATCATCGCCATTTGGGAGCAAAAAGCGGCAATAGATTCATGCTTAACCCTGTTCTTAAAGGTCATCGTGAGCAAGCTAGTCAGTTCTGATACTTTTTCTAGGGAAATAACTTGCCATTGATTCTCGACCATTTGACGTCTCGCGGCCTCCAAATCAACCGTTTCCAGTACCCCATCTACCACGCGCATTTCTTCATTGATCACTCTATAGCGAAATTGCATTCCTGCCGTTCACCTCAACCTATTCATTCACATAAGTAACCCGCAGGAGTTCATCAACGGTCGTGACTCCTTCAATAACCAGTCTCGTAGCCGCATCTTTAAGGGTCGTCATCCCCTGTTCAATCGCATAGCTTCTTAATTCGTCGGCTGTTGCCCTTCGGTCAATGAGTTGTCTGTGTCCTCCCGTAATCGGCATAATCTCAAAGATCGCAATTCTTCCTTTATAGCCGCTTTTGTTGCAGTAAGTGCACCCCTGCCCTTTTTTCAAGACTACCTTAGTTTCCTTAGGAATCTCAAGTAACGTATGTTCTATAGGGCCCATCTCATACTGAATCGTACATTGTGGACAGATACGTCGAACAAGCCGTTGGGAGATGATTCCCAAGATCGAAGCGGACAGCAGAAAAGGTTCAATCTCCATATCCAAGAGACGCGTAATTGAACTCGCTGCATCATTGGTATGAATGGTCGATAAGACTAAATGACCCGTTAAAGCCGAGCGCACAGCTATTTGGGCTGTCTCATTGTCCCGCATCTCACCGACCATGATAATATCCGGATCTTGCCTCAAAAGAGAGCGAAGTCCTGTGGCAAACGTCAGCCCAGCTTTCGGGTTTACCTGCATTTGATTGACCCCTTTAAAGTTAAATTCTACGGGGTCTTCTAGTGTGACAATGTTTTTTTCAGGAACATTTAATTGTTGCAAGGCTGTATAAAGCGTCGTCGTCTTGCCACTTCCCGTCGGACCCGTAACCAGTACGATCCCATAAGGCCTAGAGATTAATTCTTCAAACGTTGTTAAATCCTTCCCGACCAGCCCCAACGCTTCTTTTTCTAATATAACACTAGATTTATCCAAAATTCTCAGAACAACTTTTTCCCCATACATTGTGGGTGTCGTTGACACCCGCAGATCGATCATCTTCCCACCGACCAGATAGGAAATTCGACCATCTTGGGGCAAGCGCCGTTCTGTGATATTAAGGTCAGCCATAATTTTCACCCGACTAACGACTGGATTGGCCATACTACCATGGGTACGCATAATCTCTCGTAACACGCCATCAATCCTGAAGCGCACCCGAAGTTCTTCTTCGATGGGCTCAATGTGAATATCACTGGCCCGGTTATTGACCGCATTCTCGATAATCGTGTTTAAGAATTTAATGATCGGGGTTGATTCCTCATCAATTACTTCCCCCTCAGAAGCGTTAAGAGACGCCATTTGGCCCGTCATCGCAACCGAGGTCACGCCCATTTTCTTGGCATATTCGCGAGCGGCCTTTTCCGCTCCACTCCTACCATAGAAGCGATCAATGGCCAGAAGAATATCTCCTTTTTTAGCGAGACAAGGCTTAACCATCATTCCTGAAGCCAGTCGTAAGTCATCAATTGCAAAATAATCGGTCGGATCACTCATAGCTACCAAAAGCTGAGCATTGCTCATTTCCACAGGCAAAACCGTATATTTTCGCACGACGTTTTCTGGAAGTAACATAAGGACATGTTCCGGGACAACTAGTCGATTTAAATCGATGGAAGGCAGTCCTAGCTGGCTTTGCATCGTACGTAGGATGTCTTCTTCCATGACAAGCCCTTGCTTAATTAAAACTTCGCCGAGACGGAGACCAAGAGACTTTTGCATGGTTAAGGCCTCTTCTAAGTGGGTCAGAGAAATAACCCCGCCTGCAATGAGAATTTCTCCGAGACGTTTACGTTCTTGGCGTAGAGCCATGGGTTGTCCTCCTCTCTGGTTTATTTAATGATACAGGAAAAGGGTGTTTTGGTAAACACCCTAAAAATTAAATACGCAAAATTGTTTAATAGGCTAAAAGTATCTAGAATGAAATACTTTAGGGCAAAATTTTAACAGTACTATAGATTGATCCTGTCTTACTCAGACCGTTAATAATAATACCCGTAGCAGCAGCAGCAGAAATTACTACTTCAATTGAACCGTTACCCTTACCAGCAGTAGCTGAAACTATTTCCAGAGCATCATCAGGTGCAAGATCAGCGGTCAAATCGTTCACTTTGTCAATCACACCAGTACCACCAGAAGTAGCAAATGGGTTTTTCATTGTATCAGTTGAGCTAGTAAATGCAGCAGCTATATCCTCCGCTATATCAGAATCAGTAGAACCATGATCATTCCAATAACTAATTCTGCTTTGCACATAACCTTGAACCATTCTTACATTAGTATCAATTCCTGCGGACTTTGCCTGAGTCTTAATCGTTCCAACCTTTGGCACCAACACAATCGCCAAAATCCCAATCACTGCAATAACAATCATAAGTTCAATTAATGTAAAGCCCTCATCTTTTCTCCGTTTGATCATTTCTTTCAACTTATTCATCCCTTTCATTTGTGTATTTTTTCCCTTTTGGCCTAATGACTTTAGGACTTTTTTCCTATTGTTTTACTCATAATTATATTATCGTA
>Ga0209386_1000561_pt1 | contig 17782 bp, 11 predicted proteins | sample NGEPertwo_FD_184510 | JGI IMG/M metagenome (GOLD analysis project Ga0209386, IMG submission 184510) | Arctic peat soil microbial communities from the Barrow Environmental Observatory site, Barrow, Alaska, USA - NGEE Permafrost154B-two... | ecosystem: Environmental > Terrestrial > Soil > Wetlands...
GCATTGCGGGGTATAGGGTATGCCAGTATACCATAAGGGCCAGACATATAGGTGAGAACTCGACGACTACGCATAGCTAGCCGTCTATGTATACGCCGACTAACTGCCATACCAGCTGGATTAGCTTGGCCCGCAGGATGACCGCGCGCCAAGCTCCGTTAGCTTCCTGAGGAACGAGGGGAGATCCACTGAGCGGGAAAAGCCCATTGACCTAAGGTGGAGAGCAAGGCCTATGCAGGATAAGACAAGACCGACCGTGGTTTCCCGACGAAGAAGGGAAATCTCGGACGATCTTGATGACCAGGGCAAGACCAGAACCCGCGCGCTGAGCTCGGCTAGCTACCCGAGGAACGAGGGGAGATCTGCCGAGCGGTCGATCCAGGACCCAAGACGGCGAGCTGGCAAAGCAGAATGACCGCGCGCCAAGCAGGGGAGCTGCCCGAGCAACGAGGGAGGCTGCCCTGCGGTGGCAACCTTTGACCCACTACCCAGATGCAGGATAACCGCGCTCTGAGCTCAGTTAGCTCCCCAATTATGAGGGGAGATCCACTGAGCGGCAGCCGGCCAGGACCTGAAACGCATGCGAGAGAGGACTGTGCTGCCGGCATATAGTTCAGCAGGATGACTTGCAGTTCTGTCCTTTTAGATCGCTGTTTTTGTTGCTGCAGTATTATGCGGCCAGAGACTGAGCAAATAAAACAGCGTCCCCTAGTAGCCTGCAGCGAACGGCCAAGAGGAGCATGCTGCCGTTTATGTTCAGGCAGTATTAACATTAAAAGAAAACATGTAATTCTGTCTATATTTTTGCTGTGGAGAGTTGCGTTTGGGCACCAGGAATCAGTGAACAAGTATATGAGCTGCAAGGACTTTTTGTATTACTCTTGTTATTTTGACTGCAACAACGTTTTTAGGCTATAGTGTTCTATTATTTTCGTATTTATAGCAGGAATATTTAGGAAGTTTATTGAATTCTAAACGAGAGCCATCAAAAGCTTCGCAAGCCCCATAATCGTATGCAAAAAACCAAACATCCATGTGAGAATTGTTGAGGAATGGGGTTGTAGCCATTCTGTATAGCATACACTTATAAACTAGGCCTCCATTTCTAGATTGATTTAAGGTGTTGACGGATGATGTACCAATGCGACATACTCGGGTGCACATATTTCAAAAGATCCCCATTATTTTATTCATCTAGAGATAAAACAATGTAGGCCAATATCTATTATAGAAGCATCAAAGCAAATAGCGAAAGCAGTAAAAGAAGTTCTGAAAAGAGGCAAAGATTATGAAAAGTGATATGAGCTTGCTCGAATTTGCAGAGGATTTTTACCAGCAAGTGATGCTTGCAAAAGAGACGGATGTATACAGTGTGGAGGCAGAAGATTTTTTCACTACTGTAATGCTTGAATACTTAGAGGAAGCTGGCGAGGTGGAGGGTGCTGTTATATGTCCATACCGTGGACATGGATTACAGATGAATGGATATAGCATCTCCGAAGAATTTGATAGCGTTGATATTTATGTGAGTATATTTGTTGAAAATGAAATTCCATCAAATATATCCCGTACAGAGATTGATGCTGCGCTAAAGCGTGCTATCCAGATGTATCGGAAAGCGGTCAACGACTTGTATGCTTTGTTTGCAAAAGACAATGATACATATGGATTTGCTTTCGCTATTCATAAACATAAAAAAGATATTAAAAATGTGAGGATAATTGCTATTACAAATTGCCTAGTAAAGCCTATTCCGTTTAAGAATATCTTAATTGAAGGGGCCGAAGTATCTTTTTCAGTTTGGGATATTGAAAGATTATATCGATGTGTTAATTCAGGTAAAATGCGAGAAGTGGTTGAGATAGACTTTATAGAAAAGTTCAACACATCTATTGAATGCATCGAGAATAAGACCAGCGATAGATATAGCGTTTACCTTGCGATTATACCCGGAGAAATATTAGCTAAGTTATACGAAGAACATGGCGCAAGATTATTAGAGCGTAATGTAAGATCATTTCTGCAAGTTAAAGGACAAGTTAACAAAGGCATCAGGGATACGTTGAGAGATGAACCTGACATGTTTCTAGCTTACAATAATGGCATCTCTGTTACAGCAGAAAGTGTTGAGATTGTACGAGATGAAAATGGTAAACCATCCATTACGAAGATTAAGGATATACAAATCGTAAATGGAGGACAAACCACGGCATCGATATTTAGTGCACACAAAGATAAAAAAACAAACGCAGATTTGAGCCATGTATATGTTCAAATGAAACTATCAGTAATTGCTGCTCATATGAATGAGATTGTGCCTAGAATCTCTGAGTTTGCAAATACGCAAAACAAAGTGCAAATTGCTGACTTTTCCGCTAATGATCCCTTTCACAGAAAATTCGAGGAGCTTTCAAGGACAATGTGGGCACCGGCACTAGGTGGGTTAAAACCCCGAAATTGGTTTTATGAGAGGGCAAGGGGCCAGTATGCAGATATGCTTGCTCAAGAAACCACACCTTTAAGGAAAAAGCAATTTAAAGAAGAACATCCACTCTATACAAAAACTGATTTAGCTAAGTATGAAAATACTTGGGATCAACTCCCGTATCTAGTAAGTGAAGGTGCACAAAAAAACTTTAAAAAATTCACTATACGTTTGAGCGAAAGAGGTAATATAGTACCGGATGCGAAGTCTTATGAACACCTTATTGCAAAAACTATTTTATTTAGAACAACCGAAAAATTAATTCAAGCACAAAAATATGGCGGATATAGAGCCAATATTGTGACATATACAATTGCATTTTTATCCTACACAACATCCCAGAAAATTGACCTAGATAGAATTTGGAAGGAACAGCGCTTAACCGCAGCACTTGAAAATGAGATTGTGAGAGCATCTCAAATTGTACAGCAACATATCGTAAATCCACCAGGCGGGGCTAATATTGGGGAGTGGTGCAAGAATGTTAAATGCTGGAACACTTTCAAGGAAAAAAATTACACAATAAGTGATGAACTTATTAAAGAACTGATCTCTGTGGCCAGGCCCAATAGAGCAGTAGCAGAAAATAAGAGTATTAATTCCATTACTGAAGATGAGAAGAGCCTAATTGAAGAAGTGCAACAGATACCGGCAGCTACGTGGTTTGCATTATCAAGATGGGCAAAAGAAACTAATAATTTTGCGACGTGGCAGCGAAGTTTACTGTTTTCCATAGGCACAATTTTGAGTAGAAGTAAGGTGCCGACATACAAGCAAGCTATTCAAGCAATAAAAGTATATAGAGAAGCTGAAATCAAAGGATTTAAGTGATGTCTGGAGGTGTACACATGGATTGGAAAAGTTATGTTAAGCATGAACTAGAAAAGAGAAATAGTTTGAGTGATTTAAAAATCACCTTTGGTGACAATACCAACGAATGCGTTAGTACGCCTCCAATTATAAAGATGAGTATTGAATTATTAAACATGTTTATTAAAGCAAATGAAAAACGTGTGATTATGGTGTTTCCTGAAAAATCTCTGAGTACTTTCTTGTTGGCAGTATTAAAAGTTATTTATGATATTTTTGACGGCGAAGTTGAAAAATCATATAATCCGGACACTTTTATTAAAGGGCAAAAATTAAAATGTGGAAACTGTGTTGTGGAATTTGATAGAGTAGATCAATTTAATGGCGAATCTATGCTATGGGTAAGGAATGCAGATTGCAGTAATGGCATTCCATTAGAATTAGCGCCGTTTTTTCAGTTGGCCGAGACAAACAGACGACTCTCGCCGGATAAAGAATTTTCGAAGGTAAAAGCTGACATCAAAAAAAGAAAAGAGGAGATGGTAGTTTCAGACCAATTTACATCATTACTTATTGATTATAAAACTCATATAAACAACATCGTTTTCAACGTTGCACCTATGGGGAAAACCAAAGAAATGTTATCTAATATCAGCATTAATGGAAGCAATGTTAAAGATTTGTTGCTAATTGGGCAAGCCGATACAGAAGGAAATGTAGATATTATAAATACCGGACAACTATCTGGTAAACCTGCAATTGTTTTGGCTTCGGATTTATATGCAGTTTCTGAGGCAATAAAAAAAGAATCTGATGTTAAATTGCTGCTTATCGATATTTCAAGTCCAAATATTATTAATAGTCAATTAGATGTGTTAGATGAAATCCTAAAATCTGATTTTCCTGTTATTTGCATTACAGATACTGCTAATTCCTTTGACTTAGAAGCTCTTGAACTAAGACGCTTCAGTGTGTGGAGATGGGATGAAGAGAGTATATCAGAAGATTTGTATAATATTTCAGCAACAGTAATTAATAAAAAAGTCCGCAATTGCGTTGAACAAAAAATCGAATATATACAATGTAATAGTGAAGATATAAGCAATTCTTTGGAGAGATTGTATTACTACCGCAAGGAAAGTACTGAAACAACTGCAAACTTTACAGATGTATATGACAAATTATTTTCGTTGGCGTTCCTTAGCCTTAGAAATATTATCCATTTAACCAATGATGATTATAAGCGGATTAGTGAGGATATTTTAGACTGTAAAGTCAAACTGCAAAAAGAAAAGCGCTTTATAAGCAAAGAAATGTTAGGAGATTTTGATAGAGTTATCCTCTCCTTTGAGGTTATTTTCAGTAAGCATTTTGAGATGCCTAAAATAGCTGAGTTAAGAGAAATCTTAATTGCTAATCAATATAAAAGCGTATGCATTGTAATACCAGATAGAGCAGATAAAGAAGCGCACCAAATTTTTTGGGATAATGAGTGTAATCGAAACTTCATTAAAACAAGGAGCTTGGTCTTATGTCAGTCAGAATATTGTAATAGTGATGCTATAGGCTGTGATATTACAGTTGTATGCGGATGGCTAAATAAAAATATTATGAAAAATATTATTTATAGCTACAACACAGCACAATATATTGTACTGATTTATGATTACGAACAACGATGGAAGGATCCCCATATTAAATCATGGAGTAGAGTTTTACATAAAGGGAATAAAAGGAAATGTATAGAAAAAGCTTTAGCTGAAGTCGCTGTAGATATCTTTCAATTCAAAGGCGTGAAACCTACGAGGCCTTCTGTGCAAGAATCCCAAGATGAATTAAGTAAAATTGAAATAGTATTACGAGAAAATAAGTTTCGTAAATATTTATCTAATGGTGGAAAAAAGAACATTGAAGGGGTAGTGGAAGCTGCACCAGTGAATTTTGTTGGAGGCTGTTTTGCATTTTATAAATCTTCCCATAAGTTAGTGTCCATAACGGAAATCATTTTAGAGGAAAAGGATGAAATAAAGACTATTCTTCCATCAGAATTGAAAATAGGTGATTTCATTGTAGTTAGAGAATCTCAAAGAGATTTGATAAAAGAATTTGCAGATATAATTTTAGCAAATAGTGGGAAAAATTATTTACGTGAATTTGCAACGAAATGGAAAGTGACCTTGGAGTTAGAAAGTGTTTTTTCAACTTTCGACGATATATATGCAAGATTGAAAAAAGTAGGTTGTTCTAAAAATCAATTTACGGTCAGGCAGTGGATGAAAAATGAAGATATCATTTCACCACAAAGTATTGATGACTTAAGATATATTGCAGAAGCAACAGAAGATGATATTTTGTTAGAACAATTAGAAGATATTTTTGAAGCAGGTAAAGAAGTGAAGCGCGCCCATATCCAAGCGGGTAAAAATTTATCTGAATTGCTCAAGCGAAAAGTTGCTCAAAAGATTCAAGAACTTGGGGAGATAGATCCATATAACATATGGGAACCAATTACCTTGAACTTAGATGAAATCGGTACGGTAAAAATTCTGAAAGTAATAGATATTGGAAGTTCTATGCTCGTAGATTCTACTAATGTTAATTGCTTAATTAATGAATATTAGGAGGACTAAAGATGGCAAGAATGATTCCATCAGTAATATCACCGGAAGTTAAAAGCAATGCAGAACGGAGGATTTTTGAATGGTTTCAAAGTGATCCAGAAACAGAGGGTTGGGTTGTGCTGCATTCGCTTGGCATAGCGAATCATAGAACTGTGCTTTTCGGTGAACTAGACTTTTTTGTAATTGCTCCAAAGCTTGGTGTATTTGCTTTGGAAGTTAAAGGTGGAAGAGTAAAAAGAGAAGAGGGGATTTGGCATTTTAAGGATAAATACGGACAAACCTCTACAAGAAACAGAGGACCTTTTGAACAAGCCAATGAGGGTATTTTTAGTTTATTCGATGTAGTGAAAAAGAAGTGTGGGGTAAACCACCCTTTAGGCAAACTTCTATTTGGCACAGGTGTAATGTTTCCGGATATCACCTTTCAAGCAGATGAAATTGAAGGGGAGCAGTGGCAAGTATTTGATCAAAATGATGGCAAAAAAGTAAGTGGTTTCATAAAAAGACTTGCTAGAAATTCAAAAAGAAAATGGGAAGAAAAATATGGACCTCTTAATCCAGAAAAACTGCCAGATGCAAAGGCAGTTAGAGAATTTGCCAATATGCTCCGTGGTAATTTCGATATAGCAGTTTCATTACGTACTCAGATCAATCATGCAGAGGAAGCCCTAATTACGTTAACTGAAGAACAGTTAAAATGTCTTGATCAGCTTGAAGATAATTCAAGGTGTTTAATCCAAGGACCTGCGGGAACAGGAAAGACACTCCTTGCTATTGAGGAAGTTAAAAAGTCTGTTGCTAATGGGGAAAAAGTGGTACTGTTTTGCTATAATACAATGTTAGGGAATTGGCTAAAAGGCTATTTTAATGGAATGCACAAGTCACTACGCCCAGAGTTTGTGGGCACGTTTCATTCTTTTTTATATTGGCTTGTGACTTCAACTAATATGAGTATCAATTATCCACAAGATAGTAATGATCAAAAATTTTATAGAGAAGAATTGCCACTTGTTGCACTTAAGGCATTAGATAAAAAAGATTTATATTTCGACAAGATTGTAGTGGATGAAGCTCAAGATTTAATCGTTTCAGATTATCTCAATATCATGGATTCGGTATTGAAAGGCGGTATCACTCGCGGTAAATGGAGTATGTTTGGTGACTTTGCAATGCAAGCAATTTACAGCAGCAATGGAAATCCAGAACATATGAAAGGACTCTTAGAAGAAAAGACTTCATTCATAAAATATAATCTAAGAATTAACTGTCGTAACACTAAACCAATCGGAAACGCAATTAAGCATATTACAGGATTTGATAATTCATATTACTTGTTTGCAAGGGTGGAGGGTCCGCCAGTAAACTACGTAACCTATAAAAATATGGGAGAGCAAAATGAAAAATTGGAAGCTCTCTTACATAAATTGAAATTGGAGCAAGTGGATCTGGCTGGTATTACAATCTTATCACCTGTTAAGTTTGAAAATTCTGTGGTATCTATATTGAATTCTACGACAATTAATAGATACAAGATAGGACTGAACGAAGGAATTACTTTTAGCACAATCCAGGCATACAAAGGCCTAGAAAATTCAGTGATCATTTTAACGGACATTGAAACATTCGAACATGAAAAAATAATGTATGTTGGGCTGAGCAGAGCAAGAACGGCACTTTACGTGTTTGAAACCGAACAAGCGGATAAGGAACGAAATCAACTATTAGTGAGGTGGCTGTAATGAGTAAAGATACCAGAAGAGAACAACTAATTGATATTATTAATAAAGAATTTGTTGGTCCAGATCCGGTTGATTATGAGGGCATGATTCAGCAAAATGGCGAGGAGATACTTAATGTCGACCCACCAAGAATTAGATATTCAGCAGGGGTACTTTTCCCACAGGGAGTATTAGATGTGCAAGCAGATGCTGTGGATGAAAAAGATGATAACAATGTGACAACTGATGATTTGCCTAGAGAGGAGACATTAGAAGAGAGTGAAGAAAAGGGAAGCGGTTCCAGAGAATTGATTGAAGATGCAGAAGAACTAATTAACCTATCTAATGCATTCCATCAGTCCGCAATTAGTCTAACTGCGGCAGTTGTTAAAGGCGAACCAATTAGAGTGACGGTTAGTGCGGGAATGTATAATACCATTACCAGCCAAAATCCGAGCACGTTAAAGAAAAATACTAAGTACGTTCGTAGCTCATTGTTATGGAATAATGATGATGACGTTGTTGTTTTACCCACGAGATCTGAGAAAATTATAAAAATAGATATCTGCAATAAAGAAAAAACAACAAATTTAAAATTTGTAATTACCTATAGATACGACGATATTGAAAATAACAGCATCATTTACACATTTACATTGGAGAATTCTAAAAAAATTGGTGATGCATCTGTCAAAGATGCGGATTGCTATTTTCAAACAGAATTCAAGATATATTGTCAGAGCGGTTTTGCCTTTCTACCGGAAAGTAAAAAGGTTAATATTAATGATGAAGATTATCAATCTAATCAATTGTTGTATCGGGATGTGAAAAACTATGCAATTGGTCATGGCTGCTCAGCAGATTGGAGCGAGGACAACTGTAAGGTTAAAAAAATTAAGACAGCAGTTTTCCCAACATACGAGATGAAACCAATAGTACCTACTGAAATAGAGGGCGTTTCACTTGAAATGTATAAAATGAGTGATCTGGGAAATTTCCATGAAACACTACAAGAATTAATTTTGATGTGTGAGAAATATAAGAAATGGATTGATGAACTTAAACTAAAAACTTCGATATTGGTGAATCATAAAGAAACTGCAGAGCGTCATATTGATAATTGTGAAAAGTGTCATAAAAGAATGATGGATGGCGTGCAACTGCTCAGTTCTAATTCAATAGTACGAAAAGCCTTTCAGTATATGAACCGAGCGATGCTACTACAGCAACTTCACTATAATTTGCCGTTGCAAGAATGGAGAGATAATGGGGCTGGCGAAGCATCCCTCATTTCAGAAAATAGCCAGTTGCCAGATTTAAGTGACATAACTACTTGGTATAATAACCATGGTCAATATGGCAAGTGGAGACCCTTTCAGCTTGCGTTCATTCTTATTAATTTACGATCCATGGCTGAAAAAACGTGTGATGATAGAAATTCTGTTGATTTGATATGGTTTCCCACTGGTGGTGGTAAAACAGAAGCTTACTTGGGTTTATCTGCCTATACTATCTTCATCCGAAAACTCAACAACATTGAAGACACAGGTACCGCTATTTTGATGAGATATACATTAAGGCTATTAACGGTTCAACAGTATGAAAGAGCGGCTTCAATGATATGTGCTTGTGAAATGATAAGACGACAAAAGCACGATGAATTGGGAGAGTCAAGGGTAACTATTGGATTATGGGTAGGTAAGGATACGACTCCAAACAAAATGTCAGATGCAGTTAAAGCATATAACGACCTCTACAAAAGAAAAACTGAAGATAATCCATTTATTATTTCAAAATGCCCATGGTGTGGTGCTCAAATGGGACCGTTTCATCTGAAAAATAAGCAAGTGAGGATCCAGGGTTACAAAAAATTAATGCATCCCAATCAAATTGTATTCCAGTGTTCTAACCACTATTGCGATTTTTCAAAGGATGATTTTAATTTACCATTAATGATGATTGATGACGCAATCTACGAAAAACCGCCTACACTTCTGCTGGGGACGGTGGATAAGTTTGCCATGCTTCCATTTAGACCTGAGGCTCAGAAAATCTTCGGAATATATAATGGCAGGAAAAAAACGTCTCCAGATTTGATTATTCAAGATGAGTTGCATTTGATTTCGGGACCACTCGGCTCCATGGTTGGACATTATGAAACGATGATAAGTGAGCTATGTCTTGAAAAGATCAAGGGATTAGAAGTTCATCCTAAAATAATTGCATCAACCGCTACGATTAGTCGAGCAAAAGAGCAGTGTAACGCTCTATATAATTGTGGTAAAGATAGAGTGAAGCAATTTCCACCATCGGGAATCGATGCAGGGGATTCGTTTTTTGCGATCGAAGACAAAACCAAGGTTGGCAGATTATATGTTGGCATCATGGCACCAGCATCATCTTCCTATTCAATGACTAATATAAGACTTTATGCTTCACTACTTTATAGTGCAAAAGAACTTGATGTTCAGGATGAGAAAGAAAGAGATCCTTACTGGACAAATCTTGGTTATTTCAACAGCTTAAGGGAACTCGGACAAACCGCCACATGGGTAAGTGCAGATATTGATGAATATTTACATACGATGTATAAGCGTAAGATGAAAGATAAAGAAGAGGGTTATAAAACTAAAAGAAGATATATATGGAGATGTGAAGAACTTACCAGCCGTATTCGTAGTGATAAAGTCCCAATGAGTTTGCAGAACTTGAATATTACTTATCCGGCTGAGCGTGATGGAAAAAGGCCAGTAGATATTTGCCTCGCTACTAATATGATTTCTGTTGGCGTGGATGTTCCACGCCTGGGTCTGATGACAGTTACAGGTCAGCCCAAGACAACATCTGAATATATTCAAGCTACAAGCCGCGTAGGTAGAAGCCAAAATGCTCCAGGTATAATATTCACTTCATATAATCCAGGAAAGCCGAGAGATAGATCGCATTATGAGCAGTTTAGATCGTATCACTCGAGAATATATTGTCATGTTGAGCCTACAAGCGTTACTCCATTTTCAGCTCCGCTTAGAGAAAGAGCGTTACATGCTATTTTAGTAGGAATGATTAGATTGTTAGGAAATGAGGATACGTACGATAATCCAAAGATATTTCCAAGTAATGAAGAATTGAAACATATTATTCAATCTATTGAAACAAGAGTGAGATCCATTGATGAAGATGAATTAGAGGATACAAGCGCTCATATTAAGGAGATTCTGAAAACGTGGAAAAATGAATGGCCACAGAAATATCACGATTTCAGGGCGCAATCAGCAGTTCCGTTAATGTATCCTTCAGGGACAAAACCAAATGAGGATTGGGAAGGGCGAGGAAAAGCTACACCAACATCTATGAGGAGCGTTGACTCTTCATGTGAAGTTTATGTCTTGAAAAATGACTATTCGATGGAGGAGAATTGAGTATGGCTTATTTTTTAAAACCGATTAGAAGAACTCAATTGATTAGCCCTTGGGGTGTTGGTTCTATTGTACCGTTTCCTGAAGACGAGTCTTTAATGATTGCAGGACTAGATATGTGGACATTCGGAAATAACAAAGCAGAATTTGTGATAAAAGATGAACGATTAGAAAAAAGATTAGGTGTAAAGGAATTACGAAGACCACCTGACTTTAGAGACCCAGATACGGACAGGACAAATCCTTTAATTAGAATACCGGCGGTTCGCTTTCCAAGGTGGCAGTACTGCCCATTCTGTGGAACAATGAGCAAATCTAGTTATTATTCTGCTCAAGAAAGATGTGATGGATATCAATGGCCTCGTGGTAGATCTTGCGCAGGGAAGAAATATAATAGAAAGCTCATACCAGAAAGATTTATTGTAGTGTGTCCCGACGGCCATGTGGATGATTTCCCGATTATGGAATGGGTCCACAACAATCCTAAAAATCCAAAATCTATAGAAGATACATGCAGATTGCGTAGAAGTACAGGCGGAGTTTCGGCATCACTTTCAGGTGTGTTTTACGAGTGCTCATGTGGAGCGAAACGAAGTATGGCGGGTGCTACTCATGAGGGAGTATTGACAAAAATAGGCTACAAATGTAAAGGAGCTAAACCTTGGCTTGGAATTGAAAATGACACCAACTACCCCTGTGATAAACCTATAAAAGTTGTTCAACGAGGTGGTTCTAATGTATGGTTTGCCGACGTTAGAAGTTCCATATATATTCCGATTGATGCTAATAGCGCAAGTAGGCGTATTATTAAAGTGTTGGATGACACATTTGACATGATATGTAGCCAGCGGGTAAATGGAGAAATTAATCGAGTTATTATTGATATTATTGCACAAACAAAAAATGTCGATGCGGATGAACTATATGAGGCCGCTTTACGAAGAGTTGACAATATGGAAAGTGAAGAAGAAGTTACAGAGGAAATGTCAGAAGAAGCATATAGACTGATAGAATACGACGTCTTAGTGAAGGATAGTGGCGGAGATAAGTTGGCTTTTCACTCAAGAAATTACCCTATTGATAGGTACCATCCAATTATTCATTCATTCTTTACAAGCATTTCACTTGTGCCAAAATTACGAGAGACAAGGGCTTTTGTAGGGTTTTCTAGGTTACAGCCAAACGAGGGACAAAGCATTAAAGAGAAAAAACAAATGCTCAGATTAGGGGATGGAGACTGGTTACCGGCGATAGAAGTATATGGAGAGGGACTGTTTTTTGAATTTAACTCTGAATCACTTGAAAAATGGGCAAAACAGCCTAATGTCATTGACAGGGTACATCAATTAAGCACACCCTATAACGCAATGTTATTGAGACGAAATTCCAAAGAATGTGAACTGAATCCTAAATATATCTTGATCCACACCTTCGCGCACATTCTTATTAATCAGCTTAGCTTTGAATGTGGATATGGAAGTTCTTCTATTCGTGAAAGGATATATTGTGATAGAGGAGAAGAAGAACATTCAATGTGCGGTGTATTAATATATACTGCATCAGGAGATTCAGAAGGTTCACTTGGTGGATTGGTAAGGCAGGGTTTACCAGATAGGATTGAAGATACAATTCTTGCAGCAATCATGGGCGCAAAATGGTGTTCCGCAGATCCCGTTTGTATTCAGTCTCTAGGCCAAGGTCCAGATTCGAGTAACCTTGCGGCATGTCACAACTGTGCTTTGCTACCGGAAACATGTTGCGAAAATGGCAATAGATTATTGGATCGGGCGCTTATTGTTGGAACATTAGAGAACTCAGACATTGGCTTTTTTAATGTTAGCGAAGTTTAGTTAAATGGTGTATGATATTGAAGCTCAAATGTTGCGATTGTAAAGGAACTGTAAATTAACTGGACGGCATTCCAAATACCTGATTAGGCACAAAGCAAAGAGCTCTAGGTGGTTATAAATAAAGTATTGTCAGAGCCTTGATATGAAAAACAAAAAGACATTATAGGACGTAAAATTAATTTTAAATTCTAATCACTGCATTGTTGTCAAAACGAACATATGTTATAATGACGGAATATGTGTTCTGCAAAAACGATAGCAGTCTTGGACTACTACTCTTAAATATTAGCAGAGCTTTGTTTCTTGACATCTTTACGCAGAAATATTGATTTTTTAATGAATCTTCTTTGGTTCTATAGGGTAGCAATTTACAAAAAATGTTTAGGGGTAACTAATTATGAATTTCATCGATTTATTTGCTGGCGCGGGAGGACTGTCAGAGGGCTTTATGCGCCAAGGTTATGAGCCTGTGGCACATATAGAAATGAATAATTATGCTGCTCAGACACTTAGAACCAGAGCAGTCTATTACTGCTTAAAAGATGCTGGTAATCTCGAAATATACCGAAACTATCTCAGAAAAGATATTACTAGGGATCAATTGTATTCTAGTGTAGATCCTAATTTATTAAATACGATAATTAATCGAGAAATTTCTAATAAAAATATTGATGATATTTTTCGATTAATTGATGAGGGTCTAACAAATAGAGGCATAACAGAAATAGATGTATTAATAGGTGGTCCTCCTTGTCAAGCATATTCCTTAGTAGGTAGAGCACGTGATCCATATAATAAGCAATACGATCCCAGAAATTTTTTATACAAACAATATGTCAGATTTTTGGACGAGTACAAACCAAAGATGTTTGTATTCGAAAATGTCCCAGGTATCCGGACAGCAGGGAAAGGTAAATTATTTGAAGATGTTAAGAGAATTATGGATAAAGCGGGTTATGATATTGAGGCTCAAGTTCTAGATGCAAGTGATTTTGGTGTTTTACAGAAACGTAAACGTGTTATTCTGATTGGTTGGGTAAAGGGTACTAATTACTTTTATCCTAAATTTGAAAGACTCGAATTGGGCTATAAAGTTTCTGACATATTTGAAGATTTACCCAGCTTAATTCCTGGTGAGACAAAGGATTATAATTATACAAAAAAGCCAAATAGTTATCTTAAAAAATTTGGGATTAGACAAACTAATGATATATTAGTACAAAATATTTGTAGACCTCATAACGAGCGTGATAGAAGCATTTATAAAATTGCAATCGAATTGTGGAACAAGGGAGAGATCCGTTTAAAGTATACCGATCTTCCTGAAGATTTAAGGACACATAAGAATCTAACTTCATTTTTAGACCGTTTTAAAGTAGTCGGGAAAAATATTAGTCAATCTCATACTGTGGTTGCTCACATAGCCAAAGATGGTCATCATTATATACACCCAGACATTAATCAATTGCGTTCTATTTCTGTCCGAGAAGCTGCAAGGCTTCAATCGTTCCCTGATAATTTCTTTTTTGAAGGTCCACGAACAGCTATATTCACTCAAATTGGAAATGCAGTTCCTCCCTTAATGGCAGAGAGTATTGCATTGAAGATTAAGAAAATATTAGAAGCTGAAACTAATTTGCCTAGGCAAATAGAACTGTTCTCAAATTAACCCCCCCTGCCTTATACTCAGCGAAAAAAATCTAAAATATTAAAGTGTTGAGAATGGATAAGATCATGGTTTAAGACTTATGTCCACCGCGGTTCACATCCAGAAAAATATATGAATGGAGCATACTCATGAACAAAAATTTAGACAACAGGCTTTATATCTTGCGTAGTTCTAATCTGCCAGAGGAGCTTAGGCATAAGTTTGTCGAGGCAGATAAGTTATTCATCAGAGACCAGAACGATGAATGCGAAGTAATCATCAATGAGATCGAACGTGAATGTTTGGTTAGGAACATTTTCTTGTACAAACCCCTAGCTTTGTAGGCGCTGACTGTTCCTTTCCAACCGTCTGGTGAAAAATAGTGATGTTCGGGTATTGTGCTAGGGATCAATGGATATTTACTAGGCTTAGGTAGATAAGAGATAGAAACGAACCAGTTTAAGTTACTTGCAGGGGGATAATAAATAGATGTAGTTATATTCTCTGATAATTCCAGGCCATCCCATTATGCCGGGAATTAATATGTCAATAGAGGAAATGAAGGACGAAAAACGTTAAGTGAAATGGAGTTGCTAAAATGACTGAAAATGAATTAGGTAAAATCTTAAGGGAAATGTATGACAACGCACCTGCAGGGTATCAAGTGGCAAATATTCATTTTTTTGGAGTAAAATATGCATCAATTATTCTTGATAACAACTTTAAAACCACTGAAATTATTCGTGCATCTGGGATAAAGCCATCATATTCAACTGAAGTAAGTAAAGGCATTAAGTTAGCTAGGTATGTAATTCCGAGGTAATAAACCCACTCAAAGACAAGAGACTTAGTCATAGATGCCGTACATAACCTTCTCGGTGGATGAGAAAGTCAAAGACTTAATAGATGCCGTTTGTGCAGCAGCTTATAATTCATTCAGGATCACTAGCAGGTCTGTCCTTTTAAATCCCTGCTGTTTTTGCTGCAGTATTATTGTTCCTGAGATAGATTATAGACATCAGGGTATCTTTAGCGAAGTCAGCACCCAGGCCAGTGGGGCGACCGAAGGAGGGAGCGTTGCTGGTCGTTCCACTGCGTCGGGCAACGGAACCATACCGGTGGCATGGTTGCCAACACGATCATGCCAATAAATTTTAAATGTAAACAAGAGCTTGTTTCCTACCTTGCCACATTCTTAATGGTCTTGTGACAAAGAGCAAATAAGCTCTAAAAAAGCACTCATATTATTTTGTTGACTTTCTGTTGACTATATCGGGTTTTGGAAAGTCAACAGAGGCAAAAGAAAAAAGGCCCGAAGGCCTTACAGTTCTAAGTGGTGCGGTCGAGAGGACTTGAACCTCCATGCCCTTGCGAGCACTAGAACCTGAATCTAGAAACGTGTCATAGCTGACACCGCACTGTAGCTAGGGTGAGTAAATCGGCGTAAATGGAAGTTTGAAATTTATTTAAGCTTAGTTTGTATAACTGCATGACACTAATTCACTTGTTTTACCTATGTGTGTGTGTATAATGTGTGTACAAACGGACAAGAAAACGGAGCTGAGGATGGTTATCCTAGCTCCGTTTTCTTGGGTAGCATTTTTTGGCGATGGTACCGGTGAAAATAGTTTCTTGGGACTTTCCTTAAGTCATGGGTAGAACAGGGTTCGTGTATTAGATTGTACGAATACGTCAATTAATTAGTAGTTTGACACTATAGTAACGGTTGAAGAAGTGAATTTTGCAAGTCATTGAAAATAAGTGAATTGAAGAATATTGTAGTAAAGCATCTGATAGAAAATAGAGGATATTGGGGGTTTTAACCCCGATATCCTCTATTCTTTGTCATCGTTATTGTTTTTCTACTTCAAGATATTCTCTTAAGGCTGCTTGAGTGATCTGCGAGAAATTGACTCCTTGCGTTTCTGCCAATTCTTTTAACCATGCAGGTAATGTTATATTTGTCTTTACTGCCCGATTATCCATCTCATTTTTGACCATATCGGGAAAAACTGTAATGGAAACGACCACAGCGCCTTTGGGTATATCTTCAAAAGGTGGCTGAGAAGGCTCCAGTATATTATCCCCATCTTTCTCCATGCCCCATAAATGAAGACCCAACACTTCTTTTGCCATGGATTGAGCTTGTTGAAAATTATCGCCCATTGAAATACATCCTGGCAAATCAGGGAAATATACGCCAAATGTTCCTTCGGTCGATGGTTCAAACACTGCAAAATAAGTTACTTTGCGCAAGTTAATCCCTCCAATATTATTTATCATTTATAAATTAAGCACGACTTATTTTAACCCTGCCTGCTTCCAGATACTATTAAGTGTGCCCGGTGGTATGTCTCCTTTGTGGTTCGGCAATGTTACTTTTCCCGTTTTTGTCGGGTGTGTAAGTTGACTGTGTGAGCCTTTTGTATCTTTCACTGTCCATCCATCCTGATTCAGAAGCTTAAGTACTTCCCCAACCTTCATAGTTTCCATCGCCTCCCTCTATTTATATTATACGCATTATCTATACGTATGTAAACCCTTCCTTGCTATAACATTCCCACTGCTCTTGTCTGGCCTTGAACAGGACCAAGAACAGCCACTGGCGAAGGCGATTGTGCAAACCCTTAAGCGAGAGTTTGCAGATTTGCTGAAAGAGGTAACAATTTTTTGAATAAAGGGTATGTTCAACTGGTGGTTGCACATAGCCTGTGATCACACCATTACGTACGAGGATGCTAAAAATGAACCTTTATTATTTTTAAAAATATGTTAATTACTTGAAGGAGTTTATTGTGACATCAGTAGTGATCATGTAATTAGCACCTTTATTTCATTTGAGCTTACAAAACGAAATAAAAGGCGCTATTCTGTGGGTGTAATTTCATCTTAGGAGAGACTCCATATGAATAACCGTGCAGGGGATTTAGGACAAATATATCATAAAGAAGTTAAAGATTTCATTGAACAAATAGTGTTAAAAGTAAGGAACAAGATGGTTAATTAATGGCTAAAATAATTAGTGGAGAGGAGGGGCGAAATGTCTATTAAAGATGGTAGAGATTATCTTGTACTGATTTGGAAAGCGCCAAAATCAAGAAGAACATATCCTGTTGGTGAGTTATCTCAAGTTGGTCAATTTGAATTTAGATATATCAATGAGGTTCAAAAGGCGATAGAAGATGGATTTGAATTACTTATTGCTTTTCCGGAAGTTGATAAATTATATAAAAG
>Ga0209386_1000563_pt1 | contig 17752 bp, 27 predicted proteins | sample NGEPertwo_FD_184510 | JGI IMG/M metagenome (GOLD analysis project Ga0209386, IMG submission 184510) | Arctic peat soil microbial communities from the Barrow Environmental Observatory site, Barrow, Alaska, USA - NGEE Permafrost154B-two... | ecosystem: Environmental > Terrestrial > Soil > Wetlands...
CGACGCGCAGCAACTCTTCTTCTGCATCCTGCATTTTCGGATGTAGTCTGTTCCCATAAGTTGCTTCTGTGATCAGGTAATCGCACTGGGCAAAAGGTTCTGGAGCCTTCAGGATACGGCTCGTTGGACGTCCGATATCTCCAGTATAGGCTAACCTGATTGTTTTCCCGTTTTCTGTGATTTCGATCAGTGCAGCTCCCGCACCCAATAAGTGACCGATGTTAGTAAACCTTACTTTAATCTGATCATTGATATAAAATTTCCGGTTCGGAGCTGTGCCTATGAAAAGCTCCATACAGCGTATTGCATCATCCTTGACATAAATTGGCTCTACGGGCGCCTGTCCATGACGGGCTCTTTTCTTGTTGTTCATCTCCGTATCACTTTCCTGGATATGACCGCTGTCAGCGAGCATAATCGCACACAAGTCGCGTGTTGCATTCGTGCAGATCACCGAACCTCTGAAGCCCAGTCTGTAAACAAAAGGGATCAATCCCGAATGGTCAATATGGGCATGAGTCAGTATAATATGGTCGATCTCACTGGGTTCAAATCCCAGGTTCCGGTTCATACTATCGGTCTGCTGACCTTTTCCCTGGAACATTCCGCAGTCGAGAAGGATCTTTTTTCCGCTGTCAAGCGTGATCAATGTTTTACTGCCGGTTACTTCGCGTGCGGCCCCTATGAATTTAATCTTCATGATACGAACGTTTAAATGATGATCTAAAGGTAAACAAAAAAAGGTTAAAGGATATGGTACAAAGGTTAAAAGGAAAAGTAAAAATAGAAATAGTTTTACAATTATTGGGTCTATTCCATTTTGGACGCTGTCTTAAATTAGAAGCCAGAAAAACTCCAAATTTCCATCAAAACAGATGGTAACAAAAAAGCTGCTACTGAAAAACAGCGGCAGCTTTTTTGATCTATCAACAATCGTTTATTCTTCGACTAGTTCGGCTTCGTATGCTTTGAGCAACTCTTCCTGAACTTCAGCAGGAACTTTTTCGTAGCTGGCGAATTTCAATTTAAACATTGCACGTCCTTGTGTAATGGAACTTAACGATGTGGAATATTTATTCATCTCTTTGAGCGGAACCTTGGCAAGAATTTTTTCGAATCCTTTTTCCGAACTCATTCCCATGATCAATGCCCGGCGTCCCTGTAGGTCGCCCATCACATCGCCTAACCGATCAGAAGGAACCAAAACTTCAACATCATAAATAGGTTCAAGAATTTTTGGCCCTGCAATCTTAAAGGCGGCGCTGAAGGCATTACGTCCGGCAAGCCTGAATGAAATTTCGTTCGAATCGACAGGGTGCATTTTCCCATCATAAACACAAACGCGGATGTCGCGGGCATAGGAACCGGTAAGCGGTCCTTCCTCCATTTTTTCCATAATACCTTTTAAAATGGCAGGTAAGAATCGTGCATCGATAGAACCACCGACCACACAATTGCAGAAAACCAGTTTGCCACCCCACGGCAACTCAGTAACGTCAGTTCCGCGTAAGCTTATTTTCATTTCCTTACCGTCAATTTTGTACATTTCAGGAACTGGCATGCCTTCTTCATAAGGTTCAATTACCATGTGAACTTCACCAAACTGTCCCGAACCACCGCTCTGTTTGCGGTGACGGTAATCGCCTGCTGCAACTTTAGTGATAGTTTCGCGATAAGGAATTTTAGGTTTCAGAAATTGAATGTCAATTTTATAAACATTGTCGAAGTACCATTTCAACGTGTTAATATGGTATTCGCCCTGCCCATAGAGCAGGATTTGTTTTAACTCTTTGGAATACTCAATAATATAGGTTGGATCTTCTTCGGCAAGTTTGTGGATATATTCTCCCATTTTTTCTTCGTCAGACTCATTCACCGCCTTTATGGCTGTTGTGTAGCGAGGTGCAGGATATTTTAATGGAGGGAAACTAATCTCTGCGTCCTTATCGCAAAGGGTGTGGTTATGTTTTACGTCTTTCAGTTTTACGGTGGCGCCAATATCTCCGGCTTGCATTTCGGGAACTTTCACCCGGTTCTTTCCGGCTACGGCATAAATCTGAGAGATCCTTTCTTTCGAATTTTTGGTGGTATTAATCAAATCCATTCCTTCTTTCAAAATCCCTGAAATAACTTTGAAATAGGTGACTTCTCCAACATGCTGTTCAATAGATGTCTGAAATATAAAAATGGAGGTTGGACCATGAATATCCATTTTAATAAATTTCCCGTCGATTGTTTCAACAGGAGCAAGTTCGCCTGGATTAGGGGCAACATTGCAGATAAATTCCATGAGTCGGCGAATTCCCGTGTTGCGCGCTGCGCAGGTACAGAAAACAGGGAAAAGGCTCCGGCTTAACATTCCAAGCTTAAGTCCTTTGCGCATTTCGTCTTCGTTAAGGTTGCCCTTTTCGAAAAAAAGTTCCATCAACTCTTCATCGTTTTCAGCAGCCATTTCAAGCAATTGGTTATGAACCTCCTCTGCGCGTTCAAGTTCTGCGGCAGGGATATCGTGTTCTTCAGGTGCTCCTCCGGCAGGTCCCCATTGGAGCATTTTCATTTTTAGTACGTCTATTACCTTATTATAAGCTAATCCTGGATTTAGCGGATACTGAACGATTGCTAGCTTATTGCCAAATGTGGTTTTGGCCATTTCAATCGTATTCTCCCAGTTACTGTTTTCATGATCGAGGTGATTGACAACGAAGATCAGCGGTTTGTTGTACTTTTCAGCGTTCCGGTTCGCAATCTCCGTTCCTACTTCGACTCCATTCACTGCATTGAAGACCAAAAGCCCGGTAGCGGCTACACTTAGCGCGGGGATAACACCTCCTACAAAGTCGTCCATCCCGGGAGTGTCGATGATATTAATCTTGCAACCTTCGAATTCGGTGTAAAGAACAGTGGCGTGCACCGAATTGCCATATTCCTGCTCAACAAGATTGTAGTCTGATGCAGTGGTTTTGCTTTTTACATCACCTCTGCGACTAATTACACCACCCTCGAAGAGCATCGACTCGACAAGGGTGGTTTTCCCGGCGCCGGAATTACCAATTACAGTAATGTTCCGGATCTCTTTAGTTTGATATACTTTCATGTGATAAAATTTAGATAAAAACTTGGAAATCTATTAGTTCGAAATTTAACTTAATTCATCAAGTGTATAAAAAATATCAAAGTTGCAGAAAACAACTTTGTCACATCAAAAACAGAATAACTGGGATATTTATTTTTCAGTTTCATCAAAAATAGGAATATTTTAAAAGCTTCCAACTTTTTGTTAGAATAGTTCTATTTTTTTCGGCACAAATATTTCCACTATTTTAAAAGTGCAATGATTTGAATGTTAAATTAATAATTCAATAAGACACTGATTGGAGTACTTTGTTCTGTGAAATAAATATGTTTTTAAAGTATAAAATAGTTGGGGGAACAGCTGCCGAATCTTTGAGCGATTCACATACATTGATCCATAAAGAACCCAATTCAGGATTGGTTTCTTTAAATAAGTTCGGGGGTAAAGGTTAAACTTTTGATTAAAAACACTTTTTTTTTTAACGAGTGATTGTTTTCTAGTGGAAATGTGTACTTTTGCAGTCCATTTTGGGGAAAATCCGTGCGGTTGAAATTGGTTACCGCATTGGTCTTTTAAGCAAATGGATTGGAAGTGAGTTCATTTTCGTGTGTTTTATAATAATTCAAATTTAAAAACGTTTATGCCTACTATTCAACAGTTAGTACGTAAGGGAAGAACAAGTCTGAAGGATAATAGTAAATCCCCGGCACTTAATTCTTGCCCACAACGAAGAGGCGTATGTGTTCGTGTTTATACCACGACGCCTAAAAAGCCGAATTCGGCAATGAGAAAGGTTGCCCGCGTAAGGTTGACCAATCAGAAAGAAGTAAATGCATACATTCCTGGTGAAGGACACAACTTGCAGGAGCACTCGATTGTGCTGGTTCGCGGAGGACGTGTAAAAGACCTTCCAGGTGTACGTTATCACCTTATTCGTGGAGCTCTGGACACCGCTGGTGTTGAAGGCCGCAAACAACGTCGTTCGAAGTATGGCACAAAACGCCCAAAACCAGGACAAGCTGTAGCATCGACTAAGAAGAAAAAGTAATTGATTTAAAAATTAGTTATTTGTTTGGAGGTTTGGTTGAGTAAGGGTTTGCCTTGAGCAGGCTATTTAAACTGAAGACTGAACAACAACCGATTCGAATAACACAAACAATGTGTAACTAAGATGAGAAAGACAAAACCAAAGAAAAGGGTCATTTTGCCTGACCCAAAATTTAAAGACGTACTGGTAACAAGATTTGTTAACAGTTTAATGGTCGATGGCAAGAAAACGATTGCTTTCAAGATTTTCTACGATGCACTTGACATCGTTGAGAAAAAGATGAAAGACAGTGAACTATCTCCACTTGATGTTTGGAAGAAGGGTTTGCTAAACATTACCCCTGCAGTTGAAGTAAAGAGCAGACGTGTTGGAGGTGCTAACTTTCAGGTTCCAATGGAAATCCGTCCGGAACGTAAAGTTGCAATCTCAATGCACAATCTGATTCAATTCGCGACCAAACGTTCCGGTCACTCAATGGCTGAAAAGCTAGCAGCTGAAACGGTTGCTGCTTTCAACGAAGAAGGTGGAGCATTCAAAAAGAAAGAAGACACACACAGAATGGCTGAAGCAAACCGTGCGTTTGCTCATTTCCGATTTTAATTGAAATAAATAGTAGATATCAGGATCAAATATAATGGCTAAAAGGGATCTCACAAATACCAGGAACATTGGTATCATGGCTCACATCGACGCGGGTAAAACAACCACCTCAGAGAGGATTTTGTTTTACACGGGTAAAACTCACCGTATTGGTGAAGTTCATGATGGTGCTGCAACAATGGACTGGATGGCACAGGAACAGGAGCGCGGTATCACAATAACTTCTGCTGCTACATTCACAGAATGGAAGTACAATGATATTGTCCATCAGATCAACATTATTGACACCCCGGGTCACGTTGACTTCACCGTTGAAGTTGAACGTTCTTTAAGGGTACTCGATGGTGCAGTTGCTACGTTTTGCGCCGTTGGTGGCGTAGAAGCGCAGTCTGAAACTGTTTGGCGTCAGGCTGAGAAATATGGTGTACCAAAAATTGCATTTATAAATAAAATGGACCGTGCAGGTGCCGACTTCTACCGTGTCTACTCAGACATCAAGGAAAAGCTTGGCGCAAACCCGGTACCAATCCAGCTTCCAATCGGAGCTGAAGAGAAGTTTGTGGGAATTATCGATCTTATTCGCATGAAGGCACTCTATTGGCACAATGAGGCAATGGGCGCTGAGTACGATATTTCAGAAATTCCTGAAGATATGCTCGAAATTTCACACGAATGGCGTGAAAAAATGGTGGAATCAGTTGCAGAGCAGGATGAAGTCCTTATGGAAAAATTCTTTGCAGATTCTGACAGCATCACGGTTGACGAACTTATTGCAGTTATACGAAAAGCTACAATCACAGGTGCGATTATTCCGATGCTTTGTGGTTCGGCATTTAAAAATAAAGGGGTTCAAACCTTGCTTGATGCAGTTTGCGCCTTTTTACCAAATCCGCTTGACATTGGTTCAATTCAGGGTAAAGATCCCGATACCGATGAAGTTATCGAACGTAAACCATCTGTTGATCAGCCGCTTGCAGCTTTGGCTTTCAAGATTGCAACCGATCCGTTCGTAGGACGTCTATGTTTTATACGTGTTTACTCGGGTAAGATCGATGCAGGTTCGTATGTATTGAACATGCGTACAGGCAAAAAAGAACGTATTTCGCGTTTGTTCCAGATGCATGCCAACAAACAAACCGCCCGGGATGTTATTGAAGCCGGTGACATTTGTGCCGCCGTAGGTTTCAAGGATATACGCACGGGAGATACACTCTGCAGTATGGATAAGCCGATCATTCTCGAATCGATGACTTTCCCTGAACCAGTTATTGGTATTGCAATTGAGCCTAAAACTCAGAACGACATCGATAAACTGACTACTGGGTTGTTAAAGCTTGCTGAAGAGGATCCAACTTTCCAGGTTAGAACTGATGAAGACAGCGGTCAGACAGTTATTCGCGGTATGGGTGAACTTCACCTCGAAATTATCGTCGATCGTTTGAAACGTGAATTCAAGGTTGAATGTAACCAGGGAGCTCCACAGGTTGCATACAAAGAAGCGATTACCAAAGAGGTTGAACTTCGTGAAGTATTTAAGAAACAAACCGGTGGTCGTGGTAAGTTTGCTGACATCAGCGTTAAAGTTGGTCCGGTAGACGAAGGTGTAACCGGACTTCAGTTTGTCGATAGTATCAAAGGAGGAACAATTCCACGCGAATTTATCCCTGCTGTTGAGAAAGGTTTCAAAGAATCGCTTAACAATGGTCCACTTGCCGGTTTCAAAATTGAAAACCTCAAGGTAACACTGGTTGACGGATCTTTCCACCCTGTTGACTCCGATGCGCTCTCATTTGAGCTTTGCGCGAAACAAGCTTTCAGAAGCGCTGCTTCCAAGGCAAAACCTGTCTTGCTTGAGCCGATTATGAAAGTAGAAGTCGTAACTCCGGATGATTATATGGGTGATATTGTTTCCGACCTTAACCGTCGGCGTGGTCATGTTGAAAGCATGGATTCCAAATTTGGAGCGCGTGTTATTAAGGCTTTAGTACCGCTTGCCGAACAGTTTGGGTATGTAACTACATTACGTACATTGTCTTCAGGTCGTGCAACTTCAACAATGGAGTTTTCGCATTACGCTGAAGTACCGAAAAATATCGCCTTGGCAGTTCTTGAAAATGTTAAAGGCAGAACTGAATTGTTATAACCATCACAATTAATAATACGTTCTTATCATGAGTCAAAGAATCAGGATCAAACTGAAATCCTACGATCACAACTTGGTTGATAAATCGGCCGAGAAGATTGTCAAAACAGTGAAAACTACCGGAGCTATTGTAAGCGGTCCAATTCCACTTCCAACACACCGAAGAATTTTTACGGTATTGCGGTCAACATTTGTAAACAAAAAATCGAGGGAGCAATTCGAATTATCTTCTTACAAGAGGTTGATCGACATTTACAGTTCCACAGCTAAAACGATCGACGCCCTTATGAAACTTGAGTTACCAAGTGGTGTTGAGGTAGAAATCAAAGTTTAAATTTAAACTGCTTAATCAGTAAAAAATGCCAGGATTAATTGGAAAGAAAATCGGAATGACTTCCGTATTCAGTGTTGAGGGGAGAAACATCCCATGCACTGTGATTGAGGCTGGTCCATGCACTGTATCGCAGATTCGTACCATCGAAAAGGATGGTTATGAAGCGATTCAGTTAGGCTTTCAGGAAAAGAAAGAAAAACATGCGACAAAGCCAGAGATCGGCCATTTTAAAAAGGCCGGTACTACCCCTAAGAAAAAACTTGTCGAGTTCGAAGGTTTTGGGGATGATGTGAAACTTGGAGATATCATTACAGCAGATATGTTCGAGCCATCAAGTTTTATCGATATCTCAGGGATTTCGAAAGGTAAAGGATTTCAGGGTGTTGTTCGTCGCCACGGATTTGGTGGTGTAGGCGAAAGCACACACGGTCAGCACAACAGGTTACGTGCTCCGGGATCTATTGGCGCTTCATCTTATCCTTCACGTGTATTCAAAGGAATGCGCATGGCAGGACGTATGGGTGGTGTCAAAATAACGGTTCAGAACATCGAAGTTTTGAAAGTTATTCCTGAGAACAACCTTGTGATTGTTAAAGGTTCCGTACCAGGAGCTAATGGTTCATACTTAATTCTCTTGAAGTAATGGAAATCGCAGTCTTCAACAAAGCAGGGCAGGAAACCGGAAGAAACGTAGAACTGAATACCGAAATCTACGCGGTGGAGCCTAATGATCACGCGATTTATCTCGACGTGAAACAATACCTGGCAAATCAGCGTCAGGGTACGCACAAAGCTAAGGACCGTGGCGAAATTGCGGGATCAACCCGTAAGATCAAACGTCAAAAAGGTACAGGGGGTGCACGTGCAGGTAGCAGAAAATCTGGAACAATCCGTGGTGGTGGTCGTATTTTTGGGCCTCAGCCAAGGGACTACAGTTTTAAACTGAACAAAAAGCTCAAAGAGCTTGCACGTAAATCAGCACTGACTTACAAAGCACAGGCAAGTGAGATTTTGGTGATGGAAGATTTTTCATTTGATGCCCCTAAAACGAAAGAATTTGTGGCAATTCAGAATAATCTGAAGATTAGTGATAAAAAATTACTAATTGTGTTACCGGAAGCAAATAAAAATATATATTTGTCCTCCAGAAATTTACAGAACGTAGAAATTGTAATCGCTTCAGAATTAAGCACATACAAGATTATGCGAGCCCAAAAGATAATTTTGGTTGAAAGTTCTGTGATCAAAGTGGAAGAATTATTTAAGATTTAACGCGTAAGACAATGGTTGATATTTTGATTCGCCCTATAGTAACCGAGAAAATGAACCAATTAACGGAGAAGTATAACCGTTATGGTTTCAGGGTTGAGAAAAAGGCAAACAAGCACGAGATCAAAAAAGCCGTGGAAGAAATCTATGGCGTTAAGGTTATCACTGTTAATACAATGGTGTATGCCGGAAAGTTAAAATCTCGCTTTACAAAGGGTGGGGTTATATCCGGCCGTTCCAATGCTTTTAAGAAAGCTATTGTTACGTTGACCGAAGGAGAAAATATTGATTTTTACAGCAATATCTAAAGTAAGAGATGGCAGTTAGAAAGTTAAATCCAGTAACTCCGGGACAAAGGCACAAGATCGCTGGTACCTTTGAGACCGTCACAACTGGCAACACACCTGAAAAATCATTGTTAAGGCCCATGAAGAGTACCGGGGGACGTAATAGCGCCGGTAAAATGACAATGAGGTATATAGGTGGAGGGCATAAGAGGAAATACCGTGTTATCGATTTTAAAAGAGAGAAAGACGGTGTTCCTGCACGAGTAGATTCGATCCAATACGACCCAAATCGTACGGCTCGCATTGCACTTTTGGTATATGCCGATGGGGAAAAACGTTACATGCTTGCACCGAATGGTCTCCAGGTTGGACAGACCGTTCTTTCAGGTATTGAAATTGCTCCCGAAATCGGAAATGCACTCCCTTTATACAAAATACCTCTTGGTACTATCGTTCACAATATTGAGCTACATCCCGGACAGGGAGGCATTATGGCCCGGTCTGCCGGAACATATGCACAGCTCACCTCGCGTGAAGGACGATACGCCATCATTAAGCTCCCCTCTGGCGAATCCCGAATGATACTAGTTACATGCCGTGCAACGGTTGGTACAGTCGGAAACTCAGACCATGGCCTTGAAAGATCAGGTAAAGCCGGTAGAAGCCGTTGGCAAGGACGTCGTCCTCGTGTTCGCGGTGTTGTAATGAACCCAGTCGATCACCCAATGGGTGGTGGAGAAGGACGTGCTTCCGGTGGTCACCCACGTTCACGTAAAGGATTGCTTGCGAAGGGCTTCAAAACCCGTTCGAAGAAGAAAGCTTCAAGCAGGTATATCATTGAACGTAGGAAAAAGTAATCACTAAATTTAAATGAAAAGTAGATTATGAGTCGTTCGCTAAAAAAAGGCCCTTTTATCGACTTTAAGTTAGAGAAAAAAGTTCTGGTTCTTAATGAAACAGACAAAAAGTCGGTAGTCAAAACATGGGCAAGACATTCAATGATTTCGCCTGATTTCGTAGGTCATACTATAGCAGTACACAACGGGAATAAATTTATCCCCGTATATGTAACTGAAAATATGGTTGGTCATAAATTAGGGGAATTTGCTCCTACCCGCACCTTCAGGGGACATGGTGGTAATAAAAAACGTTAACCATGAACGCGGAAATGTATAATAGTAGTAAAAAGTACCAAGATGGGTTCTAGAAAAAAGAAAAGTGCTGAATTGCTTAAGCAAGCAAAAGCCGCGAGATTTCAGGCTTGTCTGCATGAAGTCCCAACTTCTCCTCGTAAGATGCGCCTTGTTACCGATATGGTTCGTGGAATGGCGGTAAATCGTGCACTTGACGTCCTGAAGTTTTCCTCAAAAGAGGCTTCTCGCAGAGTAGAGAAACTCCTTCTTTCGGCAATTGCCAACTGGCAAGCTAAAAATGAAGGTGTTAGACTTGAAGAAAGCAACCTATACGTGCAGGAAGTTTTCGTAGATTCAGCTCGCATGCTTAAACGTCTCCGTCCTGCTCCGCAGGGTCGCGGTCATCGTATAAGGAAGCGTTCGAATCACGTGACGATCCGGTTGGCAAGTAAAAATGTTGTAGAAGCAAATACGAAATAATAGTATGGGACAAAAAGTAAATCCGATTTCAAATAGGCTTGGAATCATCAGAGGATGGGATTCCAACTGGTTCGGAGGTAACGATTATGGTGATAAACTGGTCGAAGACCATAAAATCAGAGGTTATCTAAATGCGCGGCTTTCAAAAGCCAGCATCTCAAGGATTATCATTGAGCGCACTTTGAAGCTTATTACCATCACTGTTCACACTTCAAGACCTGGTATTATTATTGGTAAAGGTGGTCAGGAAGTTGATAAGTTGAAAGAAGAGCTTAAGAAGATCACTAAAAAAGAGGTTCAGATCAATATTTTTGAAATCAAACGTCCTGAACTCGATGCTCAAATCGTTGCAAGTAACATCGCGCGACAGGTGGAAGGTAAAATCGCCTACCGCCGTGCCACAAAGATGTCAATTGCATCTACCATGCGAATGGGAGCTGAAGGTATCAAAGTTCAGGTATCGGGACGATTAAATGGCGCCGAAATGGCCCGTTCTGAAATGTATAAGGATGGTAGAACACCTTTACACACGTTCAGAGCTGATATTGACTATGCTCTTGCCGAAGCGTTGACCAAAACAGGTTTGATTGGTGTTAAAGTGTGGATCTGCCGTGGCGAAATTTACGGTAAACGTGATCTCTCGCCAAACGTTGGACAATCTGCACAGCAACCACAACGTCCGAACCGCCCTTCATCCGAACACGGTAAAGGTGGGTTTAAGAAACGTAAAAAGTAACCATCGACAAAGCAAAACAAGATGTTACAGCCAAAAAAAGTAAAATTTAGAAGAGTACAAAAGGGCAAGCTGAAAGGAAACGCACAGCGTGGAAATCAGTTATCATTTGGTTCTTTTGGTATAAAATGCCTGGAAACAGCATGGATAACCGGCCGCCAGATTGAGGCAGCCAGGGTCGCGGTAACGCGTCACATGCAGCGTCAGGGCCAGATCTGGATTCGTATTTTCCCCGATAAACCAATTACCAAAAAACCTGCAGAGGTTCGTATGGGTAAAGGGAAAGGTGCTCCTGAAGGATTTGTTGCCACTGTTACACCAGGGCGCATTATGATCGAGGTTGAAGGGGTTCCCTTCCTCCTAGCTAAAGAAGCATTACGTCTGGCGGCTCAAAAGCTGCCCGTGACTACCAGATTTGTTGTTAGGCGTGATTTTGTTGAATCTTTAATTATTGAATAATGAAAAATTCTGAGATAAAAGAGTTAACAACTGCTGAAATCATCGAGAAAATTTCTATTACAAAAGATGAGTTAATCCGCATGAAATTGAATCATAGCGTTAACCCACTTGAAAATCCGATGAAAATACGGTATACCCGAAAAGACGTCGCTCGTCTGAACACCGAATTACGTAATCGTCAAACTGAAAATTAATTATGACTATGGAAACTAGGAATCTTCGGAAAGAGCGTATTGGGATTGTTGTAAGTAACAAGATGGAAAAAACCATTGTTGTCGCAGAGAAGGGAAAAGAAAAACATCCGATTTACGGAAAATTCGTAAACAGGACGACCAAATTCTATGCGCATGACGAAAAAAATGATTGCAACATAGGTGATACCGTTATGATAATGGAAACACGTCCGCTGTCGAAACAGAAAGGATGGAGATTAGTTAAAATTTTAGAAAGAGCGAAGTAGCCATGATACAGCAAGAATCACGTTGTACAGTCGCAGATAACAGCGGCGCTAAAGAAGCCTTGGTCATCCGTGTTTTAGGAGGGACCCGCAAGCGTTATGCCACCGTTGGAGACAAAATTGTCGTGACTGTAAAAAATGCCCTGCCTGGAAGCGATATGAAGAAAGGTACTGTTTCGAAAGCAGTTGTCGTACGCACTTCTAAGGAAGTACGCCGTGCTGACGGATCATATATTAGGTTCGATGATAATGCAATTGTGTTGCTCAACGCTGCCGGTGAAATGCGGGGTACCCGTATTTTTGGGCCGGTTGCCCGCGAGCTTCGTGACAATTTCATGAAAATCGTTTCATTAGCTCCTGAAGTACTTTAACACATTCAGACCATGCAGAAAAAGTTACATATAAAAAAAGGTGACACGGTAATCGTTATAGCCGGAAACTCGAAAGGACAGGAAGGTAAAATCCTTGAAGTCGTTCGTGAAACCGAGCGCGCTATCGTCGAAGGGGTTAATCTGGTGTCAAAGCACACCAAACCCAACGCTAAAAGTCCTCAGGGTGGTATCATCAAGCAGGAAGCAACAATACATGTTTCCAACCTGATGCTAAAGGATCCGAAAACAGGTAAACCAACCCGTATTGGTCGCCGCCTTGATAAAAAAGGAAAATTAGTTCGCTATTCTAAAAAATCAGGGGAGGAGATTAAGTAATGGGTTATACACCTACTTTAAAGCAGAAATTTCGCGAGGAGATCGTACCTGTAATGCAGACCGAATTCGGATACAAATCTGTAATGCAGGTTCCACAGCTCGAGAAAATTATCATCAACCAAGGTGTTGGTGCTGCTATAGCTGATAAAAAAATTATGGAAGTAGCTATTGAAGAGCTTACTACTATAACCGGTCAAAAGGCTGTTACTACAATGTCTAAAAAGGATATCGCAAATTTTAAACTCCGCAAGAAAATGCCGATTGGCGTTAGAGTAACATTGCGCAGCGATAAAATGTACGAGTTTCTCGAAAGACTTGTTAGTATCGCATTACCGCGTATCCGTGACTTCAAAGGTATTAGTGATAAATTCGATGGACGTGGAAATTATACGCTCGGTGTTACCGAACAGATCATTTTCCCTGAGATCGTTTTAGATAAAGTGACCAAAATGAACGGTTACAATATCACTTTCGTTACTACAGCCAATACTGATGAAGAAGGTTATGCGCTGCTGAAGAAATTTGGATTACCTTTCAAGAACGCTAAAAAGAACTAATTGATATGGCCAAAGAATCATTAAAAGCCCGCGAAGTAAAACGCGCAAAGCTTGTTGAAAGGTATGCTGAAAAGAGAGCCCGTCTTAAAGCTGAAGGAGATTACATCGGAATGAGCCAATTGCCACGCAATTCAGCTCCAAGCCGCATGCACAATCGCTGCAAGCTGACAGGTCGTCCCAAAGGATATATGCGCCAGTTTGGTGTTTCGCGTATTCAATTCCGCGAAATGGCTTCTGCCGGATTAATTCCCGGAATTAAAAAAGCTAGTTGGTAATCGTTTTAAATTTATTGCAAAGATGACTGATCCTATTGCAGATTATCTCACCCGACTTCGGAATGCCATTAAGGCAAAGCACAAAGTTGTGGAAATACCTGCGTCGAACATTAAAAAAGAGATTACCAAAATTCTGAAGGAAAAAGGGTATATTCTCAATTATAAATTCGACGATGAGGTAAATTATCAGGGAAGTATCAAAATCGCCCTGAAATATCATCCTGCCGATGGTACCTCAGCGATCAAATCGCTGACACGCGCTTCAAAACCTGGGCTTCGCAAATATTGCGATACAGAACACGTTCCACGTGTGTTAAACGGTCTTGGTGTGGCTATTATCTCGACTTCAAAAGGTGTGATCACCGATAAAGAAGCGAAAGCATTGAATGTTGGTGGTGAAGTTTTATGTTTTGTTTATTAATTAAGGAGGAATTACAATGTCAAGGATAGGAAAACTACCGATTGAAATACCTGCCGGAGTAACGATAAACGTGAGCAAAGAAAACCTAGTTACCGTTAAAGGCCCGCTTGGAACACTTTCTCAGAAGGTTGATGCTGATCTTGAAGTTGCTGTTGAAGCAGCTCATATTATTGTCAAAAGACCTACCGAGCAGAAACGTCACCGTGCTATGCATGGTTTGTACCGTTCGCTTCTTCACAACATGGTTGTAGGAGTGTCTAAAGGTTATGAAGTAAAACTCGAACTTGTTGGAGTTGGTTATCGTGCGGAAGCTACGAATCAGGTTTTAGACCTGGTACTTGGATTCTCTCACCATACCTTTTTACAGATTCCTCCGGAAGTGAAAGTTGTGGCCGTGACTGATAAACGTGCTAATCCGATTATTACGCTTAACAGCGCCGACAAGCAATTGATCGGTCATGTTGCTGCCAAAATCAGATCATTCCGTTTGCCAGAGCCTTACAAAGGGAAGGGTGTTAAATTTGTTGGCGAAAAACTTCGTCGTAAGGCTGGTAAATCAGCTGCTAAAAAATAATTGACTTTATAGTTATGGCTCTCACAAAATTAGAAAGAAGAGAAAGAATCCGTAAACGAATCAGAAAAGTAGTTTCCGGTACTAACGAGGTTCCCCGCTTGAGCGTATTTCGCAGCAACACGCAGATTTCTGTGCAGTTTGTTGACGATGTAGCGGGAAAAACCTTACTGTCAGTTTCTTCATTGAATAAAGATATTGTCGCTGTCGCAGGTTCTAAAACAGAAAAAGCTGTCCTCGTTGGAAAGCTGGCTGCTGAGAAAGCCCTTGCTGCAGGTATCAATGTTGTAAAATTTGACCGTGGCGGTTATTTATATCATGGACGTGTGAAAGCAGTTGCTGAAGCGGCACGTGAAGGAGGTTTAAAATTCTAAGCATTATGGCGAAAAATATTAAAAAAGTTAAAACCAGCGATCTCGAGCTTAAAGATAGGTTAGTAGCAATTAACCGTGTCACAAAAGTCACCAAAGGAGGTAGAACATTCAGCTTTTCAGCTATCGTCGTTGTGGGCAACGAAGACGGAATTGTAGGCTGGGGTCTTGGTAAAGCCAGCGAAGTAACTGCAGCCATCGCCAAAGGCGTTGACGCAGCAAAAAAGAACCTTGTGAAGGTACCCGTTATTAACGGAACAATCCCTCACATGCAAGAAGCCAAATTTGGCGGAGCCAACGTTTTACTTAGACCTGCTTCTTCGGGAACAGGAGTAAAGGCAGGGGGTGCTATGCGCGCCGTGCTTGAAAGTGTTGGAATACATGATATTTTGGCGAAGTCAAAAGGATCGTCTAACCCTCACAACCTGGTGAAGGCTACATTTGCTGCATTGCTCGAATTGCGTGATGCATACACTGTGGCTGAACATCGTGGTGTGGCTCTGGACAAAGTGTTTAACGGATAAATAATATACAAAATGGCAAAAGTTCGTATTACACAGTTTAAGAGTTCGATAGGCGCTACTAAGGCTCAGCGGAAAATAATGAAAGCTCTTGGGCTTGGCAAGTTGAACCGTCCGGTTGAACATGAAGCAGTCCCCGAAGTTTTAGGTATGGTAAGAAAACTACAACACCTTTTAAGGGTTGAAGAAGTTAACGAATAATATATTCTACAGATATGGAATTGCATAACTTAAAACCTGCTGAAGGTTCCACTAAGAAGGAAAAACGGATCGGGCGCGGACAAGGTTCTGGTCACGGGGGTACATCAACCCGCGGACACAAAGGAGCTAAATCCCGTTCAGGTTACAAATCTAAACGTGGTTTCCAGGGCGGTCAGATGCCACTGCAGCGTATTGTACCAAAATTTGGTTTTACAAACGTGAACAGGGTAGAATTCAAAGGTGTAAACCTTAGTTCTTTACAATCATTGGCTGAAGAACACAGCCTTACAGTTATTGATTTTCAGTCGCTTCTGAATGCCGGTTTTGCTGGCAAGAATGACAAGGTTAAAATCCTTGGCAATGGAGAATTGAAACTGAAACTCGAAGTTAAAGCACATGCTTTTTCGAAGAGTGCAAAAGAGGCAATTGAGAAACTGGAAGGAACTACTGAAATACTTTAAACCGGATGAAAAAACTAATCGAGACTCTTAAGAACATTTATAAGATTGAGGATTTAAGGGCACGCCTTGGATTGACACTATTGCTATTAGCGGTTTACCGTTTTGGCTCATTTGTCATCCTTCCAGGTATTGATCCTAATCCTGCAAATTTTGAAGCTTTAAGAAGCCAAGGTTCCGATGGAATTCTTGGATTATTAAATATGTTCTCAGGGGGTGCATTTTCAAATGCGTCAATTTTTGCGTTGGGAATTATGCCTTACATCAGTGCCTCGATTGTTATCCAACTTTTAGGGTTTGCTGTTCCTTACATTCAGCGGTTACAAAAAGAAGGAGAGTCGGGCCGCCGCAAGATCAATCAGATGACACGTTATCTTACGGTTGTCATTCTGGTTTTTCAGGGTTGGGCATATTTAGCCAACTTGCGGTTCCAGCTTCCTGAATCTGCTTTTGTAATGGGAGCCTTTTCCTTTAATGTTAGCTCAACAATCGTAATGGCTGCCGGTTCAATGTTTATCATGTGGCTTGGTGAACGTATCACCGACAAAGGTATCGGCAACGGTATCTCAATGATCATCATGATCGGTATTATTGCACGACTTCCACACTCGTTGGTACAGGAATTTGCCAGTCGGTTGGCAGAACAAGGTAAAGGTTTCATCATGATAATTATTGAGATGATTATCTTCCTGTTCGTTATCGCAGCAACTATTCTTTTGGTTCAGGGAACCCGCAAGGTCCCGGTTCAATATGCCAAACGGATTGTGGGAAATCGTCAGTATGGCGGTGTACGTCAGTATATACCTTTAAAGGTAAATGCTGCCGGAGTAATGCCAATCATTTTCGCACAGGCAATTATGTTTGTTCCAATCAGTCTTGCAGGATTGTTCTCTTCAGGAACTTATGGTAACTTGATGCAATCATTCTCTGATTATACCGGTTTTGTGTATAATTTTACGATGTTTTTGATGGTTATCGTATTTACTTATTTCTACACTGCCATTACGGTTAATCCTAACCAGATGTCGGATGATATGAAGAAGAATGGCGGATTTATTCCGGGAATCAAACCAGGAAAGAAAACGGCCGAGTACCTCGATACAGTTATGTCGAGAATTACTTTACCAGGATCTATTTTCCTCGGATTGATAACCATCCTTCCTGCCTTTGCAATGGTGCTTGGTGTTAATACAGAATTTGCTCACTTCTTTGGCGGTACATCACTGCTGATCCTTGTAGGTGTGATTCTGGATACACTTCAACAGGTTGAAAGCCATTTGTTGATGCGCCATTATGACGGATTATTGAAATCAGGACGTATTAAAGGACGTACCGGTGGTGCTTAATTTATAGTGTGAACCCTCGAAAGAGGGATTCATATTTTGAAAATGCGTAGTTAAATCGCAAGTCAGCTGAAAAGCAATATATAATCAGTCGTAATTCTATTTAATACGAATTTATACTGATGCGTTCTGTGAAAGATTTTTGAGAATCAGGTTCTTATAGGATCTATGTTTCTGTTCCGGCTCTTATTTTCCGATGCCGGATTTGAAATTGTTTCGTTACGATTGTTCGCCATTTTATCTACTGGCATTCAAGCGCGGCAAAGCGAAACCTTCAGCATGTTTTTACCAATTGCTGACGTTGGAAAATA
>Ga0209386_1000564_pt1 | contig 17681 bp, 10 predicted proteins | sample NGEPertwo_FD_184510 | JGI IMG/M metagenome (GOLD analysis project Ga0209386, IMG submission 184510) | Arctic peat soil microbial communities from the Barrow Environmental Observatory site, Barrow, Alaska, USA - NGEE Permafrost154B-two... | ecosystem: Environmental > Terrestrial > Soil > Wetlands...
GCCTTGGTTGGAATACATCCCCGGTTCAAACAAGTTCCTCCAACCTCTCTTTCCTCAACTAACGTCACTCTCCCCCCAAGCTGGGCTGCACGTATAGCTGCTACATATCCAGCAGGCCCCCCGCCGAGAATGCAGATATGTCTTGTTAGATTCTCACTATCGATGACCAATACCCCCTATTATTTAGTTTATTAAACAATTATCATATACTAATATAATGCTACCAATCCTTTATTATGTCACTATTAGTTTCCCACATTCTATCTCACCATCTTGTTCTTTCCCCATTTATAGAAGAGCGAAAGGTTATTAGAATACCTTGAATTTCCTTCAAACCATTCCATAAATCTTCGGCATAGTGCCTGCTCTCGAACCCGTATTCTATCGACTCCCTCACCAAGTATGTACCGCACTCCTGCCCCTAGCCCAGCAATTACAGTGCCATTTAACGTGCCGCTTTCTAAAGCGTCCGGCAGAAAATCTGGTTGCTGATCCTCTTCAGAGAGACTCCATATAACATTGTTATCTTCGCCCCTATCAAACTAGAAAAATATTGTTGCCATAATCGTATCACTCAACATGAACCTGCTCATAAATATACTGCTTCTCTCGTTCGTTCAATAGCTTCCCTGTGATATACGCAATCAGTATAATAATTGGAATATTGATCACAAACCGAGTCAATGTGAACTTCCACCCCATCGAAGAAGCCTCAAATAAAAGCATTGGTATTTTAGTTGTTGACCAGGCACCAATAAAGATCAAGACGTTAGAAAACTTGCTCCCCTTCTTCAGGAGTACTCCTGCTATGGGAAAAGCTGCATATAACGGCCCAGCTGCAGCCGAGCCTAAGAAGAATGCTATTAGAACCCCAAGGATTCCCGATTCCTCGCCCATAAACTTGATCATTGTTTCCCGTTGTACCCAGACATCTAAAAGCCCCAAGAGAATAAATATGGGGGGAATAACCGAAAGCATTTCTACAGCATTGCTCCATGTGATATCGATGGACTTTTGACCCACTGATGGATACAAAGCATAGACGATGATATTAATAATCATCAGTCCCCAGAAATACTTGTATCGTTTAAGCAACCTTTTCATCTCAACACCACCCCGATTACTATTGCGACGATAAACGAAAATACGAACGCTAAGCTATTCCTGAGTATGGCAGCCTTTTTGCCAAAATACTTTATCTCCAGAGGGATTGTCACGATTCCAACCATCATCAACGTCGAGATAAAGACGGCAATTTGCATAAATCCAGCGCCGCTTTTTAACAAAGCTGAGGCTAACGGAAAGGCTACGAACCCAGGTATTAAGGTGACTGAACCGACCAGAGAAGCCATGAGCATTCCTAGCCATCCAGATTTCTCTCCAATTAATCCAGAAATCACTTCAGGACTCAAAACTGCCAGCATGATCCCTATGATCACCAAGATAGACAAGAATTGAGGGAGTATATTTTCAAAAGACTTCCACGCCTTCTTCAAGGCCATGGCCGTTTTTTTCTTATCCTTTAGAAAGGAAAGGATAAGAAAACCAAAAGCCACAACGTACATTAGAACAGTAAACATATTCGCACTCTCCTTTCTCAACGTCAATAGTCGACATCTGTGTTTAAATTAGTAAATTCGTCCAACTAAACGCTGGACGAATTCGCAATTATAAATTCCCAATTAATTCCTTGGCTTCATCGGGTTCTACGACATGATCCCGTATCATGACAAAGCTCAACAACAACGTGATGATGAGCGCAATACCATTAATCAGGAAAAGGTTACTAAGCCCCACGGCTGAAATTACCCTACCCCCGATCGCAGTACCGACACCGCCCCCACCCATGAAAAAGAAGGCTACCAGTGACATGGCTGAACCTCGAGCCTTCTGGGCAAACTCTGTCGCTCTTGTGAGAAGCGTAGAATGAGTAAAGATGAAACCAAGTCCCAATAAAGCAATACCAAGGATCAACATCCCTAATACATTACCATATTGATAGATAATTAGATCAGCAACAGCTGCTGACGCAAGTCCCAAGCTCAATACTTTACGCGCCCCAATTTTTGCCGCTAATTTACCACTCATTCTCCCGCCAATAACTGACATGATTCCGAAGGCGGTCATAATTAAACCGATATATAGATAGTTAAAGCCATACGTTTTAGCGATATAAACCCCTGCATAAGAAAAGCTTCCAATAATCAAAAGTCCCTCGAGTAAAACGATGATATAAGTATACAAACTTCTGCTTGTTCCCAGCAGCTTAGCATACGGCGCAAATAGTTTGCTGTCAGGGTGCTTCTCCGAAGGAAGCAACTTATAATTTTTTATGAGCAATAACGTTGGAATTACGGCCAGTATCGCATAGACTCCAAATACCCCTCTCCAATTGAGGAAGTAGGCAATTGTGCCTCCAATTGCCATGCTAAGTCCTTGACCAAGAAATGATATACCCATAAACGTCCCTATCGCGCCCTGTCTTTCCTTGATCGGGAACATATCTCCGATCAAAGCAAGGGAAATTGGCATAACTGATGCAGCAAACACTCCAGTCAGCGCCCTGAATATTGACAAACTCGTTAAACTTGTGCCGAGCGCACAAAGCCCTGTCGCGATCGTAAAGAGAATCATTGCAGAGGTAATCACCTGCTTTTTCCCATATCGATCTGCCAAAGGGCCAAAAATGATCTGAAAAATCCCAAAGGGGATCATATAGGCTGAGATTAAGAGTCCCGCTCGTGAAATATCAATATCTAGATTCTGGGAAATGGCTGGCAGTATAGGAGACACCACCCAGTTATCTGCCATGACGATGAAACCTGCTAAGCCGAGCAACATAATGATCCTATTTCCATCCTTATTTGTATTCATACAACAACACCCCTCCTTAAAATACTCTCATTTTCCTAACGTTAAGCTAGTTGCAATAATGCTTAAATCTTGACACAGCTTACTACTCGTCTACCTACAACCTTTCACTAAATAATGAATTTCTAATATGCTAATAATATTATACTATAAATATTCCTTTCTTCAATAGGCATTTTAAAAAAAATATATTTATAGCTATTTATCTTAGAAGCACTATCGCTCACCGACAATCAGACCTAGCTCGATAATCTTAGCCAACAACTCCGATCATTTCAGTTAGAGTCGCCTACTTTTTTACAACCTGTCCCTTCATCGCAGGTGCAGAAGACTGGATGCTACAGCTACATTTAAGGAGGCAATCCATTCGATATATCACACTTTTTGAAAAGAAATAGGCCGCCTCTTCATAGAAATTGACATTTCTATGAAGAGGCGGCCCTAAAAACAACTATATTTAACTTAATTCCATGTCGGCAACAAATCAGGACAAACTTTATAGTTGGACAAACTTTCTATTATCTTGACAAACTTTATTCCAAATGGACAAACTTTATTCCAAAACCACAACTAATAATCGCGCCTTCTTGTAGCGTTGTAAAAATGTTTGAACAAAACACTCATCAATCACCCCCTAATACAGGAAAATGTGATTATTTTGTTTATAAATATATGAACAGAATTACCGTTAACCTTATGTTATTAATGGTGTTTATAATAGTTTGAACATATTCAAGTGTCTCCGAGAGAATAAAAGTTTTTGAACTCATCATATATTTCTCTAATTGTATTCATGAATTTGTTGGTGGTATCTATCCCCATCTCATGTTGCTTAATAAAGTCTTTGCATACTTCTGGAATAACTATTAATATTTCATTAGCTTCATCATCTTCCAAATATGTAATTTCATTAGGAAACTCCACTGCAAACTTATAACAATCATAATCGCCAGAAATTAAAGAATTCAACATATCATAACACTTATTTATAGCTGAAAATTCAAACATAACTCGACTATTACCAATCAAATCTATCATTTGTATTCTATCTTTAGAATATGAGTGTTCTTCATATAAGAATTCAACAGTATCCATTAACTCTTGTGAAACAGTTCCTTTACATAAATCTTCAAGATACTGATTGGCGAGGGCAACATCTAATTCTAATGGTTCGATTTCTTTTAAAAACCTAAAAAAAGAATTCTCCTCCTGCGTATTTACTAAAAAAACAATAAATTCTTTAAATGCAATCTTCTCATTCATATTTTGTTCTTGTAATGAGTTTTTTCTAAACTCCGGGAGAAAGATTTTTGCAGCTTTTGATTCATGCCTGAGTTCATATGTATAAATATTTTGTGCCCTAGATCGATTAGATATTTCGCTATAATACTTTCTTGAAATGGAACCTATTACTCTACCAAGAAATTCCTTAATTTTAGTGGTGTTTGTAATACCACCCGAAAAAACATCTATTTCATTATCAACGAAATCTAGATTATTTCGAATATAATCGATGAGAATTCTTTTTTCAGCACCATATTGTCCCGAAATATTAAATCTGTCATATCTGCATTTTTTATAAAATTCACTTAAAACCTGCAAAAAACCATTTTCTCTTGAGTGAAATGTAATAAAACATTTACGTTTAATTCTGTCTTGCAGTTCCTGATGGCTATGAGTTATTAAACTTTCTTCAAATTCAAGCATGTTAATCGCATTAATTTCTTCTAACATTACTACCAAGACCTTTTGAAGTCTTTCTATGCCGACAGCAATGTGGTATAAAAAAGAAAACACTTCACCTTCATAATTAAAGGTATCCATTTGTTCAAGCTCTTTCATACCATTAAAAATGAATGTACCTGAAACATCAATTTCAGATCCCATTTTAAAATTTTTATATGATAATATAGGATCATTAAATATATCAGCCATTCCTTTTCCCCTCGCAAATCAAATCGTGACTATTCACTATATCATCATGGGATTGAGCTCTTATTTAATTTGGTCACAAATGCTGGAACTTCATTCGGGCACGAAATACTTGTTTCCCAAGATCTTCTCCTTAACTAAATTAGGATTACTATTCATGTACGTATTAAGCAGTCTATTCTAACAATTAATCTTCCTTGAGCTATCACTTGCTCACGGAACTTGCGCACTCTACTTCCGACTTAACTAATTCTTTGCAAATAGATAAACTCGTTTGGACGTAATCACCAGGCACCCCAATTCTAGAGTGATAAGTAGTAAATTCAGAGTACAACTTCACAGAAAATGGTTCTTTGAGTCTACAAATTCGCTGAATCGGATAGATAAGAGAACTATTTTCCTCTCGAGGCACATCTACCGAAGGTTTTTGTAAAAGCCTCTTGTATTTGTTTGCTAAATCTCTTTCTTCGGCATTTTCCCTTGATAGAGTATTTAATCGAGCGCCTACTTTTGTAAATGTTTCCCATTCTAAGTATCTCTTGGACAGACTTTTCAAAATATCTTCAATTCTTGTTCTTTCATATGGTAAGACTTCGTATTCACTCTCATTTAAACGTTTATTTACTACTGCCTCTTTAGATACCATAGCTGTGCCATCAAGGTTCATCGCACAAAGATCCAAAATATTAAAATCAAACTGTCGAAATTCTCTAAACTCTATCTGGTACTGAGCACTTTTAATAAAATACTTCATTGGTTCCGAAGTATGTTGATTATTAATTTCAGAACATTTTAATATTTTAACTAGAAGAGCATCATTCAGGTATCTTCCACTTTGACCACGATACGCAATATCACACGGCTGAGAAAAAAGAATAAAATAGTCACTATTAATTTTAAAAATATCCCCAAAACCAATTGCTTGTCTAAGAACATTCACATTCTTATCGTATTTTTCACTATGTGCGATTTCAAATAATAGGTCCCTATCTTGCTCATCAATACGTTTTTCCTCTGTATCAAGATTACTGTAATCTACCAATAATCTTGTCATTTCATCTATCTCCTTGGAATATGCGTCACCAAATTCTTTATAGGTCAATGAATTTAGAATGCGAAGAATCGTCTCTGGGACTGAAGTACCTTCAGAACTCGGATAATTAATAACAATATTTCTAGTGGCAGTTGGCGATAAACTTAAAAATTTGACCTTTGCTTTATTTGTGCCTTCTAGTAAATAACCAGCCATTTGGCAAATTAAAAGATGGTTATAGTTATTCCATAAACCTTGTAGTACTTGACTAATTAAAACGCTTGAATTCTGAGAAGACAAAAAGTTACTCTTAGAAACAATCGAAACTAAATTAAACCACTCAAGTACATTACCACCAGCAAGAATTCCATCCATCAAGCCTTCCAAAGTGAGATCTTCATTAGCTGTTAGTAACAAACAAATATTATTTTTCATCTGAGAATCGGCAAGATACTGAATAATGTTAAGGCCAGCGTCATTGCCTTCTGAGACCTTAGTAAAATCTCTATCAATTAGCCAAAGGATTCTGTTATCCTTATCAACTTCCCATTCATGTGGCATATCTTTTAACAGTGATAATGTTTCTGCTACTGTAGGGACGAATAGACATCCCTTTATCAGTCTAGCAGCTTCCCATTCCTCAACTATTAGTTGGAGCTTAGTAATTTCACTCTCAGGCGTGAACCACGATTCCCATTCGCTGTCCTTTAGGTCTAGAAATATAGGTCTCAAAATATCAAAACATTGATCAGGATTGAGGTCAATGATAGAGTCTATATTTAAATACTTCCCTATATGTTGCGTATAAGCCCCGATATCTGCGGCCATCTCGTGGATTTTTGATGTTCGGTACACATCCGTTATGACTTGGGGGGAAAAATCATCATCAACACTAATAACCCAACTAATTCTTGCTTTAAGGAGAAAGTCCTCAATAGTTTTAATCATTTTGCCCTCCGGTGACGATCATTCTAGATAAATTTAACATAAATTTATACCTGTTGCCAAAAGCGTTGCGAGGCTCCAATAACTGTATGTCGCAATCTTGATATCCCAATATTCTTTTAATTATATACAGACCTAGTCCTCTGCCTTCGGGTTTAGATGTTATAAAAGGTTCGAAAATCCGATCTTCCATATTCTTTTCGATCCCAAGTCCCGAATCCCAAATATGAATGATGCCTACCGAGGGTATTTCAATATAATACTTCTTTTCATCAATTAATTTATTGTTATACGCATTATTCAGCCAAAATTCTGTGTTCAAATATAAATTGTCTAGTATTTGAATTATCATTCCTTTATTGGCAAGAATCAAAAAGTTTTCATTAGGCGTAAGATTACATAACTTAATACCTAGCCTTTTAGCTCTTTCGGCATAATAACTGACATGATCGTGAAGGATTTCATTTACATTTAGCTTTTCTCGCTTTGATCTTACGTTTTTAAATCCTGGGGCGAGGTGGTTAACTTGTTTTCGAAGTGATTCCGTTCTTGTAGAAATACTATTCAAGTATCCCTCAATTTTCGAATCTCGATCAAAATGATTTCTAAAATAAATACTCAAATCTTCCACGTCACTCTTGGTGTTATTAATTAACGTATATAATTCGTGTGTTAAGGTCTCGGCAGTTAAACCCAAACCTGCAAGTTCCATTACCTCTTGAACTTGCTTCATAGTTATTTCAATTTGGGATACCAAACCGACTGCTCCCGCACGTGCCTTAGCTACTTCAGACAGATTAATAGATATTTCTCGCCATTGACCTTCAAGCTCATTCGAGGAGTCTTCCAACGACTTAATCCAGCTTGCAATTCGAATTTTTTCCTGTGTATTTATAGAGGACAGTCCGATTTTTTGCTTTGAGTCAGATATTATATCCCTGATTTTGTTAACAGTTCTTGCAGTCTGTTCTGACTTTTTAACAAGTTCCTCAGCATGAGATGCAGCCTTATTAATCTCTTGTTTTGCCACTTGGTATGAAGGAATAAATCCAGTATGAGCTTCCTTACGTTGGGTGACAAGCTTCTGATAAGCGATATATCCGCGTCTTAAAAACTCCCTGTTATCGTTGATCCGGTTTCTTACGTTTTGACATATTTGAAAGAACATCTGAGAATAACCATTATCAATGAATCCTTCTCTATCAGTTTTCTCTTTTAGGTTTTTATTTTCTACTCCCGTCAAATTAATATATCCAATGACATTTCCTGGTTTCAGGGTATAGTATGAACCGCCTTCAGTGAAACTCTGACCAAGTCCCATCCAATCCGATCCTGGGCCGTTTTCACCATAAGGCAAAATTCTAAATTGATCTCTAAATATCTTAATACCCTTATATATTTTAACATTTCTTCTAAAGTCGCTGAGCTTTTCAAACTGTTCGAAGCCTCTAGTCTTCGACATTGTTTTATAGTTTTGGCTATCTAACGAATAATCGAAAAGAAATCCTTCAAAAGACCCAGGACTAAAATTCAAATCATAAGCCCCTAAGGAACCTAGAGAAATCTCTTCTTGATAGGTAAAAGCAACTGAACCTTCCTTTACATAATTCGTATTATATCTTGGTAAGTCTTTTTGTATCACCTGCATAAACTCATTGAGTCTGTCCCCATACTCTGTGTGCCCCGGAAAAAACTCGGGGCGATACTTTCCTATAATTAACAGACTCTGATGTTCTACTTTAAAATAATAAGAAGCAGGTGCTAAGTCAAGTAATTCCTTTGATACTTGAGGTATCTCCAATTGCCTTGAACCAATCTTTGCTCTAACAAAAAAAGACCTTTGAAAATCAAACGGCGAAGTAATCTTTGATAAACTCGACTCAAACTTATCTACTTCCTTTGAATTGAGCCATTTATCTGGTTCGTTAAGACCAGTTATTATCAAATTAGTATAACTTTTGTCATTAGAATCATTCGGAGGATCGGAATAAAATACTGGTATTGTAATGGTCGACAATAAGGTATCATTACGAAATTTTGACCAATTTATATTAACGTTTAGTTGTCTGAATGTACCCTTTTTCTTGGTGATCACAGACAAACGCCTTCCTAATCTTTGCGCCGACAGGCGTCCCAAGCCCTTATCTCCTAGAGGTAAACGTTTGAATCGATCCGTAACAATGCCCTTTTCCTTCATAGACCGTTTATACGACCTGGATATAGTTAGCCAGCCCGCTTTAACGTTCTCTATGTTCATTCCAAAGCCGTTATCTCTAATCTCAATTTTGCCCTTAAGCAATTCACCATTCTCATCATATTCTGCCCAATTAGGGTCTATCTCAATTTCGACTATACTTGCATCAGCATCATAGGAATTTTTTACCAACTCTGCAACTGCTGCAATATCGTCAGTTATTAATTGGTCCCCTAATTGTTGAAGCAAAGAAGCATGAACCTCGAAATGCAGTTCCATTTGATCAAGATCTGATTCTGTATTTTCAATCATCAATCCACCTCTTCAATTAATTAATTTGGCGTTGGCTGTTTTCTAAATATCAGAATACGTTCTTTTTTCATTGTCGAAACAATGTTATTGCGTGTTGCCATTCTTTTGTGAAGAATATCCCTTGTTACACCTGTTATAAGCTTAATATTATGCCACTTCATTAATTCAATAAGTATCGCGTCAGTCTTTATTTCTAATTTACCAACCCTTCTATTTCCTACGGTCCAGACAAGATAAGCGTTGTTTTTCACCGATTCAGAAATTTTAGCTAGAGAGTTGTTTAAATCCATAAAAAAAGATAAAACTCTCAGAATTCGATCCTCCTTATGAACTTCTAATTCTTTAATTATCGTTGCCAATGTTGGAGATATCTCTAACAAATATTTGCTTTTATCAATAATATCCATTAAGCTTCCGCCTAGACTACGACTATCAATTTCGGAAGTACTTTTAAGCCAAGAGGAATCGATTTCATCATCTATATCTTTAAAATCTACCCATTGTAATGGTAAAAAGGAATTTTGACCATAGGGTACTGTCGTTTTGTTATCCCCATAAGGGGGAGAGGTAACCACTAAATCGAACAGAATATGTTCATCTGCCAAATTGATCTTTTTAGATGAATCTTGTAAAAATATGTTTATTTTTTTTTCATAGTATCCTTTCTTAAGAAGGGTAAGTCTGTTTAAGCCAGCTTGTTGTTTTGCCATTTCCCTAATGTTTCTATTGACTATGGATCTAAATAAATCTATAGGAGAAATGGACCTTTGCACTATTTCCTCCTTAGGTCGCATATGAAGTTTATATGTAGATGTTCTTGAGTTACTTGACAGTCTTATAACTTCCGAAAGTGATATCCAAAAGAACTTCCTTGCCCACGAATACTTCTCCTTTCTTATTGCTTTTTGCAACTTTGAGATTGCAATAGCCACATCACTTCGAAACCACTTTATCAAACCAAAGAAATCTACCGCGATTTCAGTAGTACAGTCATTCTGTGCAGTTTGTATAATCTGGTCAGCTTTGTTGCCGAGGGCAATAGGCTGAAATGGACCCATCTTTGCTTTACATAATAATATCGATAGCGGATTAATATCTTGCCCAACAAAGTTCAACCCTTGAAACATACATTCAGTCATTGTTGTTCCAGACCCTACAAAGGGATCCAAGACATATTGAACACCTTGCTGTAAATCAACAATCGTCTTTATAAGCTCTTTTTGCAAGTTTGGTACCATCATAGCAGGGTACTGATAATAGATATGTGAATTTTCCCTATTACAACAATCCTTATAAGACCAATGATCTGCATCGTTATTTGCCATAATTTTATTTATTAATGCTTCATCAACATTATCCAATGATGATAGAGCATTTTGATTGAACACTAGGCTCATTTGTTAATCCCCCAAATATGTATTTTACTTTATAATATAGTATATTTGTTAGCATTACCAGGGGGTATAAGAAAATAATACCAATTACTAATCTATAAACAACGTGCTTTAAGATTCAAAACCAGGTGGTTTACGAAAATGCTCCATAATTTATACCTAATCACTATTTATGCTTTCGCAAAATTTTATGAGTTATCCAACCCCACAATTCTCTAGACACCTCTATCATAAGCTTGCTAATAACATCATATTAGCAATGGGGACAACTTTGTCATATCCACATAATCACAACCTCAACCAGCATCTAAAGCATCAAATATCCGCTTCGCTCTCTGGCTAACCTCTGCATTTGTGTGTTTAAACCTATGAACTTCTAATTGCTCAAACTCAAATTTCTCAATATCCGGCCAAGATCCTGATTTCTTGATTAGTCCCTTTAGTATTTTATGGCATATCAAATTCCACATTTGAGAAGCATTAGATACAAGCATCAGTGTTGTTAGTGACAAATTTTTTCTCTCTACTTCAATTAACATAGCTTCCTGTCCGTCTTGCAATCGAAGTTTCACTGCGATATATTTACGCGGGGTAATTTCATTAGCAAGCGTGCATATTGATCTAAAGCGAAAATGACTGTTCAAGTCACCGATATGATACCCAGTAGATACGACCTCTTCTCGGCACTTCATTAAGTTTAAGATAGTAAAAATCTCAGCAAATAAACCCTCTGGTTTTTCATTAAATTGATATGCAAATTCTAGTTGCGGGACGGTATCAAGTCCTCCAAAATCAGCCGTCGTTCTTTTGCTTTTCCCGCCACGATTTATCGGTATGGTCTTTGAAGTTATATTGGTGCCGCTAGTTTTCTTACCTCTTATCCTTTTTATCTTCACAAATGAACTGTATTCTGATTGGACATAGAAATCATTGCTCAAGTCAATCTTGTCCTTTGCTGCTGTTTTGTCAGACATTAGGGCCTTATCCCTCTCTGTTTTTTCCACTGGCGTCCATTTTTTCTCTTTTCCATTAACTTCTCTTTCGTACTCGACAAAGCCTGAATGATGGACAAAAATATTACTGCAGTTAATTCTCTTCCCATTAAATGAGACAATTTCTTTCACATAGGCTCTGTTATCTCTCATTTCAACCTTTGCCTTAAAGTGAAGCTCATCAAAAAGAAAGTCAAACTTAACTCCTTCTCCATTTTTAATACTGTGATATATCTGGTTAATCATTTCATAGATCTTTGGATTGGAAAACACCCAAGCTGCGTGCTTAATTTTTTGATCCATATTTACATATTTAGTCGGCACATCGGAAAGAAAAGTCATTCGAAGATCATTTGAATCATTTTCACATATTACTCGCGTATCAATCGAATCCAACAGAGTCACTTGGTTCAGCCAGAATACATCAGGAGCAAGTGCTGCCCGTAACAATTCATGTAACGGTATAATGAAATAGGTACCTTCATTATTAATCCCAAAGGTGTAGTAATCAAATTGATGTTGATGAATCCTATCTTCATTTAGATAAGGTTTAGGTTTTCTATAGCGAATCGTGTACTTTGAAATATGAATATCAATGGTTGTCCAATTCGGCATATCTTGACATCTACCATCGACGTAATCAGCACCATAAATCAGGAGATGTATATCGCCGAAATAATGCTTATACTGTTTAGTTCGTTTTGATGCATCCGAAAGGTATACTGCATCAACGTACCATAAGCCTTCAACAGAATATGGTTTGCTGATTTTTATCAGTTTTACTTTCTCACTTTCTTCAAAAGGCCAATTATCGAACCCTATTCTTGATTTATCCATACCGCAAATCCTCATGATTGGCGTGTAAAATTATTTCAATCTTGCCCTTAATTAAATCATAATCTTCTTTTCGCAGACCGGCTTGACGCTGTATTCTCCATTCAAGTAATGGTAAGCCTTCTTCTTGCATTCTTACTATAATTATTTGACACCTTCGCAACTGGAACTGCTGTTTTGTCTCAGAAACCTTATCAATGAACTCTTTACAGCAAGGAAGCTTATGCAAACTTTTTTCAAGCAGCGAGAGATTAGCAATCTCCTTGCCTAATGAAGTTTTACTTATGCGAATTGGTTTTGCTCTGTTCAGTAAATCTATTCGAGCTATTTGAAGCTTCGACAATACTTCATGATCACGTTGAGCCCAGTCTATGTATCCTTTGCCACCCTTTTGTGGTTTTCCGGTCGGGAGCATTTCAAATAGCCATTCCTTGTCATGACGGTAAAGAAAAATATACTCTTTTTGGCACTGACTTCGTATGTCCGTCCTAGAGAGTTCAGGATGCTCTTTTAATTTATATAGCAATCTTTCTCTATACTCTTGATTCAAAAGGCCTATCGGCACCTTCTGGCTCGTTATCATGGCATCAGCATCAATAGATTTATCTTCTGATAATATCGCCTTAAACTTATAAATAGTTTTTCGATCGCAGCCTAATTGGTCTGCCATTTGATAGTTACTGCAATGTTCACTTAGAAATGTTTTCAGTTTATTATTCCAGATAGATCCAAAAGCTTTGACCCTGCCTTTGTAATATCTGTCATTTTTTGATTTGTCCGGACCTTTTCGTGAATAGATATATCCGCATTCACATTTAAAAGTTCCCACAGGCTCCCGTGTTTTATAATCAGCGGTAACAATTAACCGGGATACAACATCCTGTCGGTAGTGATCAGAAGCTTTATTTAGACACGGCCAAGGTCCTTTTCCAAACGGATTGTAGGCTTTACGTATTCCCTTGAAGAAATCATTCATATCGTTAGTCAAGAATAATATCAGAAGTATATGCCGCAACGGATGAACTGTTCTTGCCACATTACGAGTGGCAACTTTTAGCCAATTATATTCGTCATTCTTATCGATGCCTGATTCCAGAATTTCTAATAGTTCGGTACCATAACAACCGACTACCATCTCATGGAGTTCATCTTGTTTGACTCTAAGACTGTTTGTAGCAAGGTCCTTTTCATAGAGCAAGTTCTTGTATCCCAGCAAAACATCCGCTTTACTGATACAACTCAGGTCATTAGAAAGCAAGTAATTTGCCGCTTTAGAAATCCGAAGTATCGGCTCCTGATACTTCCCCTCGTACAAGCAGCTGTCAGATAAATCAAGTAACGAACCATCAAGGCGAGTATATTCAAGACGGCTGTTTTCGTATCGTTTCACGGGATACTTCTTTAGGAATCGCCCATGATGTGGGCACATCAAAACGCCTTGAAGCTGATGCTCCCTATGGATATATGCCTCTCCGAGTCTTTCCATTTCTCCACTGGCACATGCCGAACAATAGTAGATGCTGTATTTCTTGCAGATACTTCCTGCAACAATTCCAATTTTCGTATAAATGCCTTTTCCATCTGAAGATGTAATATCTTTTAGCAATTCCCTCTTGCGATTTCCGGGCAGAAATGGTGCATAAAATGGAAATAGTGTATGCTCCTGTATCAAACGCTCAGGAGTGTAGCTTCCACCAAGTGCATTACAAAGGAATCTAAGATGGCTCCCTATCTCAAAACTTGGGATAGCGGAATTCTTACCAAACAACTCAGTCAGAGTATCCTTCAAGTCAACATTTCCGGAATAGAAATGATACCTAGCAAAAACAGAGTACAACAACTCATCCGGATATGGATCTGTAAAGAAAGATAGCATTGTCTCACTCCGCTTTCCTGAACTCCTCAAAAGGATTCTTTATATAACCCATCTTCTTCAGCAAATCATACGGGTGTTCTTTTTTACTGATTGCCTCATCATAAATAGTCAGGAGATTGCTATTCTTGATAGGGATAACTCTTTCAGTTTTCTTTTTCTGCAGCCTTTTTTGATTCTCAGCAAAGATACGTTCCATCACCAACATCTTCAACTCATCTTCAGGAGTGCTAACCTCACAACTTTCTATTACAGTATCGAGTATTTTTCTAATCTCGTCCTGTCCTAGATTCGGAAAGAGATTTGAAGAGCAAATACTGAAATAGAGAGAATCATGGGAATTCTGTCTTCTTGCCTTCATATCTTTCTTTTTTGCAGTTATTGCATCATTGACACGTACTTCCATCTCCATATCATGCTGAACATTTTTCCAGACATCCTCATCATCGATTCGGATGTCGTCAAATTCAGCGATTCTCTGCGGATCACCAGACCGTAGTGCTGTAATCATAGGCTGAGTCAATTGCAAGTCTTTTGCAGAAGTATCCTTAATAATCGCAGCTGTCAGTTTTTTCATCTGATTCATAAGAGCACGACTTTGAGAGCACATAAATAGTAAGACTGCTATAGAAATGACACCCTGGCATTCATCATAGAACACTTCCCGCATCTTCTCATTCAGTTCAGTTTCTTCATCAAGCACATTAAATTCCCACAAAGATTCAAGAAGTGTATCCCATTCAGAGCTCCCATTTTTCAGAGGCCCCATTTCAATATAACCACCAGACTGTACTCTTCGAGCAAGTCTGAAATTCGTCTGAAACAAGCTTCTGGCTTTACTGGTACCTATAAAGATTATGGGAACCGAGAACATATTAGTTAGCGTAACAAAGAAGTCAAGCATATCGACTGCCTCACCCTTAAGCTTGCAGAGATGCTGAATTTCATCAATAACAAGAACGCCAACATTATAATTGGTCAGAAGTGTAGTCAAATGCATTACCATGGTTGAAGTTGACCGGGTTAAATACCCGTACTTCTCTAGCCAGCGCTCACCCGTTAATCTATCAATTTCTTTGAAAACCGATCTACATAAAGTCGCAAAGTTTCCATCAAAGGGACAATCCACCTTCAGCCAGACTATCTGAGTTTTTGTTAAAGGCTTCCCATGGTAGGATTCATGACGTATCACTTGCTGATACAAATTTAACGTCCGGTTCATTGCCGTTGTTTTACCTGCGCCCGAGACGCCGTTGATTATGGCACATTCTGCAGTCGTACTAAAACCTTGATATGCGGTCTCAACATCGTCAACCGTACATTCGTTTAAATTCTTCATTTGATTAAGTACTTGCATTTTACGCTTGTATTGTGCATCTAACGGGTTCCTTGATTTATACGAATTCCGAATCAAAGTAGAAACGATAGATTCCAATCGGATGTGGGCCGGCAAGGGCTGGAGAAAGCTTTTCACTCTCCACAGTAAATGCGATTTCAGCCTTGGGCTAAGCCTTTTTTCCTCATCACTGATGTAAGGAAAATTATAAAAAGCGTCAATAACCTCATCTTCACTTTCAAGAATTGGTGGAAGAGCCTCTATCAAGGGATTTCCGGCATAATCGCTAATCTTTTGCTCCATATACACCGCAATTTCATATCGATGCAGATCGTCGTTAGGTTTCATTCTTGTCACTCTTTAATTTCTCCTTGCGCAATCTGATTTTCTTCATCATCCTGGAATTAAAGTCTGACGTTTCAGCTTCAGGTTCATTTTGTAAAGGTATTTGCGGGTTTACATCTGGGAATGAAATAATCGGTGTCGGGCCATCTTTTTGGTCTACTTCTGGTGTGAATGCTTCTTCCTTACGATTCCGTTCTTTCTCCACAGCCCTATTAGGTCTTATTTCCTTAAGTTTTTTTGTCTTGGACACTGATGAATCTATTGCTTCATTTGTTTTTCTTGTTGATTCTTTGGCAATTTTCATAATCGTCTGATCCAATTCAGTTTCCTGTTGCAACTGGGACTTCCTAGCTAACTGACGAAGCTTGGCTGCTTTACTGTTTGCAGAGACAACATCCTCTAGGAACATTCCCTGGAAATCACGGCTTCTTTCAAGCAGATTAAAGGTAATATAGTTTACCCCATCTTCCTTAAGCCAGTAGATATGTTCCATGTTTCTCGTATCATAGACGATGTCAACGCTCTTCAACTTCAAGCGCTTATAGAGATTCTCATCCAATAATTCAGTGGCACCGTAATGAAGATTACGAAAGATAACTGCTCCTCTGCTGATAGTTGCTTTTCCCCTTGGAAGGATGTTCATCCTAAAACGATTCCGGTCGATCTTGCGAAGCGTCCCCTTTTTGTTTTCTATCCCCCAATTCCACAAGTCCAGAGGAGTGGGTGGTACTTCATCCCTAATCATTTCTGGAGTCAAAGGATATTTTTCGATCTCCCGAATATTGTGCAGCAAAACTGATCTGAGAACTATTTCTGTTATTTCCTTTAAGGTTAGCTTTGCTTCCAATCGATAATCCGGATCTCCACGTTTTCTATAATCCTTCATAACTGCACCAGGAAGAAAGCTTTCAATTCGCTCATTTATTGTACGGAAGAACCGTTCAACAATACCTTTGTAATCTCCACGATAAGGTGAAGTGTTTTCAATGGTAATGTTCAAGTTATTAATGAGGTTTGTAACTCCATATCCTTCCATTTCACCACGATCAGCAATAATCGCCTCAGGCACATACGAACAAGGCCAATCCTCAAGTTCAATGTTGATATTGTATTTTTTACACAGCACTACTTTGTCTGCTACCATGGAATCTAAGGCCATCATCGCTCCGTTCCAGGATGGCGACTCGAGGCCGACATACACGCCAGTTATCATCCGAGAAAATACATCAATAATTATGTAAACCGTTGGTCTTCCTATGACCTGACTACGATCAACTTCACTTACTATGTAGATATCAGCTATTGTTGCATCAATCTGAAATCTAAATCCAGGACCTGGTGCTTCTAAAGTTGAACTTCCCAGAATCGGACGATGCTTTAACTCATACTCTTTTTCCCCATAACGTGACTTGATATCTAACGTAACATTTTCATTTTTCTTAAACCAATAATAGTACTGCTGAAACGTTGGGATGGAGTCAGAGCCACGAATGATTTTTTCTATCTCCGTATTTTTACGTACTTGACAGTCAAAAGTTCTACGATAAAAATTGCCCATAAAAATCCACACTATATCGGTAAACACAGTTAAACAGTCTTGAAAGAATCCCGTAATTTTTA
>Ga0209386_1000565_pt1 | contig 17670 bp, 15 predicted proteins | sample NGEPertwo_FD_184510 | JGI IMG/M metagenome (GOLD analysis project Ga0209386, IMG submission 184510) | Arctic peat soil microbial communities from the Barrow Environmental Observatory site, Barrow, Alaska, USA - NGEE Permafrost154B-two... | ecosystem: Environmental > Terrestrial > Soil > Wetlands...
TGAAAAACCCTTTTCAACTTTATCAAATCTCTTTTCTGTCAGTCCGGAGGGAGTATTAACGTTGTCAAATAACTATGCTGCCGCCAATCACACACACCCATACCTTTCTGACTCGGATGCACGGATCGGCAATTGGACCACTGCCTATAACTGGGGAGATCATGCCGGAAAATACCGGCCAATTTTATGGGTACCAGCATGGGCAGATATATCCAATAAACCTGAATGGTTGAATAGAATGAGCTGGGATGGAATAGCTACAGTTGTTTCTTCTGATCTACACGTTACCGGTAAATTGGTTGTTGATGGAACAATTCAATTCTTTGGTTCGGGTGCCGGTGGTGGTACCGGTGGTGGTGGAGCATCTACGATCTGGGAGTTAACCGATGTGGATGATGACATGAAGAATTCCCTTTATGGCGATCTTCCAATGTACAACGGTACCCACTTTGCCAGATACAATATTTCAAACCTTGCATTGTCTGGTCATAATCACACGATCGGTCAAGTAACAGGATTACAAAGTTCACTCGATGGGAAACAACCCTTATTGGGCTATACTCCTTACTACTCAGCTAATTTTGTGGCCGGCGTAAATTACTCAGCACCTCACTCCCACCCTTACCTATCAGACAGCGATGCGAGAATTGCCAATTGGAGTACTGCCTTTGGTTGGGGCAATCATGCAGGATTATACAGACCAATTGGATATGTGCCCAGCTGGGGAGAAATAACCAGTAAACCTATTTGGACGGAAAAGATGGGATGGGATGGAGCTTCTGTTACTGTCTCAACAGATGTGCATATTACCGGAAAGTTAGTTGTTGATGGTACGATTCAATTCTTTGGCTCAGGTGCCACCGGTGGTACCGGTGGCGGTGGATCAACAACGCTTTGGGGATTATCGGACGTATCAGATGATGTGGCAAATGCTGTCAATGGTGATCTGATCATGTATAACGGAACCCATTTTGCAAGGGTTAATCAATCCGCACTGGCACCGGCGGTGCATAATCACACGATCGCCCAGGTTAATGGATTGCAGGGAGCGCTCGATGGGAAGAGCGCCACACATTTACACCCTTACCTTTCAGATTCGGATTCCAGGATCGCACAATGGGTGATCGCATACAACCACAGCCAGAGCGCACACTACACCGGGGCCGACGTTGGAGCATGGGCAAAGACACCGAGCATCCCAATCTGGAACCAGTCCACAAGCGGCAACGCATTGACGGCAACAACTGCAACAAATTGGAGTGGTTCGGGAGCATTAAGCAATTACCTACCCTTAACAGGTGGAACATTGACAGGTGGATTAAATGGAACGAGCGCTAGTTTTTCTGGTAGTGTAGGAATAGGTACGACAGCACCTATTAGTCCTTTACACGTAGTTGTTCCATATACTAAAACAGATACAACAAATAGAATAATTACAAGATTTGGTTCTAATGATGCAACAAATCCAGCAGGACTTAATTTTGGAATAACGGGGGCAGCAGCACAAGTTAATAGAACAATTATATTACAAACTGACGAATATGGTGTAGTTAGTAGCGGAATTCTTTCATTACAACCTTTTGGTGGAACATTAAGTGTAGGTGGTGCTGCAACCTTTGCTAGTACCATTACATCACCAACTTTCATTGGAGCCGTAACAGGACACTCATCACTAGATTTACCTTTAACAGGTGGAACATTGACAGGTGGATTAAATGGTACAACAGCAACTTTTTCTGGAGGTGTTACTACAACATCCATAAATCCAACTAATTTAACTACAAACTACCTACCTAAATACAACGGTTCGAGTTTGGTTAATAGTCCAATTGTGACTGATGGAACAAGTATTGGATTTGAGTTATTTTCAGGTAGCACAATTCGTACTTTAAATTTTAGGCCATCATTAGTTGGGGTATTGAGTGACCCAAATTATCTGTATAATCTTAGTATTTCGGCTGACTCTATTGATGGGTTAAGCATTAACGCCTATTCAGGTATCGCATTTAATACAGGGTCAAATGGTAAAAACGAGAGAGCAAAAATATTTACAAATGGTAATTTTCATGTTGGATATACAACTGACCTGTCTTATAAATTTGCAGTAAACGGCGCTGGATATTTTTCAGGAAATGTCATAGCCAACGGCACAATCCAATTCTACACTGCCTCCGATCGCAGGTTAAAAACCGATTTCGAAACCATCTTAAACCCAATCGAGAAAATCAAATCCCTTACCGGTTATTTTTTCAACTACACCGATCAGGCAATGCAATTAGGAGGCTACACCAACCGCCGGGATATCGGGTTGATCGCTCAGGACGTTCACGCGATCCTCCCAGAAGCAACCGGCACACTTTGGGGAACCGACTACATGGGCTACAAAGCAGACAAACTGATACCGCTCTTGGTGGAAGCAATCAAACAGCAACAAAACGAAATTGATCAACTAAAAAGACAAGTAGCATGAAAAAACTAATGTTTGTTTTTGCAGCAGTACTTTTAATAACCGCTTGCACCAAAGAAGAAATTATTAATCAGTCGGGATTCCCGGCACAAAACACAAGTATCAAAATGGGCAAAATACTTTACACTTATGGAGGGTTCACCGCCGCGCAATTGAAAGAAAGGGCGTCTATCCCCAGTCAGGCAGATATCACGGCAGGATCAAATTACATTGATTGCAGCTCGATTGATATTCCGACCGAGATCCGTGACGTTATCGGAGAAGGGAGCAACGATCTGGGAACGATCTACACCAGCGCGAAGGTGAACAAGTGGAGCGGCTTTGGACCGTGGACATGGTATGTTTCGGGAGGAGTGCTTTACTTTATAATAAAGTCAAACCCTTACGATATGTCTAATTTTTGCGGATACAATCACAATGCAAGACAAACAAGTATTTCCGGGCAAATAGCAACAATTCGTGTTAATGCAGGGCAGTCGGCAAATATTGGTATAACCTGTACTCTTGATATCGGAGAAGTAAACTGGTCCGCAATTGGCGGTATTGCAAAGATTGCATTTAAATCATCAATAGGAGGATCGTTACTGGGGGTTACTTATTATGATATAAATTGCGATGTATTTGATTTGCAGAACTTATTCACAGCCACAAACACACAAAATCAAACAATAACAAATGAATTGTTTTTTGTTGATTCAAATAATGTAAAAGTCGCTGACATACCAAATATATCATCTTTCAATACGGCACTTGTGGTTAACGTGGTTGCAGTGGTCGGCGGTTGTGTTCTTGCTGATTCTGAAGCTAATCCTTCAATATTCCTTCATGTTAACAGTTTTACTATCAATCAAGGAAACGAAACCTACAGCCTAAACCTGGGTGGAATCTATGATGAAAGCATTCCAGGTTACGTAAGCCGTGTATGTAATCTCTATGCGCAACTAAATATCGGCGCGATGGTGACATGTAATAAATCAATAACATTTTACGGAAATGACAATGCACAAACAGTTGCGGGTACACTTCCATTCAATATTGATTATAACGATGTAGTTTATTTTGAATTGCGATAATATTAATCTTTAATAATTTAACAGGCATGGATCAAATTTCAAGAGTAGAAAGAACCACAACGACGATAGTCGGGAAAATCGGAGATGTATTGGTTAACATCAATTACGAACAGAAAACGGGAGAACAGCCTCAGAACATTAACGCTGGTTGTAATCTTCCCACAGCAGAAGGAATGCAGCCCGTTTACATCAACATATCGCGTCAGGGCAATGGCCAAACGTCGGTAAGTGTGAACGGGAATAAAGATGTGACGGAGGTTGCTGTTCTTATCGAAGCCATCAAAACAGAGTTGGAAATCATTGCAGCGGAAGGGGTTGTCGCCTAATGAAAATGAAACTTACCGCAAGTGACCGACTGAGCACAGCCCAGTTCTTGCCAGCAGAGGGGAATACTTCAGAGCAGATGATCGGGAAAAGTATCCTGGACAAAACAAAACTCACAAAAGAGGAAAAAGCAAAGATTAAACCCGATTTGTTCTACCAGGGCGAAATAGATCCTGATACCGATTTCAGCCGGGAGTTTGACTTTTCAGCCGAAGAGTTTAACCTGATGTACTCCGAATACCGGAAAAAAGAGGATGATAAAAAGCTGAATAAAACGAACATCTGCATGGCGCTGAAGCTGATTGAAGCAAAGGACGCGATCAAGGAAAAGAAGTAATTCTTCAGTATAGAAATTTAAACCCGGTCCCTCGATCGGGTTTTTTTGTCCTTTAACACACCGCTGGCAAAGATTAAGTTTGGAATATAAACGTAATCTATAAGCCGAAAGGCGTAAAATTTGAATACTATGGAACAATCAGAACAAAGGGGTACACCATTCGCACAATATTACAATAGTGCTCTATTATCAATAATTGTTTTATTGGCAGGGCTGATTTATGCAACAGTAAGTAAAACAAGCGAAAGCATTGCGGTAATTCAGACAGAGCAGAGAATAGACATTGGCAATATGGACAAGATGACAACCAGGGTCATTGCACTTGAGAGAGATAACAATAAAGAAATAAAGGAGTGGGTGGAAAAATACTTTGCTCGCAAACAACAGGAAATAAATGAGTAATTTTTTTTCAACTAAAAAACAAACTATGAAAAACTTCTTTAAAACCTTCAAAGAGGAAATGGTTTTTATCCCACTCCTGATCATAGCATTCTTCGGAATCAACTGGTTTTTTAGCTCGTGGTTCCCGGATTCGGCATTCTTCGATTTCTACTCTCAGCTTGAAACGATTGCATTCAGAGTATTATCGTTTGTGTTGGTTTTGGCAATCGCATGGTTTGGGCTAAGAATCGCATTTCCGCAAATGTTTCATTACCTGGTTGACGATTTTTATCAGGACTTCAAAAACTTTGACAATGAGACAAAGCGTAAATATGCGGTCCGGTTTTTCCTGGTCTTCGTTATAAGTTGCGCATTGGTTAGCAGAGGCACCGGCAGTGAGAAACCGGAGGTAAGAAACCAACTCCTTAAAGCACTTGAAACACAATTAAACGTCCGGGAAACCCTGCCAAATCGCGGACCAATGGTCGATAAGTATTTGCAGTCAGTCGGAATCAGTTTTCCGGCTCCCTGGTGTGCGGCTTTCGTTTCATACAACCTTCAGCAATTTAAGATTCTCAATCCAAACTCTGCCTGGTCTCCCGATTATGCCAAAAAAGAAAATGTCATCTGGACCAATAAAAAAAAGACATGGAAACCTTTGCCCTGTGATGTAGTGACCTATTACTATGCTAATTTAAAAAGAGTTGGTCACGTTGGTTTTTATCTCGGTACCGATAAAAGCGGGTACTTCATCACCCAGGAAGGAAACACCAATTCCGTGGGATCCCGCGAAGGAGATGGCGTCTATAAAAAGAAAAGGGAACCAAACAAAGTTTACGCAATTTCAAGATATATCAAATGAAAACGATTCTTAGCATCCTTATTGTAGTCCTGTTCTTTTCCTGCGCATCAAAAAAAGCGGTGCAACAGTCGAAAATTGAACAAAAGACAACGCAGCAGAATTCTATCGCTGATACGAAAGCGAGTCAGGTAAACGTCAATAAAACAGTTGTTGACGAAAGCAAAAACAACGATGAAACGGTGACGAAGACAACTGTTTACGATACGGATAAACCCAATGTGGGTGATACAGGTAAACCTCCGGTTAAGTCCGAAACCGTTACCACGACTACGAAAGCGGAAAAGAAGAATGTTAAAACGGTTATTGATTCAGCAAAAAAAGACGAATCAGCTCACATTGATAATTCAAAATTGGATAATCAGGGCAAAGAGCAAACCAAATCAGCCGTAACTACGAAGCCAACGGTTAAATATTATTTTTATATTATTGGTCTGTTGGTTCTTATTGCATTGGGATATCTGGGATACAGGAATTTTGGAAGGATAAAGGCATTATTTAACTAAGGTAAAATTTGTCCTTTAGTACCACACCAGGAATAGCGAGATTTGACTTTGTAATTTATTAACCCAAAAAAGTTTTATCATGAGAAAGTTAGTTTTGTCTCTTATTTTTTTGGTCGGGTTGTTTGCATATTCATGCACCGCACCGCCCGACACTGTGAAACGCATTGATCAACCGACTGAGTACGCTCAGGTAATTTCCGTTGATCAGGTTATGCAAGCAGATTTCACTTTTGTTGCTAACCCTGTAGTATTGCCATCTCCGGATACTCCAGTCTTGACAAACTGGATGACTGAAACTTCTAAAGCAGTGACAATATCTGCAAATAGTAAGTCGGCACATAAGATGTATTCATCCAATTACATATCTAACGTTAATAAGCACTATTTACTATCAACGTTTTATATCCCGGACAAATCAAGTAGGGATGGAAACTTCAGCAATCGCGATAAATTGACGCAAATGGGCTTTACGCCCTACACAATATAGTCTGGTTAGTTTTTTTCATAAGTTTAGTTTGATTATTGGTTAGTTAAGAAAACACCCTGCGGCAACGGGGTGTTTTTGATTTTAATTAAGGCTGATCCCCTCCAGCCAATTGACAAGTACTTTTGCAGGTTTTTTCATCCCTCCGGCCGGATCCGGAAATTTTGTCCTAATGTGTTCCGATCGCTCACCAAAGTGTCGTCTGATATAATGATATGTGCTGGTAATATCAGTGTGTCCCAACTGGTTCATGAGCTCAACGATTGTTGCTCCCGACTCAAGTAGTTTACCTGCACCGGTGTGTTTAAAGCTGTACCATTTATACTGTTTATTCATTCCCATCCGGTCCCTGAAGACATTAAACCGCGACCGCAGTGTATTCAGTCCGATTTGTTTTGTGCCTGGCCTTCCCATTGGACCAATGACAAACATTTCTTTATTGAGTCTATGCACTCCATGCTCCAGTAACAGTTCATACAACTGGCTCGGGATGTCCATCGTGCGTTCACAACGTTTTTTTGCGATATTCTTCGGAATAAAAATAGTGCGTGATGTAAAATTGATCTGTTTGACGCGCAGAGAGAGCAGCTCTTCACCCGGCCTGACGAAACAGAAAAACTGAAACATCGCTGCCAGGTACAGCTGGGGATCTTCTCCCCTTATGGCATCGATAATCCTTGCCATATCATCATCGAGAAATGGCACCGCTGCGAAATCTTCACCTGTTTCAGGGATGATAATCTTTGGAACAGGATTATCTGTTAATACTTTGCGTTCAACCAAATAGGTAAAGAACCCTTGTATGTTGATTCTGTACTTCTCAATTGTCACTCCGGATAACTTTCTTTCGATGATCAGGTGATCAAAGAACCTGTGAAATATAACACTGTCAAATGTGGAAAGGTCATTATCAACCAGCTTGTTTTTTTCAAGCCAGGATATCAGTTCCCGGATCTTCCCCCTATAACTTTCAAATGTCTTCTTTGCTTTGGTGTTTTTGACAAGGGTGATGTATTCGGAAGCATAGAACCGGATGTTCTTATTCGCTTCCCGGCGCCTTCCGTAAGTCCGGGCAGCCTGATGATATTCCAGTTCATCCTCATAAGCAACTTTCTCAGTATCATCCAAAGGAATCCATCCCCGCTGCAATTTTGCAGTAAGTTGTTTGATCCACTTCTCGGCAAACTCGTTGCGTGCCTTTTTGGTCCGCAACTCAGCGAAACCTTCCATATAGCGCTTTCGCACCATCTTTCCGGTTCGCGGATCGCGGTACCCCAGTTCAATCCACCAGGGTTTTGAAATGTCACCTCCATTATCATAGAGATAAGGAGAGCGGAAAAGCTTTTTTCTGATCATAACTGTGTTTTTCAAGCGTCCCCCAAAGACACAGATTGCACAGATACACGAAAAAATACATTTTTCAAAAAATAAAATACAAATAACGCTCGTAAAATGCTAAAAAACAGAGCGTTAAAAATCGTTGTGGAGCTGCGGGGAGTCGAACCCCGGTCCAAACGAGGAAGCAATACGCTTTCTACATGCTTATCCAAGATTTGGTTTTCGAATGAAGAATGGCTCAAGGCCACCGATCTTCACCTTATCTCCTTTATTTCATCGACTTGCCGGAGCATTTAGCCGACTATTTCCGATATTACTGCACTTCCTGTTCGGGCCGCTTCGGATCTACAGCACCCGGGAAATGTCTCACTCCAGCATCTAATGCCGGATTAGCTTAATCTACTTTATTCGATTACGCGGCAAGAGCAAAATTATTTTCGCCAATTAATTGTTTGGATATTAAGATTTACGGGCCAACAATCCAAAGCCCGGCATGCTTACGAACCTCTTCTGCCCGCTGTCAAAACCGGTCAGCCCCATGTTTGTAAGAACTGCAAAACTAACTTTTTTTGAGCCAAATTGTTAAGCCTTTGCAATTTTTATTTTTGCACTGAGCCAAATCAAACGTTTTTCAACTGATGAATTGTCATCATCGGATTTTCGACGCCAAATACAAAACTACCGGCCACAAGTACATCTGCTCCTGCTTCAAAAAGCAGTTTTCCTGTCTCCAGATTTACCCCTCCATCAATCTCAATGAGTGCAGTCGCCTGTTTTTCTTCAATTAACCGGCGAAGTTTCATCACTTTCTGATAGGTATTCTGGATAAATTTCTGCCCGCCGAAACCCGGATTTACAGACATCAGCAATACCAGATCTATATCATTAATAATATCTTCCAATAAATGAACGGGTGTTGCCGGATTGAGGCAAATGCCGGCTTTCATCCCTTCCTGTCGAATGGCACTAACTGTCCGGTGAAGATGGTTACACACCTCATAATGGACGGTCAGCATATCAGCACCAGAATCTCGGAAAGGCTTAATAAACGGATCGGGATTAATAACCATTAAATGAACATCGAGCGGTTTGGTGGCTATTTTTTTAACATGCTGAATCACTGGCAATCCAAATGATATATTCGGGACAAAAACGCCATCCATCACATCAAAGTGTATCCAGTCGGCCTCGCTCTGGTTGAGCATCAGGATATCTTTGCCAAGATTATTGAAATCGGCAGACAGTATTGAAGGTGAAATTAATCGGCTCACAGTTTCAGTTTTTAGACTTTTGAAAAAAAATTCTTCTTCAAAAATAGTTTAAAAGAATCAATAATATCAGTGCAAAATTTTATTGGATAGTGGATAACCTTTCTTATCAGTCAATTGAATACTTGACATGGTTTTCAGAAATGTATTATCGCTGAACACCCAAACTACCTTTTTATCGCGGGTAATTTCGAAGGCATGAGGTGCATTGCCAAATTGATTATGTCCCAGCCAATTGGTTAAAATCAAATTTCCATTTGGCAAGCATTGCATTCCTGTCATGAATTTGAGTTCAATCCCCGGGAGTTCATTCTTAGTCAATTGCCAGACAATATTTCCTTTTTTATCCACCTCAACAACTTTTGGTTCTCCATTGTGGTCGGAACATGCGATTAAGGTATTTTCATTTGGCAAACGAATCACCGAATGAGGGCCACCTTTAATCGGAATTTCGAACACGAGTTTCCCTACAGAATCGTATTCGCAAACTTTATCAAGTCCATAATGCGCCACCAGGTAGTTCCCATTTTCAAGCTTTCGGGCATTCCGTATAAAAGAGTGTCCGCCGTCAATACTATCTGGTAATAACTTAATGGTTTTAACGATCTTCCCGTCTGGATTTACCTCAAGCAAACGACCCGAATTGCATTCGCCGATAAAAGTATTGCCGTTCGGAAGCCGCTGACAGGCATATATTTCGCTCTTCGAATCGTAAGAAAAGACAACTTTTTTATTACGCGCAACTTCTTTAACCCCGTGTCCCGTGTTGAAAAGCAGGTTGCCATTGGGCAATACCCAAATATCGTTGCAATTTTCAGCCGGATATTCCCATATTGCCATCCCTTCGGCCGATACCAAAAACACTTTTCCCTGCGTATAATCTGTACAAACAAATGAATGTGTGTTCGGTTGTATTGTTTGACAATTACCGGAAAGTGCCAGAAATAGGATTGGAAGAACTGCTGATTTGTAAAAAAAAAGAATCATAAAGTGATTTTTTACTTTTTCAATTGAACTGATCCAAATTTGGCCGTAGTAGAACCTGCTACATTATGCGAAGTTACAGCAAGCCCAACAAACAATTCAGCCGGCATTTTCAAAGTAAACGTGGAGTATAGTTTCCAGTTTTTGTTATCGTTACTGATGTAGGATTCAAAGACATCGCCATTTCGTTTCAAACGAATCCAGGTATTGGGAAAAGCGACATCAAACTGATTACCCGCCGTTTTGGGGTCTGGGTAAATGGCTTTCATTTCACCTCCTTTTACCAATCGGTATTGAAATTCGCAACCACCATTGTTTTTGTTTCGAGCACTGTTATCAGGGAAAACCTGGTAGTAAACATGCTGACTGTTATCACTTAGATCGGCACGCGCCATAATTCCGGCTTTGGTATACTGATGGGCAGCGCTAAGGCTTAAAATCTGAACACTCATATCGAAATCACCTTTTATAGATTGGTAACTGAAATGAAATTCATCCTTTGTTCCCCAAATGTCGGCACCTCCTGCTGTGATCTCAAATTCCTTTTCTGCAATGGTAACCTTACCTGTAATCGCGGGATTACCAATGTCGGTTTGCTTCAGCTTTTTGGCAGATATCGCTTTCGAACTGTCTTGTGCAGTCAGAAGGTTGCTCATAGAAGCAATCAGTAATAAGACTGAAATTGTTTTTTTTATCATGTTTTTTTAATTTGAAATTTTGGTTAGTTGATTATTAATGTATTAACCGACTCTGGTAATAATTGAATACTGGTAAGCCCTTTTTTCGATTTGGTTACATTTTTTTGAATGTTCCAATTGCTCGATTCAGTTGTAGAAACCATATCAACCGATTTGCTGTTGTAGCCATCGATATCAACTGTTACCGGAACTTTTTTCATATTTATAAGCTGAATGACCTGATTTCCCTTTTCATGAATACCGCCAATGGCCAACACGTCAGGATCGGAACTGGTGGAGTGTACAATTTGAGTTCCCGTGTTCAGGTAATCAATTAAATGACGCGTCATATAGTACGAAGGATATAGCGTTTTGAGATCTGGCGACATGATACTGTAGTCGTTTTGCCAGGTCCAGTACATCGAAACTTCAACTTCAGCATATTTCATCATCCGGTGAGAAATCTTCGCAAAGCGCAAGCCATAATCATAACTTTGAAACATCCCTTTCACTTTGTGTGCTGCGGCATCAAAACCTAACTCGCTGCACCAAATCTGTTTATTGTGTGCTTTTGCAAATGCGGCCACACGCTCAAATTCAGAATCAGGTATTTTTTCGGACCACCAGCTGTGAAAGCACAATGGACCAAGCGCCTTCCATATAGTTGAGTCGGACATTATCATCGTGGCAAACTCCACTGTTCCCTTGGTTTGTGCAGTATCTGCCAAAAGAAATTTAGTTTTTATGCCCGCAGCCTCAAAGCGCACCATCGCTTTTTTAATGAAAGCAATCGTAGCTTGCGGCGAAAACTGTACCTGCCAGCCACCATCCGATTCATTGAAAGAGAAATAATCTGCCTCAACACCGTAATCATTCTTCGCTTTCAGGAAAAAAGCAACCAACATGTCGAGAACTTCATCATACGATTCGGGCTTAATAACGCGTTGCTCCCGCTTTGTCGGATCCACTACCAATTCGTTCGCGACATTCCACACTGAAACAGTAAATGATTTCACGCCAAATTCAGTTTTCATGCGTTTCATCGATTCCAATAAACTGATAACCAACGGTTTTTCGACAATTCTATTGCCCTTATAATTCGCATAGTCGTCTCTCCTAAACTGTAATGGAAGCGCCACCCGCACAAATCCCGGTTTGAACTCTTTTAATGTTTGTTCCCCTATCGCATCACATGCGCTGTTTGTGAGGCGGGTTTGACAGTAATTACCACCCACAGATTGAATTTTTTGCCGTTTAATTTCAGGGTACACCTTGACGGCTACCTTTTCCTGTCCGAAAATAGCAGAAGAAAAAAGGATCAGCGCAAGAATAAAAAGTAATCGGATATTGCTTCTCATTAGTTTAGTTTTTCAATTCTGGCAGCCCAGCCACCGCCCGGAGCCAAGTGAATTTTCAATTTATCATCTTTTGAAATCTTGATCACTTCCTTCTTATAATCAGTTGCTTCACGATCTGCATTAACTCCATCTTTAAAAACAACTGCCTGATAAGAACCCTCACCCAGAAATGAAAAGTTGAGTGTTAATTCGCGTGGAGTCCAGTTGCTCATGGCTCCCACAAACCAGGTTTCGCCTTTCTTGCGGGCAATCGCAGCGTATTCTCCCACTTTTCCATCCAAAGCCACCGTTTCGTCAAACGTAAATGGTATTTTGGTAATGAAATCGGTACATTCCTGCTCCTTCGTATAAATAGTAGGATTATCTGCCAGAATGAGAAGGGGCGCTTCATATACAATATACATGGCTAACTGTTGGCAGCGCGTACCCTGACTCATAGGTGCAGCATTTAAAGGCCGGTAGTTTTCTTTGATTGCATTTCGCATGGCACCTGGTGTATAGTCCATCGGACCAGCAATCATCCTGATAAAAGGAATACTAACTGCATAACGGGGTTGATCTTCGGTTGCCCATTTGTAATTTTCCAAGCCTTTGACACCTTCATATCCGATCACGTTAGGATAAGTTCTTTGTAAACCGGTTGGTTTTGAAATTCCATGGTAATCAACAAGTAAATGATTATCGGCTGCATTTTTAGCTATTTCGTATTCAGAGGCAATTGCAATTTGATCATCGCGATCAAAGAAGTCAATCTTAAAACCTTTAATACCCATTTTTGAATAAAGCGGAAAAACCTGATCCATCTGCCTGGTGATGTCTAACCATGTTGCCCAAAGAATTACGTCTATCCCCTTTTGCTTTCCATAATCGACAATTTCCTTCAAATTGATATCAGGTACAATTTTTAGCAAATCATTTTTGACCGACCAGCCTTCATCCATAACGATATACCTTATTTTATTCGCAGCGGCAAAATCGATGTAATACTTATAAGTTGCTGTGTTAATACCTGCTTTAAAATCAACATGAGTAACATTCCAATTGTTCCACCAATCCCATGCAACTGCACCTGGCTGAATCCATGAAACATCGGTTAATCTTGATGGTGAAGCCAGCTTTTGCACCATATCATTGTTCAATAATTCTTTGTCCTGCTGACTAATCACGATTGCACGCCACGGAAAACTACGGGAGCCACTGGTTTTGGCAATGTAATCAGCCCTTTTGGTTGGGATCAGATTTCGTTGTACCTGTACTGCTTCCAAAGGATAGGGCGCATATACTCCCATGAAACCTTTGCGTGATTGATTAATATTCAGGAACATACCCGGATAATCTTCCAGATCGGCTTCGAGAATTGCTACCTTTTTATTTCCGCCAACATCAACCAACAAAGGTAGAAACGCCAGAGAATCGGGTGCAAAATTCGAAATATTAGTCTCTTTGTAGAGCGCTTCAAATGAAGTGTTGAAGATTTTGCCATCCCTGTAATCCCACATATAAGGTATAAATGCCTTGTGATCAGCGGTGAAATTAAAGTTGGCCTCTTCATTTTTCACGATCATCTCACCTTTCTTTTTTGTAAAAAACCGATAGGCCGCGCCATCATTAAACAGCCTGAAAATCACGCCATAATCATTTTTACAATTGACTGTAAGCTGATTATACTGATTGGGAATGGTCGATTTCTTGTAATTAATTGCTTCAATCACCTGATCAACTTTTTCGGTTTTTGATGAGCTGATTTTTGCATTGTCACCAAGGACTTCCCCACTTTCCAACTCCATTGAAATGGCAGAAGGAGCAATTAGTTGCTGCCCGTCGTGCTGAACCGACCAGAGCATCTTAGCACCAACTTCAAATTTTAAAACAATTTTGCTGTCGGGCGATTTAAGCTCAAAGCTTTTACTTTTCTGTGCACTGAGTATCGTTGAACTCATTAGAAGCACAAATACTAATACGATTTGTTTGATTTTCATTTTGTTATAATTGGTTTGTATTTAATCTGTATTTTACTCAAGCGTTTTTGGACCATTGACTGATTTGTTCGTGGCAATTTGCAGAACCGCTTCTTTAAGGTCAGCAGAAACAGCCGTTAAACGAATCGTTCCACTTTTTCGGGTCGATTGGATAACTGCGAGCGCCAACCCGTTAAAAGATTTGCGCTGTTTGCTTTTCATCTGTGTTTTGTCCTGGGGATCGCCATTATCGGTACCAATGAGTACGCCCTCACCTTCTACTTTAAATTCGATAAGGTTAGCTGCATCAGGCACTATAAGACCATTTTCATCTATAATTTCAACCTTAACATTTGCAATATCGTGGGCATCAGCATCTATTTTATTTTGATCAACGGATAGCCTGATTGCGACAGGTTTGGAAGTTGTACGCACTTCCTCAGTTACAATCTTACCGCCTTTTTTCCCAACTACTTTCAGAGTTCCCGGTTCGTAAGGAACATCCCAACTCAAATGCAAATCAGATGTTGTTGCCGGAACATACGGGCGTTCATAAGCATTCCAGGCAACCGAAACACCCTGCTGCGGAAAAACGGCAGATTTTATGCCAAACGATTTCCCATTCAGGAATAGTTCTACGCTGTCGCAATTGGAATAAGCAATTACTGAAATAACCTGACCTTCATGACCGTTCCAGTTCCAATGCGGGAAAAGATGCACCATCGGTGCTTTGGTCCACTGGCTTTGATAAAAATAATAACCGTCTTTCGGAAAACCACAAAGGTCAATAACTCCTGAACTTGCACTCTTATTCGGCCAGCGCGCCTCTCCGAGATAATCAATACCCGTCCACATAAAATCACCGATCACGTAATCGTTTACCGCAGTAAATTTCCATAATTGTTCTGCCTGAATCATATTTGTCCTGTAATCGTGTGAACGACCCGGGCGTTTTTCCGACTTGTCGGTTTGAATTGAATATAGCCCGCGTATACCCGGAATTGAAACATTCTCTGTTCCGATCATTTTCCAGTTCGGATGGTCATGACGATCGATGCTATAATACAGCTCCCTGCGTTCGCGCCAGCGATCGACATAATTGTAGCCGACAATATCCTGCATTTCGAGGAAAGGAAGTTTTGCAGGGCCGTCGCCCGCAGCAATCCGGTCATTTGCCTGGGTTACCGGCCGGGTCGGATCCTCCGTGCGGAAAGTATCCATTAATTTGCGAAGCGTTTCACTCCCATTCTCTTTCACCTGATCGGGAACTTCATTTCCCGCACTCCAGAGTACCACCGATGGATGGTTGCGGTCGCGACGGATCATTGAAATCAAATCGGATTGTGAGTTTTCCTCAAAATATTTATGGTATCCAAATTCCGGGGCCTTTTTCTCGATCCATTCATCAAATATTTCGTCCATTACCAAAAAACCCATTTTATCACAAAGATCAAGAAATTCGGGAGCAGGAGGGTTATGTGATGTGCGGATGGCGTTACAGCCCATCTCTTTTAACACTTGCAACCTTCGAACCCATGCCTGATCAGGAACTGCAGCTCCCAGACAACCTGCATCGTGGTGTAAACACACACCATTCATTTTCACATGTTTTCCGTTGAGTAGAAATCCTTTATCCTTATCGTATTCTATCGTACGAATCCCAAAAGCCGAAGAATAGTTGTCAACCTCTTTTTTACCTTCCACGAGGTATGAATTTAAAGAATATAAGGTAGGTTTTTCAATTGACCAAAGTGACGGTGAAGCAATTTCAATAGATTGTTCTACTTCTTGTTTTCCCTTTGAGGAAATTGAAACAGGGGTTTCAATCATGGCAACTTCCTTTCCCGAAACATCTTTAACCACCGATTTCAATACCATATTCTTAGAAATGGGAAGGTCGTTTTCAATGAAAGTACGAACAAAAATTGTTGCCGAGGTAGAATCCACCTGAGGCGTTGTAATGTAAGTTCCATATTGGGCAATATGAACCTGGCCTGTAATGTTCAACCAGACGTGACGGTAAATTCCGGAACCTGTATACCATCGACTGCTGAGTTGAAGTGAATTATCGACCCTGACCGCGATGGTATTATTCCCTTTTTTAAGATAAGGAGTCAGATCATAGAAAAAACTCGTATAACCATAAACATGTTTGCCCAGGTGATGCCCGTTAATCCACACATCGCTGTTCATATACACGCCATCAAATTCAATCCGGAATTGCTGATCTTTCCGCACATCAGGCAAGCGAAAATGCCTGCGGTACCAGCCAATCCCTGCAGGAAGATAACCGCCAGAACCTTTGGTTGTTGCATCTTCTTTAAATTCACCTTCGATGCTCCAGTCGTGAGGCAGGTTGAGTGTCCGCCATTTGGCATCATCAAAATCAGCTTTTTCCGCATCTTTTATATCCGAAGGGATAAATTTCCAATTGTAATCCATCAGTAAACGTTGGCGGGATGGTGGCGTTGCAGACCAGGCATTCAGGCAAAATACATTTACTAAGATCAGGCTGAGAATAAGAGATTGTAGTTTCATCATTTGCTTCTTTTAAAGTTCAGTTCAGGGTTCCTATTAGCGTGTGACAAGCGTAGTATGCAGCACAACCGGAGTGGCACCAAAACGAGGTCCTCCCCAATCTGTTTCATCACCATTACGGTTGCGTAACAGCTTGAATGTTCCATTCTCGTACTGACCTTCTTCGACTTTAAGGTATTGCCATGCTTTACCAGCGTTAGCACCAAGTGGCTTAAAGGTGAAATGGCAGAGCGTGCCAATCAGTAAAAACTCGTTTTCACCCAGTTGTACCACCATCGCTTTTCCAAACGGACGGGAAGTAACCTGGTCTGTTTTTCTTCTTGAAGTGCCGAATGTAACCGTGGCCTCCCATGCACCGAGGTCGATTGTCTGGGTTGCATGATCCTCCCTTTCAACAACAGACCTGATCTTTCCTTCAAAACTCAATTTTGCAAGTTCTCTCATCATAGGTGCAGCCATCGCATATTCCTGAGCAATTGAAGCGAGACGGGTTTCAGTCTCTGCTTTTCCTTCACCAAGTCCGTTATCATCGATTCCAAATGGCGAAAAACCAATGCCACTATGTGCCAGTACAGGATAAAAATATCTTACGTAATCCTCCCCCGATCCGATCTCCGGTACGAATAATGGATTATCAGGTCGGTCATATAACTCAATCACCTTCAACGCTTTTTCGCTTTCTGGCATATAAATATCGGGAGCCAACAAGTCAATTGACGGAGCAGCCACCTTCCAGATTGGAATTACATTATCGGTTGGGCCGCCACTTTCATAGTTGTTAGCGCTGGGGTTGCTGATCGGGTCGCGTAACGCAGCATTGACATATAATGGCAATGAATTCACCGCCTTACCCGCTGCAGCAACATATTCGATGTATCTGGCAACATACCAAGCCTGGAAATACTCATCCGCGTCTTTCCCGAATACCTCAGTCCAGGTTCCTATTGCCCCGACAGACTTGTTCAAGGCCTTGAGAATTTCAGGTTTCAAGAGTTCTACCGGCACCTGACCTTCAAAAAGCTTTTGGGCATCTGAGGAGTAATCGCGCACAGTATCCCACGCACCGGGTTCGTTTTGCACCTGGACCATCAATACCGTATGCTGCGGATCTGCCTCCT
>Ga0209386_1000566_pt1 | contig 17655 bp, 17 predicted proteins | sample NGEPertwo_FD_184510 | JGI IMG/M metagenome (GOLD analysis project Ga0209386, IMG submission 184510) | Arctic peat soil microbial communities from the Barrow Environmental Observatory site, Barrow, Alaska, USA - NGEE Permafrost154B-two... | ecosystem: Environmental > Terrestrial > Soil > Wetlands...
GTCGAAACCCGCGCAAACCTCTCTGGGAAGCACGGTCCTGCCGCACGCGGTGTCTGCGACGCGGCCGTGCGGCTGCGACCAGGCGGCGACACCAGGCCCGCATGTTCGCCTCGCCGAGGGAGGGAGCCGGGGCGTCGATGGTGCCGATAGTGCGACGGGCGCGCTGGACGGGCGCGGCGAGCGCGCCGGACGCGAGCCGAACGACATCACGTGCGGGACTTCACGAACCAGGCCCGAAGCTACGCAGCGATCCGCCGGCGGGCGTGAGATCCGGCGCACCTCAGCAACCCTGACGACCGCGGGGGGAGAGAGGAGAGCTGCTCGGCACCCGGGAGCGGATCACGGGTCCATCCCGGTCACTTCACTGCTAGCTTTACATAACGGAGATTATCGTGCGTTATCCTCGAGCGCGGGCCGGCGGCCGCCGGCAAGGAAAGGTCCTCTCTACCAGCGCCGCCCGAGGTACTGAGGCGAGGACGGCAGCTCGCGCACGCAGGCACTCAGGAACTCGGTGATCGGCGGGCGCACGTCGGCGCTCTGCAGCTGCATCTCGTCGAGGAACGCTGCCTTGAGGACTTTGACGTCCGATGGTTCGGGGATCACCTCGTGCGGCGCCGAGACCTCGAAGACCAGGTGCACGACGTGTTTGGCGTACTCGGGATCGGGCGAGATGGATTCGACGATGGCGAGGAGCTTGTAGACGCCCACGCGCAGGCTGAGCTCTTCGTCGAACTCGCGGCGCACGGCTTCGGCCAGCGTCTCGCCGAAATGCACTCCGCCGCCGGGGAGGAGCCAGTACCTCTCTTCCCCACGCCCCTGTTCTACCATCAAGATACGACCCTCGTGCACGAGCAATCCTGCTACTCGAATCGTAGGCTTGTCCGGCGAACCCGCGACGTCCGGGGCCGGGTCGCGGATGACGTCCTGGGTCATGCCCTCTCCCCTCTTCCACTGGAGCCGAAGCCCTGCGGGCCGCGCTCCGTCTCGTCGAGCTCGTCGGTGGCCGCCAGGTCCACCTTGGTCAGCGGCAGGAACAGCAGCTGGGCGATGCGATCGCCCACAGCCACGCGGAAGGCTTCGTCGCGGTCGCTGTTGAGGAGGATCACGCGCACCTCGCCACGATACCCCGGATCGATGAGTCCGGGGGCGTTCACGATGGAGACGCCGTGCCGGGCGGCGAGGCCCGAACGCGGCAGCGTGAGGGCCGCCAGACCCGGCGGTAGCCCCAGGGCGACGCCGGTGCCCACGACGGCGCGGCCGAGCGGCTCGATGACGAGCTCCTCGGCGGCGTGCAGGTCGTAGGCGGCGTCGTGCTCGTAGGCGCGCTCGGGGAGGCGCGCCGAGGCTGTCAGGAGCTTGACCGGCACGGTGACGCCGTCCGGCCCGTCCAGCGTGGTGTCGGCGGGCTCAGGACTCACCGTCGTCCTCCTCGTCATCGCCGGCCATCGCGGACGGGTCCGGGGGCTCGTCGCCTGCGCCGGACGCCTCGACGTCGAGCACCGTCGTGTCGAGTCTGTAGCGCGAGTAGCGCCCGGCTTCCGCTACGGGCAGCCGGGCCACGAAGATCACGCCGTCGGGCGTGTGCTCTTCGTGGACGTCGCTGGCGACGCCGCGCAGGCGGTGCATGTCCGCGGCGGCGGCGTACGGGAAGAGCAGCCGCACCGGCCGCAGGGCACGGTCGAAGAAGACGGCCAGGCGTTCCTGGAGCCGGCCGAGGCCCTCGCCGCGGGCCGCGGCGATGAACTCGGCCTCCGGGTAGAGCGCCCGCAGGCGCGCCAGATTGCCGGAATCGGCGAGGTCGGTCTTGTTGAACACGACGATCCGCGGCGCCTGCGCGCCCAGCATGTCGAGGACTTCGGCCACGGTCTGCTCGCGCACCTCGATCTCCGAGGGCTCGAGATGGGCGTCGGCGACGACGAGGATCACGTCGGCCAGCGTCGTCTCTTCGAGCGTGGAGGCGAAAGCGTCGACCAGGGAGTGCGGCAGCTTGCGGATGAAGCCAACGGTGTCGGTGATCACGTAGTCGCGGTCGCGGAAGCGATACGAGCGCGAAGTGGGATCGAGGGTCTCGAAGAGCCTGTCGCGTACCGAGACGTCGGCGTCGGTGAGAGCGTTGAGCAGCGTCGACTTGCCGGCGTTGGTGTAGCCGGCCAGGGCGATCAGCGGCACCGCGGCGCGCAGCCGGCGGGCGCGCTGCGTGCGCCGCGTCCTGGCCATGTGGTCGATGCGCCGGCGCAGCGTCTGGATGCGTTTGCGCACCACGCGGCGGTCGACCTCGAGCTTGGTCTCGCCGGGGCCGCGCATGTCCACTCCGGCGCCGAGCCGCGAGAGGATCAGGCCCTTGCCGCGCATCCGCGTGAGCTCGTACTCCAGCTGCGCGAGGTGCACCTGCAGGGTGCCCTCCAGCGAGTGTGCGTGTTTGCTGAACACGGTGAGGATGAGCTCGGTGCGGTCGAGGACGTCCACGTCCACGGCGTCGAGCACGGCCGCCACCTGGCCCGGGCTCAGGTCGTCCTCGCAGACCGCCACCGTGGCGCCGCTCTCCTGGACGGCCGCCTTGAGATCAACGAGCTTACCTTTGCCGAGGTACGAGTGTGGGTGCGGCCGCTCCTTGCGCTGGATCACCTCGGCGACCCAGTCCATGTCGGCGGAGCTCAGCAGCTCCTTGATCTCGTTGAGCGGCTCCTCTTCCCCGGGCTCGCCGTGCCCGCCGGGCATGACCGCGAAGACCACGGCGCGCGGCCGCGGCGCGGTCGCGCCGGTGTCGACGGCGGAGGCGTCGGCGCTCACCTGACGGCTCCTAGATCCGTACCCGCTCCTCGATGCGCCGCACGGCCTCGCGCAGCCGTTCGTCGGGCACCGTCAGGGAGAGGCGGACGTAGCCCTCGCCGCAGGCGCCGTAGGCGGACCCCGGCGTGACCACGACGTCCGCCTGGTCGAGCACCTGTTCGGTGAAGCTCGCGGACGTGTAGCCGTCGGGCACGGGCGCCCACAGGTAGATCGTGCCCTTGGGCGGCTCCACGTGCATGCCGATGGTCCGCAGGGCCTCCACGAGCAGGTCGCGGCGGCGCTGGTAGACGCGGCACATCTCGCGCACGCAGTCCTGGGGGCCGCTGAGCGCGGCGACGCTGGCGCGTTGCACGGCTGCGAACATGCCGGAGTCCATGTTGGTCTTGAGCCGCCAGTAGGCGTCGACCACGTCGCGGTTGCCGACCATGGCCGCGGAGCGCCAGCCGGTCATGTTGTAGCTCTTGGACAGGCTGAACAACTCGACGCCCACGTCCCTGGCGCCCGGCGTCTCGAGAAAGCTCGGCGCCACGTAGCCGTCGTAGGTGATGTCGGCGTAGGCGTTGTCGTGCACCACCACGAGGTCGTTCTCGGCGGCGAAGGCGACCAGCCGCGCAAAGAAGTCGTCCTCGATGACGGCTCCCGTGGGGTTGTTGGGGTAGCTCACGAAGACCATTCGGGCCTTGGCGAGCACACTCGGCTCGATGGCCTCGAGATCGGGCTGGAAGCCGAGCTCGGGAACGAGCGGCAGCGGCACCGCCGTGCCGTCGGCCAGCATAGGGCCCGTGATGTAGACGGGGTAGCCGGGGTCGGCGGCCAAAGCCACGTCGCACTGGTCGAGGAGGGCGAGGCCGAGGTGGGCGATGCCCTCCTTGGCGCCCAGCAGCGGGACGATCTCGGAGGCTGGGTCGAGCTCCACGCCGAAGCGCCTGGAGTAGAACCCGGCCACCGCCTCGCGAAACGCGGGCTCGCCCTGGTTGCTGGGGTACTGGTGCGTCGTGGGGTCGCCGGCCGCCTCCGCGAGCGCCTCGACGATATGGGACGGCGTGGGCAGGTCCGGGTCGCCGATGCCGAGGCCGATCACGTCGAAGCCGGCGGCGCGCCGCTCGGCGATCTGGCGCTCGATGCCGGCGAACAGGTAGGGCGGCAGGCTCTGCACGCGCTGTGAGAATCTCATGGCTCTCCCGGGGTCCTGGACGGCGACGCCGGCGTCACTCGAGGTGATCGAGGAATTCCAGCGAGAGGTCGCCGTGGTAGATCTCTTCGGCCGGCCCGGTCATGAACACGCGCCAGTCGGGCCGCACCTCGACGACGAGCTTGCCGCCGGGCAGTTCTACCGTGACCGGTGACGCGCACTGGCCGGTGCGGACCAGCGCGACCGCGGTCGCGGTGGCGCCGGTGCCGCAGGCGCGCGTCTCCCCCACGCCCCGCTCCCAGACCCTGACCTTGGCCTCGTGCTCGCCGAGGACCTTGACGAACTCCACGTTGGCCTTACGCGGGAAGTTCTTGTGCTCCTCGATCACGGGGCCCACTTCGTGCAGCGGGACGAGCTCGAGAGGCCACGGCGACTGGATCACGGCGTGCGGGTTGCCGACGTCGACGAACGTGAACGTGAAGCTGCGGCCGGCGGCGTGCAGGGACTCCTCGACGCACTCTCCTTCGAAGCCGCTGAGCTTCTCGCCGCCGAAGCGCGCGATGCCCATGTCGACGGTGACCATGTAGCCCTCGCCGAGCGTGGGGACGATCTCGCCGGCTGCGGTCTCGAGCACCACGGTGTCGTCGCTGAGCGAGCCCTCCATACGCAGCTTGCGGGCGACCATGCGCACGCCGTTGCCGCACATCTCCGCCTGGCTGCCGTCGGGATTGAAGATCGTGATCGGGAAGCGGTTCGCGCCGGTCGGCGCGCCGATGACCATGATGCCGTCCGAGCCGATGCCGAGGTTGCGGTCGCAGAGCAGGCGCACGCGCTCCGGCGTGAACTCGAACGGCACCTCTTCAGCGTGCACCACGATGTAGTTGTTGCCAAGGCCCTGCCACTTGGAGAACTGGACCTTGCCGAGGCCCTGGCACGTTGGCGTCACCCGTCACGACCTCCTGTGAGATGGAAGGGCCGCAGTCACGCGCGGCTTGAGCGCATACTCTACCACGGGCGTGCCTCGACGAGGGCGAGCACGTTCTCCGCGACGGCTTCGGGCGGCCGCCCGGCCGCAGGCACCTGGGCCGCCGCCGGCAGCTTGCGCAGCCAGGTGAGCTGGCGGCGGGCCAGGGCGCGCGTGCGCGCCTTCATGCGCGCCGCCGCCTCGTCCAGGCTGAGGTCACCGTCGAGGACCGCGCCGAGCTCGCGCACGCCGATGGCCTGCAGCGCCGTGCGCGAAATGGGCCCGTCGTCGCGGGCCCGGGCCACTTCCTCTGCGGCGCCGGCGACGAACATCTCGTCGACGCGCGCCTCGATGCGCGCCTTCAGCGCCTCACGGTCGTCGTCCGGCACGAGCGCGACCAGGCTGTGCGCATAACGCTCGCCCGGCCGCCACAGGCGGTCGCGGCCGCTGGCCGGAAGGGGTTCGCCGCTCACGAGCACGGCCTCGAGGGCGCGGATCACGCGGCGTGGGTTGGAGGCGTCGAGGCGCGCGAGGCCGGCGGGGTCGAGCAGGCGCAACTCGTCCACCACCCCGCCCGGGTCGCGCGCCCAGCGCTCCTCAAGCTCGCGGCGCAGCGCCGCGTCCGGCGGCGCCGCGAACTCGAGGTCGCCGAGGGCGGCTCTGAGGTACAGCCCGGAGCCGCCCTCGACGACCACTGCGCGGCCGTCGCGGCGCAGGCCGTCGATGACCTCGTGGGCCACGCGGGCGTACTCGGCCACGGTGAACTCACGTTGCGGGGGCACGAAGCCGACGAGGTGGTGCCGCGCGCGGGCGCGCTGCGCCTCGTCGGGCTGGTTGGTGACGATGGGCAGGCCTTCGTAGACTTGCATCGAGTCGGCGACGACGATGTCGGCGCGGAGGCGCTCTGCGAGCGCTACCGCCACATCCGTCTTGCCGAGCGCGGTCGCTCCGAACAGAGCGACGATCGGCGGAGCCACTGCGTGCCGTGTGCCTGCGGCGCCCGGCACGTCAGGGCGACCGCGCGGGCTGACCGTCGACCTCGTCGTCGCGCGGCGGCTCGCCCTCGCGGTAACGAGTCACGGTGAAGCGTTCGAGGGTGAACGCCTCGCCGGGGCCGATGCCCGCCTTCTGCAGGGCGATGTCGACCTGCTGCTCCACGGTGTCGACGCCCTGCAGGTCGGGCAGCAGGACGCCCCGGCGAACGCCGGCGAGGACGATCACGCCGTAGACCGCGGGGTCGAGGTCGACCACCGCGCACGGCGCGCTCGGGCTGAGCACGTCGACGGAGCACGTGAGTTCCGGAAGCTCGTCCGGGCGGACCCGGTGGAAGCGCGGATCGTGGAAGGCCGCCGAGCGGGCGTTGCGGGCGATCTCGGCGCCCAGGTCCGCTTCGGCCGGCTCCAGGGTGCCGATGCAGCCACGCAGCTCGCCGTGCTTCTTCAGCGACACGAAGCAGGCGGCGCGGCGCGAGAAGAGCGGGTGTGCCGACGGCCGCGGCAGTGGGCGACCCAGGACGCAGTTCTCCACGCAGGCGCGGGCGTAGTCGGCGGGACCTGACGGACCGCCGCTCGTGTCTTCGCCCTCCTCGCTCACGCCTCCACCCCCGGGCGCTCCACCTCGGCCGCCCCGAAGCGCGCGACCATGTACCCTACGCCGAAGGGCCCCTCGTAGCTCAGGATCTCGGGCTCGACGGTGGCGTCGTCGCCGAGGAAGCCGCCGAGCGCCATGAAGCTGCGCAGGCCGCACTCGGCGGCTCCTTCGAGCAGAATGGGGTCCATGCGCCCGAGCCCGACGAAATCGCCCGCGCCCAGCAGGCGCACCACCTCGTCGTCGAGGAGCTTGCCGCGCGGGTCGTAGGGCGCCGGCGCGCTGTGCGTGAGAGCGTGCGAGAGGTCGCCCGACGCGAGGAACAGCGTGTCGCGGCCCAGCTCCTCGGCGCAGCGGCGCACCAGTTGCCCAAGGGTACGGTGCTCGCCGTAGGCGCTGACGATGGACAGCGAGACGATCTGCCGCGCCTTGAGGAAGCTCAGGGGCACGAGCACGCCCCAGTCGAGCTGGTCGCCGTCGTCGGGCACGAGCTGAAGGCGACGGTAGTCGCCGGCCAGCGCCAGCAGGAGCTCGGCGAACGGTACGTCGTTATCGTAAGTGAACGCGACCTCCGGACAGCGGAAGCGGCCGAGATCGCCGCTCAGGCGCGGCGCCGTGCGCACCACGTGCGCGTCGCCGTAGCCGTCGCTGTGCGGCGAGATGACCACGAGGGTCTCCGGCTCCCCCACCTGGGCGGCGAGACGCCGCATGGCCGCGACGGTGGCGCTCACCTGGCGGAGCGAGGCGCCACCGACCTCGGGGATGAGCAGTGGAGGATGGGGACAGATACAGCCCTGCATGACGGTACCTCCTGAGTGCGTCCGTCAGGCCCTTCCGCGAAGGGTCGTCGAGGTCGCTCCGGTGACCTCGATCTCCACTATAGCACCGGGTTCGGTCGCCCCGGTCACGTTCGCCGTCACGTTCTGCCGTGTGCGGCCGCGAAGGCAGCGCCCGTCGCGGCTGGGACCCTCGACCAGCACTTCGGCGCGGCGGCCGATCCAGCGCCGCCGCGAGCCCAGGGCGAGCTCCTGCGTGAGCGCGATGAGGCGTTCCACGCGCTCGCGCTTGACCTCGGCCGCAACCTGCCGCGGAAGCTCGGTGGCGGCGGTGCCGCGACGCGGCGAGAACACGAAGGTGAAGGCCGCGTCGAACTCCGCCGCCCGCACCAGCTCGAGCGTCTGCGCGAAGTCGTCGTCGCTCTCGCCGGGGAACCCCGCGATGAGGTCCGTCGTGACGCTCACGTCCGGCACGGCAGCGCGCAAGGCGTGCACGCGCTCGAGGTAGGCCGCCGCGGTGTAGCCGCGGTTCATGGCGGCCAGGACGCGGTCCGAGCCGGCCTGGGCAGGCAGATGGACGTGCTCGCACACGCTGGGTAGCTCGGCGATCGCCCGCACGAGGTCGTGGGAGAGATCCTTGGGGTGCGAGGTCATGAAGCGCACGCGGGCGAGCCCCGGCACGGCGTCGAGGGCGCGCAGCAGCGCAGGGAAGTCCGGCGCTCCCTCGCGCCCTCCCCGCCGCAGATCGAGACCGTAGGCGTTGACGTTCTGGCCGAGCAGGGTCACCTCGCGCACGCCGTCAGCGACGAGGCCGCGGACCTCGGCCACCACCGTCTGCAAGTTGCGGCTGCGCTCGGGGCCGCGCACGTGCGGCACGATGCAGTACGAGCAGAAGTTGGTGCAGCCGGACACGATCTGCACCCAGGCCTGGTACGGCCGCTCCCGGCGCGCCGCCAGATCACCGCTCATGGCCGGGCCGTCGGCGAAGAAGCCCAGCGGCCGTCCGGCTGGCTGCGCCGGCTCCGCGGCCGCCGCGAGCAGCTCCGGCAGGTGATGCAGGTTCTGGGGCCCCAGGGCGCCGTCGACGAAGGGAAAGCGCCGGAAGAAGTCGTCCTGCTCGGCCTGCGGCAGGCAACCGGTCACGAGGACGATGCGGCTGGCGTCCTCGCGCTTGAGCCGGGCGGCTGTGCCCAGATGCCCGGCCAGCCGCTCGTCGGCGCTCTTGCGCACAGTGCAGGTGTTGTAGACGAGCACATCGGCGCCGTCGGGCTCGTCCGCGCGCTCCAGGCCTTGGGCCTCGAGTAGCGCGCGGATCCGCTCGGCGTCGTGCTCGTTCATCTGACAGCCGAACGAGCGCAGATAGTAGGTACGCATGACCGCGATGGCGCCCCCGCGCCGCCTCCGCCTACTTGGCGATGTCGACGGCGCGGCTCTCGCGGATCACGGTGACCCTGATCTGGCCCGGGTAGTCGAGCTGGTCCTCGATGTCCCGGGCGATCTCGCGGGCCAGCAGCGCCGTAGCGTCGTCGTCGATCTCGCCCGGCTTGACCATCACGCGCACCTCGCGGCCCGCCTGCATGGCGAAGCACTTCTCCACGCCCTTCTTGCTCTCGGCGATGCGCTCCAGCGACTCGAGCCGCTTGACGTAGTTCTCGAGCGACTCGCGGCGGGCGCCCGGCCGCGCTGCGGAGATGGCGTCGGCGGCCTGCACGAGGACGGCCTCGATGGTCTGCGGCTCGATATCCTGATGGTGCGCCTGGATGGCGTGGCACACGCTCTGCGACTCGCGGTACTTCTTGCAGAGCTGCTGCGAGATGTCGGCGTGCGAACCGTCGACCTCGTGGTCGACGGCCTTGCCGATGTCGTGCAGCAGGCCGGCGCGCTTGGCGATCTTGACGTTGGCGCCCAGCTCGGCGGCCATGATGCCGGCGAGATGGGCGACCTCGATGGAGTGGTTGAGCACGTTCTGGCCGTAGCTGGTGCGGTACTTGAGGCGCCCGAGGACTCTGACGAGTTCGGGCGCCACGCCGTGCACGTTGGTGTCGAAGCAGGCCTGTTCCCCCGCTTCCTCCATGGCGGCCTCGACCTCGGCTTTCGCCTGAAGGTACGTCTCCTCGATGCGCGCCGGGTGGATACGCCCGTCGGCGATGAGCTTGGTGAGCGTGAGGCGCGCGGTCTCGCGGCGCACCCCGTCGAAGCCCGAGAGCACCACGGCCTCGGGCGTGTCGTCGATGATGAAGTCGATGCCCGTGGTGTTCTCGAGGGTGCGGATGTTGCGCCCCTCGCGGCCGATGATGCGGCCCTTCATGTCGTCGGACGGCAGGTTGACCACCGACACGGTGGTCTCGGCGACGTGGTTGGCGGCGGTGCGCTGGATGGTCAGCGAGAGGATGTTGCGGGCGCGGCGGTCGGCTTCGCGGCGCGCCTCTTCCTCGACCTGGCGGACGAGCTTGGCCATCTCGTGGCGCGCCTCGTCCTCCGTCTGCTTGAGCAGCATGTCCTTGGCCTGCGCCGCGCTGAGCCCGGAGATGCGCTCGAGCTGGATCAGGGCCTCGTCGTGGGCGATCTGCAGCTCGTCGGCGACGCGCTGGGAGTTGGCGTCGCGGTCGCGCAGCGACTGCTCGCGACGGTCCTGCTCCGCGGCGCGCGAGTCGAGCTGCTCGTCGCGCTGCACGAGGCGCTGCTCGGCTTTGCCCACCTCTTGGCGCCGGTCGCGCAGCTCGGCCTCGACCTCGCTGCGCACCTTATGCACTTCCTCTTTGGCCTCGAGCCGAGCTTCCTTGACGATGGTCTCGGCCTCACGCTTGGCGTCGCGCAGCAGCTTCTCGGCCTCGCGCTCCGCCCCGGCCAGCTTGCCCGCAGCGAGATTGCGGCGGATCAGGTACCCCGCGACCACGCCCACTGCCAGCCCCACCAGCCCCACCACGATGTACACGGCAATCATCATCTCAGTCCTATCCCTTCACAGGTCGCGCGGCACGAAAAAGGCCGGGCAACGCGCCCGGCCAGTGCCACACTCGCTCGTGCAAGAGATACGGTTCTGCAGCTGTGTCAGCGTCCAGGGGTCAGGACAAAGATCAGGTCGCGAAACCTCCCAAACCTTCCACAGTGGACCCCTGGTTCGATGGTGTCAGCCAATGGGCGCCGAAGCGCCATGCGTATCGCTAAGCAAGAGCGAGAGTGAAATACACAAAGCACGCGCACACGTCGCGCGAACCGATAGTAGGTGATTGGCGCTCACAAAGTCAATTCGCCGCCCAGGTTCAGCCGCGGTCGCCGTCGGACGGCTGCTCGCCGCTCCAGCGCCGGATGGCCGCATACGCGACCGCCGTGCTGAAGCCGCGTCGCACCAGGGCCTGGTAGGCGCGCCGCCGGGCCGCGTCGAGTGGCGGCTGCGGCGCTCCCCGGCGGTGCAGCGCAGCGAGGGCACGCTCGAGTTCGGCGTCGTCGCCCTCGGTGGCCGCGGCGGCGCCGAGCGCCGCGTCGATCACGACGTGATCGACGCCCAGCTCGGCCAGGCCGCGGCGGATGCGCTGGCTGCCCCAGCCGCTGAGGCCGCGCTTATCGGCCACATAGCTGCGCGCGAACTCCGCGTCGTCGAGCAGGCCGTCGCCGGCGAGCCGCTCGAGCGCGCCGGCGACGGCCTCGTCGTCGTGCCCCTTCTGCAGCAGCCGCCGGCGGAGCTCGTGGCGGCTGCGGGCGCGGTGCCCGAGCAGGCGGTAGGCGTCGGCTATGACACGTTCGGCCGACGCCTGGCCGCGAAGCTGGGCGAGCGCGTCGTCGTCGAGCTCGCGGCCCTGGTACAGATGCCAGCGCGCGACGCACGCGTCGCTGACGCTGCAGACGAAGCTGCCGTCGACGTGCACGGCCACGTGGCCGCGGCGGGTGGCCCTCAGCGTGGTGACGACCGGCACGACTGGAGCCCTAAAGGACCTCGCCGGTGACTGGGTCGACGCCCTCGGGCGCGACCGCCTCGGCGGGCGCAGGCGCGACGGGCGCTGTGGCGCCGACCGACACCAGCGGGAGCCCCGCCTTCTCGCGGATCTGCAGCTCGATGGCGTCTGCCATGTCGGGGTTCTCCCCGAGGAACGCCTTGGCGTTGGCGCGGCCTTGCCCGAGGCGCTCGTCGTTGTAGCTGAAGAAGGCGCCGCTCTTGGCGACCACATCGTGGACGACGCCGAGGTCGAGCAGCGTGCCCTCGCGCGAGATGCCCTGCCCGTACATGATGTCGAACTCGGCCTGCTTGAAGGGCGGCGCGACCTTGTTCTTGACGACCTTGACCCGTACGCGGTTGCCGACCGCCTCGGTGCCGTCTTTGAGCGTCTCGATGCGGCGGATGTCGAGGCGGATGGTGGCGTAGAACTTGAGCGCCTTGCCGCCGGTGGTGACTTCGGGGCTGCCGAACATGACGCCGATCTTCTCGCGCAGCTGATTGGTGAAGCAGCAGATCGTGCCCGACCGGCTGAGGGTGCCGGCGAGCTTGCGCAGCGCCTGGCTCATGAGGCGGGCCTGCAGGCCGACGAAGCTGTCGCCCATCTCACCCTCGATCTCGGCCTTGGGCGTGAGCGCCGCTACCGAGTCGATGGCGACGATGTCGAGGGCGCCGCTGCGCACCAGCATCTCGGCGATCTCGAGCGCCTGCTCGCCGTAGTCGGGCTGCGACACCAGCAGGTTGTCGACGTCGACGCCGATGGCCTTGGCGTAGATAGGGTCCATGGAGTGCTCGGCGTCGATGAAGGCGGCTTGGCCACCGAGCCGCTGCGCCTGCGCGATGAGGTGATAGACCATGGTGGTCTTGCCCGACGACTCCGGGCCGTAGATCTCGATGATGCGGCCGCGCGGGATGCCGCCGACGCCGAGGGCGATGTCGAGGGCCAGCGACCCGGTGGGCACGAACTGCATGTCGTCGCTCACGGGATGGTCGCCGAGGCGCATGACGCTGCCCTTGCCGAACTGGCGCTCGATCTGCGTGACGGCTGCCTCAAGGGCTTTGTCCTTGTCCAAGGTAGCGCTCCTCTCTTGCTCAGGACGCGGGAAATACTGCCAGGGGAGTGTGCACGGCGCCGGCCCTCTCCAAGAGGCTACTATACAAGACGACGCGGACGACACAAAACTGCGGGATGTTGACGTTTTGCAGGGGAAATGGTTGACAAGAACGGCGCAAACGGGCGACGGTGAGGTGCGGCAGCCAGGGCCGTCCCCGCGGCTCGAACAGGCCGGCGCCGGCCAGCGCGGCCGCCACGTCGGCCTGCAGGCGGGCCAGCTCGCCGTCGCGGTCGGCGAGCTGCAGCGCGACGACGCGTTTGGCGCCGCGCACGGGCAGGAAGACGGGCTCCGCGACGGCCACCTCGCAACGCTGTACGAGGACCTGCGAGAGCGCCTCGGTGAGCTCGGGCACGCGCGCCGCCGCCACCTTGCCGAGGAACGCCAACGTGATGTGCAGCGCGTGGTTGAGGCGCAGCCCTTTGTGGCCCTCGAGCGCCCTGTGCTGCCAGGCCTCGACGGCGCGCCGCGTCTCGTCGGGGAGGTCGCAGGCGACGAACAGCCGAAGCGTGTCGTCGTCGCCCCCCGCGTTCACCCGGCGAGCTCCCGGCGCAGCAGGTGGAGCGCCGTGGAGACGCTGTAGTCTCGCACCGAGGCGCGGTCGCCCGGGTAGAGGCCGCGCACGACCTTCGTGCGGCGCGGCCCGCCGCAGGCAACGTAGACGAGGCCCACGGGCTTGTCCGGCGTGCCGCCGTCCGGCCCGGCGACGCCGCTCACGGCCAGGGCGTAGTCGGAGCCCGTCGCGGCGCGCGCGCCTGCGGCCATCGCGCCGGCAACTTCCTCCGAGACGGCGCCGTACTGGGCGAGCATGCCCGCCGGCACGTCGAGGAGGCCCATCTTGACCTCGTTGGCGTAGCTGATGACGCCGCCGAGAAAGTAGTCGGAGCTGCCCGGCCGCTCGGTGAGCCGGGCGCCGAGCAGGCCGCCGCTGCAGGATTCGGCGACGGCGAGCGTGAGGCCGCGCTCCCGAAGACCGTCGGCGACGACGTCGTCGACGGTGCGGCCGTCGCTGCTGAACACCGGGGCGCCGGCCGCGAGCGCGGCGACCACCGCCGCCGCCTGGGCGTCGGCGGGCGCGCCGCGCCGGTAGCGCAGCCTCACCGTCACCTCTCCCCTGCCGACGTTGATCCCCGTCTCGAGCAGATCGTGCGGCGCCGTCTCGAGGACCGGCGCCACCTGGAGCTCGCCGACCCCGAAGATGCGCACGATGCGCACGGCGACGTCGGGGAAGAACCCCTCAGCCTGCAGGCTCTCGGCCGTGGAGAACCACATGGCCTCAAACTCGTAGGGCACGCCGGGGTAGGCGTAGATGCGCGTCGGCCCGCGGCGCGCGGCGATGCCGGGCGCGACGCCGGCCGGCGGCACGGGAGTGGAGCCGGCCGGCAACAGAGCCTGGCGGCGGGCCGCTGGCAACAGCTCGTCGACGTCGAGGTGGCGGCGCTCGGCGACCCAGCGCACGCGCTCCTCCACCATGCCGAGGGCCGTGGGGTCTTCGTCGAGGCTCACGCCCAGGGCCCTGGCCAGACAGGCGGCGGTGAGGTCGTCGTGCGTCGTGCCCAGGCCGCCGCCGACGACGAGCAGGTCTGGCTCGGCGGCGAGGGAGTACTCCAGAGCCGCCGTGAGGCGCTCCTCGTCGTCGGCGACCGTGAGGACGCTGGTCACCTTGACCCCCCGGGCGCTGAGGTCGGCGCTCAGGAAGGCGCCGTTGGTGTCGCGGGTGCGGCCGTCGAGGAGCTCGTTGCCGCTGAGCACGACGGCGGCGCGCGGCAGCGCGCCGCTCACGGGGCCCTGCTCTTCCGTCGGCCGCCGTTCATCGCGGCGGACTCCCGGGCCTGCGGATGACGCCGCGCGCGTTCATGAAGTATCGCACGCCCGAGGCCAGGGTCACGACCACGACGACACCCGCCAGCATCCACTGGATGATGGTGGCCACGTCGGTCGACACGTTGATCAGATCCGCGATCTTGTCCGTGGGCACGAGCACGTACACCACGTAGACGATCTGCAGGACCGTCTTGAGCTTGCCGTAGCGGTCGGCCGGGATCGAGACGCCCTGCGACATCCCGACGATGCGCAGTACGCTGACGGCGACCTCGCGACCGATGATGAGTATGGCCACCCAGGCCGCGATGCGTCCCTGGCTCACCAGGGCGATGAGCGCGGCCGCGATGAGCAGTTTGTCGGCGAGCGGGTCGAGGAACTGCCCGAGCGTCGTGATCTGCTTGCTGCGGCGCGCCACGTAACCGTCGAGCTTGTCGGTGGCCGCCGCCAGGATGAACACGGCGGCGGCGGCGATGTCGCCGTAAGGCTCGGGGATCCCCGAGAGCAGCAGCACCAGGAACACGGGGATGAGCAGGATCCGCGAGATGGTGATGACATTGGCGAGGTTGAACTGGCTGCTCACGGCTCCCGTCTCCCGGCGTCGGCCTCGACATCATACCCGACGCTGCCTGACGCCACGGCGCGCACGACCTGGCCGCGCCGCACCCCGGCGCCGCGCACGAGGGTCCGTCCGTCGATATCCGGCGCCTGCAGGGCGCAGCGCCCCACGGCGACGCCGTCCGCTCTCGCGCCGCGCTCGATCAGCACGTCGAGCGGGCGCCCGACGAGCGCCTGCCAGAACGCGGCGGCCACGTCGTCGATGACTTCGCCGAGCTGGGCGGCGCGCTCGAAGGCGAGCGCCGCCGGGATCTGCCCGGGCAGCGTCGCCGCCGGGGTACCCTCCTGGGCATCGTAGGGGAACACGCCGGCGGCGGCGAGCCCGGCCTCGCGCACGAAGGCGATGAGCTCGTCGAGCTCCTCGTCGGTCTCGCCGGGAAACCCGGCGATGAAGGTCGAGCGCACGGCGGCGCCCGGGAGCGCGGCACGCACGCGCGCGAGAAGGTCGAGATATCGGGCGCCGTCGCCGCGGCGTTTCATGCGCCGCAGGACGGCGCCGGAGGCGTGCTGGAGGGGGACGTCCACGTACGGCACCGCGTGGCGCGAGAGGGCCTCCAGGAGGGCCTCATCGATGCCGTCGGGCTGCAGGTAGAGCAGGCGCAGCCAGATGGGGGCGGGCTCGAGCGCCTTGAGCTCGGCGAGCAGCCGCTCGAGCCCGCCCCAGCCCGGCTGCGCCCATCGCGACGTGTCCTGGCCGACGAGCACGAGCTCTTTGGCGCCGGCGGCCAGCGCGGCGCGGGCGCTGCGCAGGACCTCCGCGGCCGCCACCGTCTCGTAGTCGCCCTTGATGAGCGGGATGGCACAGTACGCGCAGCGCCTGTCGCAGCCGTCCGAGATCTTGAGGTAGCTGGTCACGAGGCGCGGGCGGCGCGGTATCGGCACGGCTGCGCCGTGCCCCTCCGCACCCTCTCCCCCGCCGCCCGCCTCGCGGAGGGCGGCGAGCAACGGCGCCGTGTCGAGGCCGCACCACAGGTCCACCTCGGGGAGCTCCGCGGCGAGCTCGTCGCGGTAGCGCTCGACGAGGCAGCCCACGGCGGCGACGCGCGCCCCGCGCTCGTGAGCGAAGTCCACCGCTTCGAGGAGCGCCGCGATGGACTCTTCCTTGGCGGCGTCGATGAACCCGCAGGTGTTGACCACCACGATGTCGGCCTGGCCGGGCTGCGCCTCGCGGTGCCCGGCCGCGCGCAGCCGGCGGGCGAGCGCGTCGGAATCGGCTTCGTTCTTCGGGCAGCCGAGGGTCTGGATGAAGAAGCCGGCGCCCGTGGGGGCCTCAGCGATAGTTCACGAACTGCAGAGGGATGCCCCAGTCTTCTTCGCTGAGCGCCGCCATGGCAGCCTGGAGCTGGTCCTTGCTCGCCGAGAACACGCGCAGGGTGTCGCCCTGGATCTGAGACTTGACCTTCTTGAAGCGCTGGCGCAGAAGCTTGTTCATGGCTTTGATCTTGTCGTCGGGAATGCCCTGCGCGATGGGCACTCGTTGGCGCACGGTGCCGCCCAGCGCCTCTTCGACCTTGCCGTACTGCAGCGCCTTGAGCGGGACCTTACGGCGCACGAGCTTCTCCTCGAGCACGTCCACGACCTGCTTGAGCTTGCCGTCGTCGTCGGAGACCAACACGAGCGCCTCGCTCTCGAGCGTGATGGAGCTCACGCTCTTCTTGAAGTCGTAGCGCGTGGCGATCTCCTTCTGCGCCATGTTGACGGCGTTGCGCACCTCGTTGATATCGGCCCGCGAGACCACGTCGAACGAAGATTCCTTGGCCATGTCAGCCCTGCCTTTCGAGCTTGCCGTTCTTGACGATGTAGTCGACGGGGTCGACGGAGTCGCTGGGCGCGATCTTGCGCCCCTCGACGCGCAGGCGCACGTTCGACGGATTCCGCAGACGGAGCCACAGCACGTCGGCGACGAAGACCCGTGTGTGGCCCTTCTTCACCATCCCCGAAAAGAGCACGGCGCCTTCGGGTCCGCCCTTGCGCACCTCGACCCAGGTGTCTGCCTCGGGAGCGCTGAGGTGCACTTGACCCCTCACCGACGGCTTGCCCGTCTCGGTGGGCGCGGTGGACGGTCTCGGCTCTGGCGAACCGCTGGTCATCGTCAAGGTGCTGGGTCCAGTCGGCGGCTGCGAGTCGCCGCCGACTCTGGCTAACACCCAGATCGCCCCGATCACGAGGAGGCAGACCACGGTGACAAAGGCCACCGTGTCGAGATTGAAGCGAGACTCTCCGCGCATCTCAGCCCTGCCTCTCGAGCTTGCCGTTCTTGACGATGTAGTCGACGGGGTCGACGGAGTCGCTCCGCGCGATCTTGCGCCCCTCGACGCGCAGGCGGACCGCCGACGGGTTGCCCAGACGCAGCCACAGGACGTCGCCGACGAACACGCGCGTCTTGCCCTTCTTCACCGTGCCGGAGAACAGCACGGCGCCGGCAGACCCGTCCCTGCGGACCTCGAGCCAGATCTCACCGTCGGGGGCGCTGACGCGCAGCTCGCCCTTCACCACCGGCGTGGTCGTCTTCTGGGGCTTGGCGGGCTTGCTGACCGACGGCGACGGTGACGGGCTGGTGATGCCGAGGGCTCCGGGCTTGGTGGACGGCTGCGTGTCGCTGCCGCGGCCGAGGATCCAGATGACGCCGAGCACGAGAAGGCAGATGACGGCCACGAACACGACGGTGTTGCGCCCGCGGTGGCGGCGCGGCGCGCCGAGCATGGAGACGCCCCCGAAGGGCTCCTGGATCTCAGCGGCCTTCACGCCGCGCGAGCGATACTCGTCGAGCATGACCTCGGGGTCCAGGGCGAGGTATTCGGAGTACGTGCGCAGGAAGCCTTTGACGTAGGTCGCGCCGGGCATCAGGTCGAAGTCCTCGTTCTCCATGGCCTGGACGTACTTGACACGGATCTTCGTGTCTTCCTCGACCTGCTGGAGGGTGA